>Ga0256845_1000263_pt1 | contig 49847 bp, 39 predicted proteins | sample RiftiametaG_FD_189101 | JGI IMG/M metagenome (GOLD analysis project Ga0256845, IMG submission 189101) | Tube worm associated microbial communities from hydrothermal vent at the East Pacific Rise, Pacific Ocean - Riftia | ecosystem: Host-associated > Annelida > Integument > Unclassified ...
AGATAGCACCACCATCGCCATAACAACCAAGCGGCTTGGATGGAAAGAAACTCGTCGCGGTACAGTCCGAAAAATTACCTGATATTCGTCCTCGATAGCGTGCTCCAAAACTTTGCGCGCCATCAGACAATAGCTTGAGGTTGTACTCATCGCAGATCAATTGAATCTCGTCGTAGTCAGCTGGATGACCAAAGATATCCACCGCCACAACCCCCGCAGCTCGAACGGGAGGACTTGCATTCTTCACCGATTGCAGGTGTTCAACAGCCTCCCTAAGACATTGAGGGTCAAGAGTATAACGGTGGGGATCTACGTCAACAAATAGAGGAGTGGCTCCTGCACGAAGCACGGCCTCTGCTGTGGCTGCAAAGGTATACGACGGTAGAAAAACCCCATCCCCTTCACCTATACCTAACGCAATAAGAGCAAGTAGCAGGGCATCAGTACCGCTTGAACAAGTAATCGCATGGGCCGCTCCTGTGTAGGAGGATAGAGTTCGCTCTAGTTCTTGGATCTCTGGGCCCATGATAAATTGCCCATGGGAGAGCACTTGCGCAATACGGGATTCAATTGAAGCCCTGAGAAGGTCTTTTTGGGCAGATATTCCAGAGAATTCCATCATTTGCGGCCCCTCACGCTCCGCGATTCAGACTCATCGTTCTCTCCATCGAAATGCACAGAGCCATCCGGGTGTTTTTTATAGACCTCTGCCGTCTTGGGACAGCTAGCCTCGGAGGATTCTAAAAACTCGAGTCTATATCCGTGACGGGACACAAAACCAACGTGGCGGGCGGGTACCCCCACCATAAGACCATAGGCGGGAACGTCCTTGGTCACCACCGCGCCCGCGGCCACCAACGCGTAGCAGCCAACTGTTACCCCACAGACGATTGTGGCATTTGCGCCAATCGTACAACCGCGAGAGAGGAGAGTTTTTTCATATTCAGCGCTGCGATCAACCGCGGCTCGGGGGCTTGATATATTGGTAAGCACGCAACTTGGCCCCAAAAACACGTCGTCCTCGACTATTGTGCCCTCGTAAACCGAGACGTTGTTCTGTATTTTTACGCAATCTCCAATTTTTACGTTTTTGGCGATGTGGACATTTTGACCCAAAGAGCAGCCCTTACCGAGGCTAGCTCCCGCCATAACGTGGCAAAAGCGCCAAATGCGCGTACCTTCTCCGATTGAGCAGGGTGCGTCTACATAGCTTGAGGCATGCACATAATAGTCAGTTGTGAGCGCTTCTTCACTCATGAGTTCTTCCCCTCACAATCGAATGGGCCCGACCACGGGGGCTCCGAATAGAACTGGTTCGAATCAATCGAGTAAGTTCTATGGCTGGCCGTGCGTCTTGGGGGCTCAAACCTCTTCCTGCCAGAATATCTTGGTAAACCTGAATGTGTAAATCGGCAAATCCCGTAGAAAACTCCCAATTTTGTCCATCAATTGATAGAGAACGATAAGTTCTCTCGTTGGATTTTAAGATAGAGGAGGGGAGGTTTTCTCGTTCGATAGAGAGAAACCAACGTACCCGCGCACGACGCAGATGCAGGACACCACTCATAGTTGTTGCTGTCCGCACATGAACTTCAGAAGACTCTAGCTCTCCAAAGATGAGAAGGAGAATATCGAAAAAGTGTATTCCTATATTGCTAGAAAGCCCTCCGGAGCGAGAGTCATCGCCTTTCCATGAGTTCATATACCAGGAGCCACGAGCAGTAATGTAGCTAAGTTCTACTTCAAAAATATCCCGAGAATTTTCGCAAACAAAACGCTCTAGCGCTTGCATCGACGGGTGTTTTCGCAATTGCAAAATTGGAAATATTCGTCCCCCAGTGTCGCGGGCCAACTCCTCCAATGGATCGATATTCCATGGATTAATGACAAGAGGTTTCTCGCAAATCGCGTGAGCTCCAAGGCGAAGGGCAAATCGAATATGGGCGTCATGAAGATAGTTGGGAGAGCAAATACTCACATATTCAATCCCTTTTCCTTCCTGGCGAAGTTTCTCGGCGTAGCGGTCAAAGCGCTCGAATTCGCGAAAGAAACACGCTTCAAAAAAATACCCATCTAACTTTCCAACCGAATCGTGAATATCAGTTGCAGCTAACAATTTACTTTCCGTGGCGACCATTGCGGCTAGATGGCGCTCTGCGACAAAACCAGCAGCTCCAATGAGGGCGAATCTATTGCCAACTCCGCCCCCCGGTGCCCCTTGTCCCTCTCCCATCACAAATTTTCAGGAAGTGAAAGGGGGGACAAAATCTCTCGGGTCTGCTCAACGTCCTTTTCAATTTGTCGAATAAGAGCCGGCAATGATGGGAATTTTTCAACCCCTCGAAGGCTTTCAATCAATGAAATCCCCAATGTTTTACCGTAAAGTTCCCCCCGAAAATCGATGAGGTGTACTTCAAGAGACTCGGGGCGCTCAAGAGTGGGGCGCACGCCAATATGAGCAACCCCTTTGCCCAATATTTTCCACTCCAAAAGAGAATCTCCGTGCAACTGAGAAGTGAGTCCGCCTTTTCTATCTGCTAACTCAAAAACAAAGACAGCGTACACGCCCTGGGCAGGAAGCAGTTGAGGCACCCCCTTCAAATTGGCGGTCGGAAAACCAAGTGCACGGCCTTTCTGATCCCCCTGGACGACTTGACCGCTCAAAAAGTGGGGCCGCCCCAGAATGTGAGCTGCTGCGCTGACCTTACCCTCCTCCACAAGAGAACGAATTCGCGTACTCGAAAATGCGCCCTCCCCATCTCCGTGTAAGGCTTCGGAGCGTGCATCGAATCCGAGGTTTTTTCCCAAAGAGCGCAGAGTGGCAAGATCACCCGAGCGCCCCTTGCCAAAACGGAAGTTCTCCCCAACTACCACCAAACTCGCATTGAGCTTCTCCTTGAGGATCTTCCGGGCAAACTCGTCGGGCGTGAGTCCCGCCAAGTTCGCATCAAAAGTTTGAACCACAACTTCAAGGCTTGGCGCGGCTCTTTTGAGCAAACTAATTTTCCGAGGACCGAGGGTCAGGACTTTACGAGTCTGGCGAGCTAGAAAAACAGCAGGATGGGGATCAAACGTCAACACTGTCAACAAGAGCCCCTGAGCGAGAGCCTCTCCCTCTGCTCGGCGTAAAACCGCTTGATGACCCAAGTGCACACCATCAAAATTCCCGATTACTACAAGGCGCGGAGCGTTTGGGGGAGAGCCTGTACCAGTTTTTTCTGGGGCAGAGGACTCCCGGGAGATCGCAATGGGGCACATGGGCAGCTCGATACTACAAGCGGCTCCCGAATGCCCGTGCTCTGGTGTAGAAGGTTCTTGTGACCCCCGAACAAGCTATCAAAGAGGCCCAGAGCGGCCAGTTGCGACCAGTCTACCTCATCGTGGGCGAAGAACAGCTTTTTAGCGACCAAGTCGTCAAAGCCTTGCGTAGCAAAGCCATCGAAGGTGGAATTGAGGGGCTCAACGATGACACATTGGACGCCCCCGCCGCCACTGCCGACGACGTGATCTCGATTGCACGCACGCTGCCCATGATGGCCAGCCGGCGCTGGTTACTCTCGCGAAATATTGAGACTTGGGAGAGTGAAAAGAAGTCAAAGAAGTCAGCCAAGTCAAAAGGCCCTCTTCCTCCCTTTGACGCGATTGCAAAATATGCAGAAAAGGCCGACAGAAGCACAATTCTTGTTCTAGTGGCTCGTAAGCTGGACAAAAGAAGAAAACTCTACACCCTCGCAAAAAAAGAAGGCTGGCTGGTCAATTGTGAAACGCCCAAACGGGGAGAATTGCCGGGCTGGATAAACGAGCGAGCGAAGTCGTTGGGACACTCCATTTCGCGCAGCGTGGCCGATCTGTTGGGAGAACTTGCGGGCCCCGAACTCTCGTCGGTCGCCGACGCATTGGAAAGAGTCTGTCTTTACGTGGGGGCGGGCAATGCGGTGACTGAGGACGCCGTTTCAGAATGCGTCATTCGACTGCGGACCGCCTCGGTATGGGAGCTTGTGAGCGCTGTGGGGCGTCGAGATGCATCTGCCTCCTTACGACTCCTAGATGATGTCTACGATCCCTCTGACCGCGGCTTGCGCCTACTAGGGGTTCTCGCGTGGGCGACGCGTCAACTAGTGAAGTTCGACCAGGCCATCAAGGACGGGATGAGCCCGCCGGATGCAGCCAAGGCAGCGGGGGCCCCACCGTTCAAATCCCGCGAACTCGATCAGCAGATTAGAAAGATGCCCCCCGGGGCCCTTGTCCGTTGGATAGAACACCTGACACGTGCAGACTTGGACCTCAAGGGCGGTTCTCGGCGCCCCCCCCGAGCAATCGTGGAGCAGATGATTTTGGAGCTGTGTCGCGCCAATTAAATTGCACCAACTGATGACACCTTTGCGTTCTAGGACTAAATCTCGTCCCTCATTGACGGCCAGTCACCTGTCCGCCCCCGCTCAAAAATGAAGAATGACGTCGACAATTGAGTCAGCGCACCAAAGAGCCAATGGCTAAAACCCCAAATAAAAGCCCTCCAAAGTGAAGGTTCTTGACCAGTCGCCCTCTACAAACCATGTTTCCCCCCGGGCAATGAACGTGAATATAGAGATTGACCCCCGCTTGGAGCACCTCGCGGAGGCCCCCATACCCACCGCTCACGGCGTTTTTCGGGTTCTTGTGTTTCGCTACCGCGATCCGAATGCACACCCTGGGCTAAGCGACGAGCATCTCGCCCTAGTGATGGGCGATGTAACTGATGGCGAAGATGTGCCCGTTCGCGTGCACAGCGAATGTCTCACCGGAGAAGTTTTGGGCTCTTTGAAATGCGATTGCAAAGAACAACTGGAAGCAGCTCAAGCAACCGTATGCCAATGCGGACGAGGCGTGATTCTCTACCTGCGCCAAGAAGGTCGCGGTATTGGTCTCGCCAACAAAATCAAGGCGTACAGTCTCCAAGCACAAGGAGCAGATACAGTTGAAGCCAACGAGCGCTTACACCTCCCTGTCGACGCCCGTCAGTATGACGTTGCGGCCGCCATGTTGCGCTATCTTCAAGTGCGCTCTCTTCGCTTGATGACAAACAATCCCGAAAAGGTAGAGTCCTTAGAACGTCTCGGAATTTCGGTTACGGGTCGCATTCCCGTTCATGTTCCGGCAAACGAGCATTCACAGGCATATCTCGCGGTGAAACGCGATCGCATGCGCCACGCATTGCCCGAACAACTGGGCTCGTCGGACAAAAAATAATGCGCCCCCTGCGCCCCTGTGGGATCAGCGCATGGTCCTGGGTCAATGCTCAAGGAAAGGGTCATCGCCTTGAAGTGCCCGCCGCCTTGGCTCCCTCCCTGCCCTGTGGAGACGTTCCGCAAAAAATCGGGCTCGTCTCCCACGAAGAGCTTTGGGGGATCCCTGGTTTCTCAGGCTTCTATCCGGGAGAATTACCCCCACTCCCGGCCCGCTACTCTGCGAGTGATAGTCGCTGCGCTCGCCTTCTATTCGCCGCTCTTCAACCTCTCATGAGCCCATTGCGTGGGGCAATTGACCGGTGGGGAGATACACGCTTAGGCATTATTGCCGCTTCTTCTACAGGAGGCGTTGACGCAACCGAGAGGGCACTAAAATTGGCAAGAACCTCGGGGGAGCTTCCCTCAAGCTTCCATTTCGACCAATCTCACCCCTACCACGCGTTGCTCAAGCTTCTACTGAGCCACTTGGGCATCAACGCGCCCCATCTCGCCGTATCCACTGCCTGTTCTTCAGGAGGAAAGGCATTGGCGAGCGCTCAACGATGGATCCATTCGGGTCAGGTCGATGCTGTCTTGGTCGCAGGAGCCGACGCCCTTTGTGAACTCACCATAAGGGGTTTCGCGGGGCTCGGGGTGCTCTCACATGAACCCTGTCGCCCCTTTGACAAGACTCGTTCTGGAATCAGTATCGGGGAAGGCGCAGCTCTTCTTCTCTTGGAAAAACAGACGTCAAGAGGGCCCTACCTGCTCAGTGTGGGAGAAAGCGCGGACGCTCACCATCCCACGACCCCCCATCCAGAAGGACGGGGCGCCATTCTCTCCATCAATCAAGCTCTGCGCCTTGGAAATATCCGACCAGAAGACGTTGACTACGTCAACGCTCACGGAACAGGTACAGAAAAAAACGACCTCATGGAGGCCCACGCTCTCAAAACTACCCTGGGTTCTCTCGCTCGCTTTTCATCTACCAAACACCTCACCGGACATCAATTGGGCACGGCGGGAACGACCGAGGCTATCTACGGCCTGCAAGCCCTAGAGAAAGGCGTACTCCCCGGCAATATTCACCCGCGTGAGCAAGACCCTTCCTTAGCAATTGCCCCCTACACCAATTCAAAAGGTGTCCCCGATGAAAAAAAACCAGAAGCTTCATCGAAGCCTCATATCATATTGAGCAATTCTTTCGCATTTGGCGGTAGCAATGTAACGATTGCCCTAGGAGACAACCTACCCCAAACAATTGTCCCCCAAGATATAAATTTCTCCTGCTCGATCCGTGGAATTTCCCTTTGGACCCCTCAGTTCCCCAATATCAAAAGCTGGAAAACGCCTACATCTCCCCTAGAGAATCGGCTCGATGCACTCCCAGCGGCTCTCCTCCTCCCTCCACGCGCTCGCGGGCGTTCAAGTACCCTCACACGTCTTTTCGCGGAGCTATTTCTGCAATTGAGAGGCAATGAAGGTAGCGAACAATTTGACTCTACAAAGATCCCCACGATCTACGCGTCAGCCTACGGGGAGATGAGCACTACCCTGCGACTTCTTGATCAATTGGCGGACGATCCAACCCTTTCACCTCTGCGCTTCCAAGGGAGCGTACACAACACGGCCTCTGGTAAAATTTCTATTGCCACAAACAATCGCTCCTTTTCAACGGCCGTCGCAGCAGGGCAGGAAACGTTCGCAATGGCCCTTCTTGAAGCCCAGGCATGGCTACAATGCCACGGTGGCGAGATATTGCTTCTAGTGGCGGATGAAGAGTTGCCCCCTCGCCTCACAGGCAAGCAGTCCTACAGTCCCCTAGGTGTTGGTTTGCACCTCAGCGCAGAGAATACCCCCTCGCACTCATGGGGTAGTGTACAGGCCGTCGCAAACGCCACGTACCAGAGCACCCCCCACCTCGCACAAGGCGAGTGCCCCAGCAAAATAGCTTCTGCACTTATAGAAAACCCGGCGGCGTGGGGACTTCCGCTCCTCAACTCAATGCTGGGCCAAGAGGCCGGGCGGATTCAGCTCGGACCTCGTTCACAAATCTCGTTCACTCCCCCGCTCAAGTCTTAGACTTCTTATTTTGCGCGGCTGACTGCAAACGAGCACGTAGGCGGGAGGCGTACCCCTCTTTATTTATTTGCCGTACGCGGCCAATCGCGAGGGCGTTCGCCGGGATATCTTGGGTTACAGTTGTGCCGGTCGCGACATAGGCGCCCGCCCCAATATTGAGCGGAGCCACCAGTTGTGAGTCGCTACCGATGAAAACGCCCGCGCCCACCACAGTGCGAGATTTTAGAAATCCGTCGTAGTTGCAGACAATTGTGCCAGCGCCAATATTCGACTTTTCACCAATTTCGGCATCTCCTAAGTAAGCGAGGTGATTTGCTTTCGCCCCCTTCTTGATGAGGGATTTCTTCGTCTCCACAAAATTCCCAATATGCACATCGTCCTGCAAGACCGTTTGGGGGCGTAGATGGGCAAAAGGCCCAAGCTGAACGTTTGCGCCAACCGTGCTCTCGCTGAGGACACAATAGGGCTTAATTGTAGCCCGCTCACCGACCTCGGTGTCTTGAATCACGGTCCCCACATCGACATGTGTATGGGCGCCAATCCTCGTCTTCCCACGCAAGCGCACCCCGTCTTCTATGAGAGCCTCGGGCTCAATGTGTACGCTCTCATCAATTAGCGGACGACCTTTAATGGTCACGCCTAGCTTTCCCCACCGACGACGAATACGCGCAAAGAGAATTTCCTCAATTTCATTGAGTTGAGCGCGATCGTTTACCCCCGCGAGACTCTGTTCGCTTGCCTTTACCGTGGTCACAGTGCCCGTCTTTGCCAAGAGAGGAACTATATCTGTTAGGTAGAATTCGCCTTGGGCGTTGTCCGAGTCCAGAGCGCCAAGAGCTTGTCGTAAATCGCCTGCAAGAGCGGCGTAAACTCCCGCATTGACCTCGGTGATCTGTCTCTCGTCGCTGCTCCTTAGGTCTTTTTCTTCGCGAATCTCTCGCGGAGCGCCCCCGCTATCACGCAAAATTCGACCATAGCCTCTCGGATCCTGGGCAAAAAATGTCATCAATTTGAGACAGCACCGCTTGGAGTCCAGCCCCGTGACCACCTCTCTCAAGTCATCAGCTTCAAGGAGAGGAACATCACCCGAAAGAATCAACACTCTATCATCTTTCGAAAGTTCAATCGTCTCCACACCGCGACGAGCTGCGTCCCCTGTTCCCAAAGGCACCTCTTGCACCGCAACAGAAAACTTATCGCTCGGGACATGTAAAGACAGCTCCTCGACGATCTTCGCCCTTGTCTGCGAATTGACCACGATGACGACCTTGTCGGCGCCCAGCTCAAGGGCTGCCTGCACCGGGTAATAGACAAGGGGGCGTCCACAGGCTCGATGAAGTACTTTGGGCAACGAACTTTTCATGCGGGTGCCGTGTCCCGCCGCCAACACGATAGCTACTAAATCTGACATCAACGTCTTGTAGCAGAGAGAAGAAGCATCCCGCCAATTGCCCGTAAACTATTAGGGTAGCGCGTCTGGAAAAGGCGCTTGAACGGGGAGCAACTTTCCTGGACCAGACGCCATCGCAACAGGGCTGACCTTCTTCGCGGTATAGACAATAAGGTTCTCTCCAATCACAAGAGCAGTCTTTCGCGAACGCCGATTGACTCGCTCCATCGAACCAACGCTCATGCCATACCGCCGACCTACTTTACGGAGAGTATCTCCCTTGCGTACTTTGATTTGTACTCGAGTTTTTCCCTTTTTAGCTTCAAAGTAGTCATGAAATTCGGAGCTACCCGCAACCAGTAATCGAGCTGCTTTTCTCGAAATATGGCGAACATTTTTGAGGTTCTTGTTCTTTTCCACCAAAATTTGCAGCGTCATCCCTCGCCGTAGGTGTGCCCTTTTATTCAGACTATTGTGACGGGCAAGATCGGCCACACGCACTCCAAATACATGAGCTATCTCATCTAGATCGTCCTTTGCACGAACCTGGTAATAGACAACTTTTTGCCCTTCACCTGGACTCAAACACCGGGTAACGACAACCTCAACAGGAGCCCCCTTTGATTGCAGGAGAGCGCCACGAGGCAGTACTAAAACAGTACCCGTTTGAAGTCGCACATTTTTGCCTAGACCATTCTCAAGTTGCAGGCGTTTTTGACTGACTCCGTAGTCGAGGGCGAGTCTTTGCACTGTATCACCCAAGCGCACTCGATGGGTCGCCAATGGGCTCAAGGAGGTACTCGATTTTCGTAACTTGGCCAGAACGGAAGCTCCGCTCCCCCGAGGGACGCGAATGGACCACTTACGAAGTTTTCCTTTTTCTTGAGGGGGCAAACGCGAGGCTATATACTGTGGATTGAGCGCGGAAAACTCACTGAGAGGTAAGCTTGCAGCCAAGGCAATTTTGGCTAGAGGCGTTGCGGGCTCCAAAAGAATCGTATCAAAGCTCACAGCCGGATCCAACTGAGTACGCCCCACCCCAAATGCCTCACGATTGTTCATTACAATCGCAAGAGCGAAAATCTTGGGTACATAAAGAGTTGTTTCCCAAGGGATACCACTCTCTAAACGTGAAAGGGCCCAATAGTCGTTGGTGTTGTACTTTGCTACTGCTCGAGACATCCCAGCGTAGCCCATATTGTAGGCACCCATTGCCAACTCCCAATTGCCAAAGCGTCTGTGTAAATCTCCTAAAAATCGAATAGCAGCTTGAGTCGCGCGCGCCGGATCCCTGCGTTCGTCTACCCACCTATCAACGGTCAAACCGTACATACGCCCTGAAGCTGGCATAAATTGCCAAAGTCCCATGGCCCCTGCAGGAGAACGAATCACCGGATTGTGACCGCTCTCAATCATCGAAAGCCAGACCAAATCCGCTGGCAGACCTGCTCTGCGCAACTTGGCCTTTATTTCAGCGACGTAGCGTCCGCTCTTTCTGGTCCATATGGCGGCTATCGTACGTCCGCGATGACTGTCGCGGTAAAACTTCAAATACGTGACCACGCGCTTGTCCAAACGGACAGGCAAATCGGGTAAAGTCAGCGAACGTAGCCAATCGAGGTCCTCCCTGTTGACCTGAGAAACCGCTGCAGCGCGCCCAAGACTGAGGGGTAATCCCAATGAATGCTCTGCCCCAAGTGAGAGTTCTGGCAAATCAAAGGACCAACTACTGCTCAAGCCTCGCGTATGTTTGGGGAAAAGAACTCGTTCTGCATTCGCGAGGGCGGCTAGCTCACGATCTTGTGCGCCGCCCTGGAGCTCCTTGGACGTCGGACCTTCTGAGATACTACGACGTGCTTTGGCATTGGGTTCCGACAGAGAGACTCCTTCGGGCAAGTTCGCTCGAGGAACTCTTGGCCGCCTTCCCTTTTTTCGCTTGCTAGCTCCAAGGGCCGCCTGTGGAGCCTGAGATAGTTGTTCAAGAGGAAGGGGAGCGACAGAAAGCGACTTCTGAGCACTGGAAGTCTGAGAAGGGGAAACAAAGCGCGCCGCCCCCTGGAGCTGCAGGCCCGATTTAGGCGGAGAAGAATGTTCTTTTTCTGCGGCATTCACCCCAGAAACCGAGGTGATCAAGGCCAAACCCAATAGAGTCGAATAAATATGCACACGCCTCCGCATAGGGGTTCAATAAACGACTCAGAGGGTTTTGGTCAAATAACGTGCAAATTTATGGTAAATTACTTGATCACTACAAATTGTTTCGCACCATCGCGTATGATCTGAATCAACTTAGCGTTCTTCGTTGCTTGATACTCCTGCACAGCCTGGCGGGCAGACGCAATCGTTTGATGGTTGATTTGTATGATCACATCCCCCCGACGAAGTTTTGCGTGAGCAGCCTTCGACCCGGGAGAAACACGTACAATGACTGCGCCCCGCACGTCCTTGCCCAAACTCAATCGCTGACGCAAAGGAGCATCAAGGTTTTTAAGAGCAAGCCCTTCTAGTTGAGGGGACTCCTTCTCCTGATTCGGATGGCGTGAAGAGATGCCAACATTCTCATCGGGCAATGTTCCCAGATCGATAGAAAGTTCCTTCTTCGCCCCCTCGCGAATGATGCCCAATACAACCCGCGTGTCGGCACCAGTAGAAGCTATGAGGTTACGAAATTGCCCCGCAGAGCGCACTTCGTTTTTTCCTACATGAGTCACGACGTCGCCGCTCTTCAGGCCGCCTTCATCAGCCGGTCCTTCCGCTTGAACGTCGGCAATCAAGATGCCGTCGGTACTCCCCAACGCCAAAGCGTCGCTGAGATCAGGGTCAAGTTCTTGAATTCTGACCCCCAACCAACCGCGAGTCACCTTACCGTCCGAGCGCAATGCATCTACAATGGGAGCCGCCATATTTGTCGGAATCGCAAAACCAATACCCACAGAGCCCCCACCTCTAGAGAGAATGGCGGTATTAATTCCTACGAGTTGCCCCTGCATATTGATGAGGGCGCCCCCAGAATTACCCGGATTAATCGCGGCATCGGTTTGTATAAAGTTCTCGTAATCAACAATGCCCATATCGGCCCGACCAGTGGCCGAGACAATACCCATGGTCACAGTCTGTCCCACTCCAAATGGATTCCCCACCGCGAGAACGACGTCTCCCAATCGCAATGCCGACGAATCACCCACTAAGATAGGAATTAAACTATCCACCACTCCCTCAAGCTGGAGCACCGCGATATCGCTCTTGGGGTCGGCCCCGACTACCCGCGCCTTGAACTCTCTTTCATCGTGCGTAACAACAGTTACAGTGTCCGCCCCTGCGATGACATGATGATTAGTTACAATAAGCCCTGCCGCAGAAAGAATCACACCCGAGCCCAAACCTGTTTGGGGGCGAGACGAGCCTCGACGTCCAAAAAGATGGCCCATTCGGGAGTTCGCCCGAATGCGCTGAGTCGAACGCACGCTCACCACAGAAGGCAAGACACCCTCTACAACATCGGCTATCGGAGAGGAGCCTACGGAGCGTAAAGCAGGCGAGACGTGCATGACCGCCGGAGCAGCTGACTCTGGCTCTTCTGGTTCTGCATGATGCCCTGCTGAACACCCCGCGGAAGCCAAAGCAAAGGAAAGAACCACGGAAGAAGAAAAGGCGCGTGACACGCGATATAGGGGATGCTGCATGGAGAGTACTTGGGGGGAGTGTACGATACTAACCCCCACCCGCCTGGGTCTATTCCAGCGCGCGACCATTCACCTTAGAAAGAGAGAGTTTTTCTAAGGACATCAGATCATCGGCGATGTCCGCAACTTTCATTTGCCGGTGCACTGCCCCTGCCTCATGAGCGGCACGTGGCATTCCGTAAACCACGGCGGACTCCTCACTCTCCCCGATGATATACCCCCCGGCCTCACGCAGAGCGAGGGCGCCGGCGGTTCCATCGTCTGCCATGCCAGTGAGAATTACACCAATGGTGGAGCGAGGGCATGCTTGCGCTGCACTTGCAAAAAGACGATCAGCACTGGGAAAATACCGATCTTTTGACGAAGGATGCACCACTCTTGTCCTCAGGCGTTCTCCTGCACGCACCACTTCCAAGCAACGCATACCGGGACAGAGCAAGACCTCCCCTGCACAGATCAGTTCGTCGTGCTCGGCTTCCCTTACTCGCAACTTACTACGTCTATCGAGGCGCTCGGCAAATGTGCGCGTAAATTTCTCGGGCATATGTTGAGCTATCAAAATTGCTAGCTCGCTCCGCTCAGGAATGCGACTCAGAATATCCATCAATGCGCTGGGGCCACCAGTGGACGCCCCAATGACCACAATTTTCGATGGTGTACGTTCGTCTGAACGAGGGTACAGGCTCGGCGGCGTAGAATGTGAAAAAGCTGGATGGGGCGAATTGAGGTGATCTACCCCTCGCACTACCGCGAGTTTCTTTAGTAGCTCCTCACGAATGGAGTTATCTCCTGGCAAGAGAAGATCCGGTTTTGCAACAAAATCTAGAGCGCCCAATTCTAGAGCCTTAAACACGTTTTCTTGCTGCGAATAGCTCGAAATTACGAGTACGGGCAATGGATTTTTAGCCATGAGAATGCGCAAAAAAGTAAACCCATCCATTTTTGGCATCTCCAAGTCGAGAGTGATCACATCGGGCTCAGTCACATGCACTAAACGCAGCGCCTCCTCTCCATTTGCGGCTTTGCCAACCACCCGATGATGGGGCACATCAGCGAGCATATTGCTAATACTTCGACGATTCACCGCAGAATCATCGACAACCAAAATCTTGAGTTCTTCGTCCTCTTTCATGGAAAAACTCTCATCTTTGATTGAGAGCTTCGCTCCAATATTGGTCTTTTGTAGACCAGATCTCCGTCCAGATGCACCGGTTCAAACTGAGTCCTGGTGTTCAGCAATGATTCCGAATGTCCCAAAAACAGGTACCCACCCGGCAAAAGGCGTTCAAAAAATAGCTCGGTTACACCGCGACGGGCCTCTTCATCAAAGTAGATCAATACGTTGCGACAAAAGATTATATCGACGCGCCCCACTCGCCGCGCGTCACCGTGCTCCATCAGGTTCCCGACAGAAAAATGAACCATTCGTCTCAACTCTTTGCGGACGCTCCATCCGCCTTCAACCGGCGTAAAGAATCGCTCTCTTTGCTCTTCTGTTGTTGAGCGAAAAGAAGAGGTTCTATAGACTCCGCGGTTTGCGTGCTCAATATTTGAAGCACAAAGATCCGTCCCCAATATGCGAATTTTCCACCCGGAGAGCAGACGCGATTCAGAGAGCAACATCGCCAAAGTATAAGTCTCCTCGCCGCTTGAACATCCAGCACTCCAAATAGTAAGGCGCCCCGCGTCTGAGCCCTCACTTGCTATCAAGGGCAAGACTTCATCGACAAAAGCCCGTAACTGATACTCTTGACGAAAAAAGTAGGTTTCCTTTGTGGTGAGTAACTCATAAAGGTATGATAGTTCTTGAGCATCCCGGCGTAATAGAGAGAGATAGTCCGCATAGGAAGAAATTGCGTTGTCTAAGACGCGAGCTTCTAGACGTTTCTCTAAGAGGGACTGCGAATCTACGGTGTAGACAAGTCCTGAACGCTGCTTTACCAAATCGCATAGACCGGTGAGGGTCGCTGGTCCCATAGGCGCAAGGGGACTTTGTCGTGACGATTTCATGAAGCGCTCTCCGCCGGTAGGCTCATGTCCGCCAATTTTGCAATTGCCTCCATTTCAACCACGAACGCCATCTTGCCACGAAAATTCAAGACATAGGAAGCCGCGCGTGCCTGAGCATTGCCCACCTCAGGAGCCGGGCGCAACTCCTCTTCCGGAAACTCAAATACCTCGTGTACTCTCGAAACGACCACCGCCACCGTGCGACCCCTACCTCGAATGAGTATCCACTTTCTTTCTGGGTTTTGTGTCATGCCGTAGCCCAAGCGCTCTCCCATGTCCAAAATGGGTACAACTTGCCCCCGCAACTGCACCGCGCCAATCACTCCCGGTGGAGCATGAGGTAAAGCCATAACCTCCGATGGGCGAACAATTTCTTGAACCTGCTCAACCGGCAGTGCATAGACCGCCGCACCAATATCACAACCAACAAATGACCTCAAAGGTTGCCTATGCATAGATTGACCGCGAGTCATCGGCACCCCTTCTCTAAAACGGTGATGAGATCTAAGATAACAATCAGAACATCCTTATCTGGTCGACCAATAGCCACTACGCCCTCAGTACTCTCTCCGCCCAAGGACTGACTCTTGGGTTCAACTTGGTCTTCTTTCAGGCGCACCACATGGTGTACTTCGTCAACCAACAAGCCAATTAATTCGTCGCTCCCTAGTTGAGCAAGTAAAATTCTGTTTTTTCTATCATGATAAATAGACGGCAAGTTCAAGATTGCCCGTAGGCTCAGGACAGTGACCAGCTGCCCGCGTACACTACAGATTCCGAGAACAGCATGAGGAGCACGCGGCACGGGGGTTAAAGGTGGCGGTATGACAATCTCGTGCACGCTCTCTAACTCGACGGCATAGAGTTCTTCGTTGCATACAAATGCCAACAGCTCGTACGCCCCAAAGGACTCTTGATGCCGCAGGCGAGAAATCGATCGAGTCTCTTCGACAACAATTTGCTCAGCCATGATTGACCACCATGCGTAGACCCTCTCCCCAAGTGGCTACTTCTTCAAAAATTGCAGCAACATCCAACACCAGCCCCACCCTCTGATTGCCTAATTCGGTTGCCCCAGAAAAGCCACGCACCGAACTAAGAGCTGAGCCTAAAGTCTTTTTCACAATGTCTTGCTGACCCGCGATACTATCCACCACAAAACCGATACGCTTCTCGCCTACTTTTGCCACCACGACAAATGGTTTTCCAGATGTTGGTTCGTCGGTGAGTTGAAAAAAGGAGCGTAGGCGACATAAAGGCAGAGTAATTCCCCGTAAAGTGGTCACTTCGCGCCCCTCCACCTCGCGGGTACTCCCTTCCAGGTTCACCACCTCTGAGATACTTGAAAGGGCAATGGCGAATACTTGGTCATGCACCTGTACCAGTAGTGCTCGAAATATTGCGAGAGTCACCGGAAGTGTCAGGGTCATTTTCGCCCCAATTCCCTGCTCACTTTGTACGTCGATTACCCCCCCAAGACGCGAGATATTTGTCTTGACGACGTCCATACCCACTCCGCGGCCAGACACTTCACTCACGTCATCGCGAGTGCTGAGCCCCGGCAAAAACATCAGTCCGTACACTTCGTCCTTGCTGAGCGTATGAAGCGATTCTTCGTCAACAATCCCTCTCTCTATCGCGCGAGCTATCAATTTTTCTTCGTCAACGCCCCGACCATCGTCTTCCACCTCAATCATCACGTGGCTACCCTTTTGGTAGGCATTGAGCGCAATGGTGCCAGCAACATTCTTTTGAGCAGCCTCACGGGAAGAAGCGTCTTCGATTCCGTGGTCAATCGCGTTGCGCAACATATGAAGAAGGGGATCTCCCAATTCTTCTACTATAAGCTTGTCTATTTCGGTCTCTGCGCCGGTTACCACTAGACGAACTTCCTTTCCGAGGTCACGACTAATCTGCCTGACACCGCGCGCCAAGCGATCAAACATCTGACCCAGAGGCACCATGCGCATTTCCAAGATCCCGTTTTGTAAATCTTGCAGGCGGCGCTCTAAGATTCGATGCATGCGATGCAACTCGCCCCCCACTTGACGATCAAATTCGGATCGCACCAATTGCGCGCTGGTGTAAAGATTTCCCTTCAAAATAGAAAGTTCGCCTACGACATTCATCAAACGATCTAATTTATGAATATCGACACGCACGGCACGTCGGGCCACCTGAGGCTCACTATTTGAACTCAGGCCTTCACCCCTGAGACTCTCGACAGAGCGTGCAGACGCCGGACTCTCTCGCGAGAGGGGTGCCCGCAAGCCATGAGCCTCTTCGTCGCCACCCAGAAGAGAGGATGATTGAGGTGAACTCTCGCGAGGTACGCCACCCGTCGCTAAGGTGGGAATTTCTTCTATAACAGAAGCCTCTTCACCCAAGAGGCTGACAATTACAGATATTTCTTCTCCTGATGCAAGAATTAAGTCGAGTTCCAAAACCTCAGGGTCTGTGGCTTCGCCTGTTGGCAAGTAGGTGATCACTTCCCCGAGTTGCCGAGCCCGATCTTTGAGCCCCTCCAGTTCCTTATCGATGGTCATCAAATCGAATTGAACCCGCACTCGATAGAGACGGAGCCCGGAATCGATATTTGCTTTAAGACGATGCTCTTCGTACTCGGTAAGAACCGCCAAAATATTGGGGTCTACCAGGTCGACCAATTCACTCCCTGGAGCTTTTCCTGTCTGTAGAGTCGCCAGCGAGTCCAAAATCTTCTGCACACCGTCCGATACCTCTGAATCTTCCCCACCCCCTTTTTCAGAAGCGAGAAGCTGATGACAAACGTCCACAGCACCAAAAAGTACATCCAGAACCTCAGCAGATAACTCCAGACGCCCCAGGCGCATCTCATCGAGTAGGTCCTCCAGACGATGTGTGAGCGATGTAAGACCCACTGCTCCAAAAAGACTAGCCAGCCCCTTGAGGGTATGCATGGCCCGAAAGGCCTCGTTCAAAAGAGCGGGCTCGGAGCTCCCTCTCTTAAAAGCAGCATCAATGGCGAGCAAATTGCGAGCAAATACCTCGATGATGTCCTGGGCCTCGGTCAAGAATTCATCGCGGCTCGTATCGTTCACCGCCCACCCACTTTCGGGCTACCACTCTTCATTGTTACATCGTACCAAGATTTTCCTATGTCCAATAAGGTGTAGAGTCAGGATCTTTCATCCTTCTCTGCCCGGTGGGAATCGCCTTTTCTTAGTAATCCCAGCAATAGATGGCAAAAATACCACAAAATCAGCAGTTTTTTTCAAATTTCGAGCCAGGACGTAAGTCTTTGCGCATTGGAGTGATTGGTGCCGGCAGCTCAGGACTTACAGCGCTCAAAGCACTCAAAGATCGGGGTTTTTCACCCATTTGCTTTGAGATTGGCAGCGATATCGGTGGGTTGTGGGTATTAAAAAATAAAAATGGCCGAGGGGGCGCATATCGCTCCCTTCACATCAACACTTCGACGACAGAGATGGAATTTTCCGACTTTCCAATGAGAAGGGATATTGGAGACTTTCCGTCCCACACCGAAATGGCGGCGTATTTTCTTGCCTACGCTCAAAAATTCGACCTCCTTTCGGCGATTCACTTCAATCAGGAGGTGGTCCACTGCCGCCCCCTCAGCGCGGAAGAATCTGTAAAAGATGAGTGTACTGGCTATGCTCTCACAATCCGAGACCGAGTAACAGGAAGCACCACAAGTACACACCTTGATGCTCTGATCGTCGCCAACGGCCATCATTGGTCGCCGGCATTCTCCCAGCCAAGGCCGCACAACAAGTACTTGGGAACTATTCTGCATGCCACCGAGTACATTAGCCCCTCTGAACCCCACGACTTAGTTGGTAAGCGTGTGTTGGTTGTGGGTATGGGCAATAGCGCCATGGACATTGCGTACGAACTTTCACGACAAGGAATCGCTGACCATGTAAGTGTCAGCGTACGCAGAGGGGCCTGGGTCTTACCCAAATACATCTTAGGAAAACCTTTTGACCAAGGCACGTTCATTCCAACTTGGTTGCCGGCTCAACTGCGCCGTCGCCTAGTGACTGCCTCTTTTCGATTGCTCTTTGGTAAAATGAGCGATTATGGGTTGCCCGAACCGGACCACTTAATTGGGGAGGCCCACCCCACTGTTTCCAGTCGTTTTCCTCAAGCGGTAAAAAACGGAGAGCTCGCCATGCAGGATAAGATAGCTTCTTTTTCTGGCAAGCACGTGCATTTCTCTAACGGAATTATTCATGACTTTGATGCCATAATTTATTGTACCGGCTACAATATCAAGTTCCCCTTCTTTGACGAAGGCCACATTGAGGCACCCCAGAATCGCCTAGGTCTCTACTTTCGCGCTTTTCATCCAATGCACCGCAGGGTATTTTTCGTTGGTCTCGCTCAGACAATTGGAGCCATCATGCCCGTGGCCGAAGCACAGTCACGTGCTATTGCCGCTCACCTAGACGGCGAGTATGCGCTGCCTACAAGCGACGAAATGCAGGAACAAATACGCCGAGACGAAGGGGAAATGGCCGCGCGTTTTGTCCCTTCACCGCGCCACAGTATGCAGGTAGATCCTCATGTTTTTCATGCGCGCTTGCGTAAAGACATGGCACGGGGGAAGAAGCGAGCCCGCAAGGGCTTCGGTATCTCTTTTCCGGTTGTTCCCCGCAAATCGCACTCTCAACTCTCATGAAATCAAAATTACTTCTCCTGATTGGGGTCGGGTGCTTTGGCATTGCCAGCGCGTTCGAAACTCGTGCTTCAATTTTTGCCGGGCTACTTCTGGTAATAGGTTTCGCCAGCCTCACTCGATTTGAGCATCCAAAAAAGAAAGCTCTCATCGCCTTCTTTATCCTAAGCAGTGTGGCCACTGTGGTCGGCATGATGCGCTTCGTTTTTACGGAGGGGTTTCAAGGCATCGCTGAGGCCAGCGGACGGGCATCAAGCAAAAAAGCCGTCTCCACCTTGCGGGAAATTCTCTTCGCTCAAGACGCCCTGCGCCGCTACGCAATGATCGATCCTGATCAAGATGGCATCGGAAGCGCAGCGCGATTGGGCGAACTCGCGGGCACCAACCCTGCACGCGGTGAAAAACATCTAGAGACGCCGCCGCTCTCTCCTCGTTTCGCTCCAAAAATCGCCACCAAGGGCGGTCCATCCACCGAGCTCGAAGGTTTTCTCTACACTATCTGCCTTCCCGGAAAAAATGGCGGTTGGGTGAATCATCCCGCCGAAGAAGTGGACGAAGAACGGGCCGAACGGGAGTGGATTGCATACGCATGGCCTGCTGACGAAAAACTGGGCCACGAAAGTGCCTATTTTATCGATGCGCAAGAGCGAATCTTGGAGTCGAGCAATCTGCGCTCCAAGCCAGAGAGTAAGGAAAGAAAGTTACGATTGGTAGGCCCGGCGCGCGCACCTCAGTGTACTGACGCCCTGGACAGCGCGACAGAAAAGCATTGGCAAGCCTGGAGAAATAAGAAGCCACGAAAAGAACTCCCAGGCGACAAAACTCAAGATCGATAGTCACGGTCAGCAAACCAACCATGTCCCCTCCATTTTTCTCCCGTAAAAAATCGCCCACGCGCGAAGCGCAGAAGAGTTCCGCGCCCTTAGCCCGTTCCACCGAGACAGACGCCCTCGCAGAGGAAGCTGACCTTCCCCCAGTGGTAGCAAGAATGATCGTAGAAATTCGCTCGGATGGCACACGCACCATAGCTCGCGGTGCGTTGGAAGATTTACAAACGGGCGAGCGCGTCTCCATGCAGGCCAATGCCGCTTCGCCCCTGGCCCTCGCCAAAGAGCTCTCACAATCTATTCTCAAAACTCCTAGTTTGGCAAAACTCTTGGCCAAGCAAAAAGTCAAAGACCTACTCCCCAACGCCCTACGTCGAAAACTCTCGGCAAGACGCAAGCCAAAGCGATAACTCATGGATGAATGTTATAAGAGCGACGTAAATAGAGACGTGCCCATGGCTCAGCCTGGAGAATTTGCCCCTCTCATCCTAGGAAATCTGAGCATCTCTCCTCCGGTCGTACTGGCCCCAATGGCTGGAGTCACCAACTACCCATTTCGCTCCCTCTGTAGACGTAGCGGGGCTGGGCTTTTTGTCTCTGAGATGATCACCGCACGCCCCTTGGTGGATGGGGTCGAAAAAACTCTCAAGTTGGCCGACTTTGGACCCGACGAAAATCCCAGAAGTCTTCAACTTTATGGGGTTGATCCCCATTATGTCGGTTTAGCTGTAGAGCGCCTCGTTGGCGAAGGACGTGTTGACCATATTGACATGAACTTTGGCTGTCCTGTTCGTAAAGTGACCCGTAAGGGCGGCGGCTCCGCCCTCCCTCTCAAACCAAAGCTTCTCGCTAGTATCGTTCGTGCTGCGGTGCGTGCTGCGGAGCCAGCTAACGTCCCCGTCACAATCAAATTTCGCCTCGGAATCAATGAGGAGTTGATGACTTTTCGTGATGCCGGAAAAATCGGACAAGAAGAGGGCTGCGCCGCTGTTGCATTGCATGCTCGCACAGCTGCACAACTTTATGATGGCACGGCGCGCTGGTCCTACATCAAAGAACTTAAAGAGCTGCTCTCTATTCCTGTATTAGGAAATGGAGATATTTGGGAGGCTGAAGACGCCCTGCGCATGATGCGTGAAACGGGCTGCGACGGAGTGGTCGTTGGGCGAGGTTGCTTAGGGCGTCCTTGGCTTTTTCGCGATCTTGTTTCCGTATTTTCTGGAGTCGAGCCAGAAAACCCACCTCGTTTAGGTGAAGTCGCTCAAGTCATGCTTGAACATGCCCAATTGCTCACCGATTGGTTTGGCGAACAATCTGCGTTGCTGGCATTTCGCCGCCATGCCTCTTGGTATACCAAGGGATTTCGCGGCAGCGCCCAGGCTCGCAATGCTTTCATGCGAGTCTCAACTATGGATGAATTGCGGATAGTCCTCGACACCCTCAATCCCGAAGAGCCATTCCCGCCTCATGCTATGCGAGTGCCCCGTGGAAAAACCTCAGGAACTCAAACCGTCAGCCTACCTGCCGGCTATTTGGATAATTTGCACGACCTCACCCCGCCCGAAGTCGAAGACATTGCCGACGGGGGCTGAGTACTCTCGGTACTGACAGCCATGAGTTCTCTGCCGAGGGCGCAAACTCCCGTTCGAAGGGGCGAATAGGGGTAAAGCTCAACGGGGCAACTTTCGAAGGGCTCTTGCTGCAACAAAGCAAGGCGCCTCTCAAACTGAACAGACAACTTGCAGATCTCCTGCAACTCCATTGCGTGAGAATGTAGCGTTTCCTCCTGCACAAAATATCGTTGATGAGCAGGACTCTCTTGAGGAGCCTCCTCCAGGCACTCTTTTTCACCCTGAGCGCTAAATGGAAAGATCTCCCTCGATGAAAGAGCCTGTGATCGCACAGGCGACAATGAGGTAGGTGAGGAGGTCACATCTTCCCACCAGCAAGTTCGGTGCCATCACTCTCCTCACCCCATTTCCTTGGTCGGCGAGCAGTAGAATATATCAGCGAAGTTGGGGTAAGTTCTAACGCCCCCACCGAAGCCCCCCGTTCGTTTGAATCGAGTGCTGCGCATTTTTCCCACCTACATACGCTGTGAGAGGGGCAAGAGGGGCGACCCTAGCTCCACCTCTGCCCACAAATCGGTACTCGTTGGGTGCCTCCGGTCGCGAGGACCGGCAAACCAGTCGACGCACAAGCTGGGCACATTCAGATCTTGGGCGTCAACTTGTTGACGAAGGCGAGTGAAGGCGTAAGTAATTTGGCGCTCTGCACACACTCCACTTCAATGCCTCGATTGACTAATCAAGATCAATCGAAATATTGCAGCCCCCACCATCATAAAGAACATCGTTTGCAGGGTTCCAGCCGATGCCGATTGAAGCGTTCACGCGCTCCATATGCCAAAGCAAACGGGTCACGAGGCGCTGTCCGGAGCCATCCACTTCCACGTCAGGGGGGCCCTCGCTTTGACGACCATAAACTAGATAGTTCAAATCAAAACCCAAGGTTTTAGAAAGTAACCACTGCCAGCGGGCACTGGCCAAAGCCCCAAAGTCCTCGCGAGACGTCGAACCTTGGGGGGTGATGATCTGCTCAGGGCGTTGCGTTAGGCGAATATAGGCTTCAACACGCATATCGCGACGAGGAACTGCCAACATGTAAATTCTCCCCTGATTCGTCTGCTCGTTGATTATTTCGCTCTCTTCGGGGGAACTCAAGTCATCGCGCCCCCAATGGCTACCAATCATTTTTGCACTAGCCCCCAGCCAAAGAGGGAATTTGGGAAACTCATATTCCACAAGCCCCCCAAACATCATGGCCCATTCGTCCTGCAGACGTACGTGGCTCAGCTCTTCCGTCAGTAACTCCTTACTCTGCGGAATTACGCCCCCTAAGTAGAGTTCTGTCCGTACCCCAGCCTTGCGAATACTGGCTAGCTCAGCCGCAAAGCCTAGAGGCGCGCTTGTCTGTTTCCACAAATGGTCCAGAGGAGACCCACGTGATGTCGCCACAGCGTAAGATGCTGTCGCAAATGCATCCAAGGCCCAGACTCGAACCCGAGCATCCCCATAATCTTTATGTTTGTACCCAACGGTCAACGTCAAGTCGGTGTCGTGCTTTTCTATTCGTGGAAACACTCCGAACGTGACGTAAGGTGTCGTTGCTTTATCCGGTTTCCATGAAAACTCGGCTTGTACTAAATCGCTCTCGGTATCGCGAGTGTAGAGACGATCATACCGCACATCGATACGCCAGCTGGGAGAAATTTGGCGCCCCATCTTCATCTGTACGTTGGTGCCCAATTCGACGGCGCTATAGCTATGCACCCAAATCCGCGCTGCGTTTTCTTTTTCTGCCCAGGCAAGCTCATCCCCAATGGGATAGTCAGCTGCAGCCAAGTCCATTTGATGAGTGCGATAAAGGGGGTTAGAAAACCGCTGTTGAATCGCCTTGTCCGGGTCCGGGCGTCCGCCACGGTCCGCAATCCTGCGCCACCACTGCCCCCACTCATCGCTCAGACTATAACCGATCGTGTCTTCCGGCCCCACCAAGACGGCGCGCCCCTCCTCGGCAAAAGCCGGCTCTACATAGCCTGCTAGTAAAAGTAGACCTAAAAATGCTCTGTTTAACCGCGCTCGTCGTCTCACTTTCACCTCTCTAGCGGCGCACGACCCTAGACGAAAGGTCCCAAACGCCTAGAGTTAGCTCCGATGTCTACCCAGAGAACGTCCGCTCTAGTCTGCGATTTAACTCGTCCAGCTTCTTTCAAGCGATTTATGGCTCTCAGCGCCGCCATCATTGTCTCTGTACTGGTAGCAAGTTGCGATCCTTTTCATACCGGTTTTGCCCCAATTGAAGAGGCTAAGACCTACCAAGCTCAAAACCTACAAAAGGTTACGTCGCCCCAGACGCTCAAGGTCATGAACTACAATCTCAAGTTTGGCGGGGCGCGCCTTGACTTCTTTTTTGATTGCCATGGCGACCGGGTGCTCATGCAAAAGTCTGAAGTATTGAGTCATCTCGACGCCCTCGTTGAACTCATCAACGAGCTCGACCCGGACCTTCTATTTATTCAAGAAATAGATGTGCTCTCGAAACGCTCGGCCTACATCGACCAAGTTCAATATATTCTCGACCATAGTCAGCTCAACTACGGCGCCTACGCCTCTCAATGGCGTGCGGACTACGTACCAAGCGACGGCATTGGTCCAGTCGATAGCGGCAACGCTATCCTGGCAAAAACAGAAATTATCAATGCTCAACGCCTTGCCTTACCATTGCGAACCGATCAAGGAGGGCTCACAAAGTACTTCTATTTGCGCCGCAATCTCTTGGTTGCCAATCTCAACTTAACGTCCCCCATTCGTTTGGTGGGTACGCATCTTTCAGCCTATTCAAAGGACAACACTAAATTCAAGCAACTCGCATTATTCGAAGAGGAATTGAGTAAGTATTCCGGTCTCGTTATTGGAGCGGGCGATCTAAATACGCTTCCTCCTGGTAGCAAAGAGCTAAAAAACTTTCCCGATTCGGTCTGCGAAGACGAATTTACCGCTGACGACTTCTCTGAGGAAACCGACTATCTCCAAGGTCTTTACGATACCTATCACTCTGCGATTTCTCTCAGTGATTACCAAAAAGACAATATCGAGGACACGGGACTCTACTTTACCCATACCACCGATAAAAACGGTTCTTGGAATCGAAAGTTGGACTATATTTTCACAAATATTCCTCTTGTAGAAGGTTCTGGAAAAACCTACCAAGACACAACGGAGGGAGGGATTGCATTGATGCCCCTCAGCGATCACGCGCCCTTGACGGTGGAAATTCAACTATGAAACGCACCCTTCTCACGACTCGCCCCCTGGCGACATCAGTGTTTCTGGCCTTCGCTGCTCTTCTTTATTCTGCATCGGCTCAAGGTGCGCCGCCTACCTGGTCCAGCGAAAGTGCCGCTACAATCAAAAAGGGTCGACTAGAAACAGGTCTCTTCAGCGCGAGCAAATGGGGCATCAGCGATCAAGTAGAGGTCGGCATGCATCCAATCGGAATTTTTCTGTGGCCCAGCCTGCGCGCAAAGGTAAAATGGTGGCAGAATGCACATATTGAGGACTCAACATGGTGGTTTGGTACATTTCACCACGTATCCATTCCGTCTCCCTTTCTCAATCTGATAGCCAAAGAGGGCTCCCTCGGTCTTCTGCCGGCTGATGCTGACGTGCCTTTCGCCCTACAATTTGAAAATAGCGCGCTCCTCAGCCACGCCTTCGGGACTCATGTTGCCACAACCAGTCTAGGCTTCGGTGTAGCCGCCCAGGGGAGTTCCGAGCTTCCTCTTGTCGATTTTCCCTTTCTCTACTCAACCCTCGCCCCTCTCTATGCCCCCTTGGTGTTGCGCGGCTCATTGGGTGTCGAGGGAAATATTAGTGGAAGCTTCGACTACCAAGTGCTCCAGCGTATGAGCCTGTTTCGGCCGGAAGAATCCACCCCTTGGCCTGAAGGCCGGGCCCCCTGGGTATATGCCCAAGAAACCACTATTCGCACACATATTCGAATGGGTGAGAAACACAGAATAAGCGTGGGGGCGATCGTTGCAGTGGCCAATTATCCCATTGGCTACCGCATTCATTGGGTTCCATCCCTCGACTACCGAGCGGTTATTTTTTAGGGGAGCACGACAGAGGCCGCTCCGGCGACACTCAGGAAGCGCGTGTCTTCAAGCTGTCCACGGCGTGCAGGGGGGCGCGCTCGCCAGCCATGAGCGGAGCAATTGCGGAATAGACAAGGCGATGACACGCCAACATGCCCTTGCCCTCAAAAACGTCCGACACTACCTCAATCGTGAAGTGGCCGCCGCCACCGTCAACGATGGCTTGACTATTGGGCACCGCTGTTTCAATAGCGTCCCGAATAGCATCAATGATAGAACCCTGAAAATCTGTTGGATGAGATGACACGCCTTGTCAATTGCACCACGTCTCTTGGAGCACAAGAGCCCTCCACACGATTTGAAGTTCAATACATCGATTGCGGACAATTGCGCGGCACGCGTCAAGAGGGTGTGGCAAAGACCCCGCTTCGAGTAGCCAACTTATCGATATGGGCTGCCAAAAAAGCCCTCCCTTGGGCGGGGGAGTGACTGGACGGAGACGAAAATTCAAGACGAGTGCCCTCTAAGGTAAGCACGACCGAAACGCGCTGCTCCCCGGCGTTTACTTCTACCTCAACAGAAGAACAAAAAGGCTCAGGATAGTCTTCGAGAAGCTCTAGAGCACTCTGCCTGAGACCGGCCTCGCTCAAAGTCGCAGGAGCTTGCTCCCGAGGCAAGAGCTGGCGTGCGCCACAACATTTTTTGAATTTTAGTCCGCTCCCGCAAGCGCAGGGGCCTTTTCCTAGTTGTCCCATTGGATATGTGCAGCTCCCCTAGCAATTGACCCGGCTCAGCGAAAGCCCACCAACGTGAGCAAAGCGCCTAGAGAGGTGATGTTGGTCCTGGTGCGGCCGAGCGAGCGGTCTCGTCTCGGTCCCACTTTTTGGCGTTTTTACTTGCCAATTTACGATGCGCAAGAAGTTTCGCAGCAAACATGATGCCCAAATAGATAGGGGCGTCTCGCCAAAGCTCTTTCTTTGATGCGATCGTTTGAAGCGTTCTGCCGGGAGTTGTGCCTCGATGCGCCATCAGTTCTGGGTACTTTTTCTCTAACTCGTACATACCTGCGCGCACTCGACTATTGACAGCCAAGAGAGATCGCAAAGAGCGAGGGGCAGAAATAACAAACGGCTCTCCCTTGGCCGAACGGCGCTCCTTCGGGCTGACCACTCTGCGCGCGTATTCGTCGTCAGCTATAATATCTGGAAATTCTTTGAATCGACTGCGACCCTTCTCTGAAAATGCATACACACCAGAGCCCACCATTGCTTCAGTGAAATAGGGCAAGCGTGTCCAGACTCTATAATAGGCCCGTACAAGAGCACTTGAACGAGCAAAATCGACCACCGCCCGCGGGGCGCTCAACAGAACGTCCTCGTCATCAGATAGTAGCAGAACAACTTCGCGCAATGAGTCAATACTCAGCTGAATATCCGCGTCCAGATAGAAGCGCGGAAAAACCGTTGCCTCGGCGTCTCCCAAGTTCAGCGCATTGCTCTTTGAGCCCACGGCAGTTTCTAAAACCCTCACCCCCCGATCCTCAAATTTGCACGCTCGGCTGAAAGTATTGTCTTGGCAGCCGTTGCAAACAACAACAACTTCAAGCAAGCCCTTCGGGGTATCTTTTAAAAGATTTTCAAGGCACCGCTCAATGGTGAACTCTTCGTTGTACGCGGGAATAATGACGGATGCGATGGGCATGGGGACAGTTCAATGGTGAAATGAGAGCCTCAATCGTAGAGCGCTCATTGAGTCTCAATGAATCATACATTATCACAACAAGAGAGACCAGCCACGCAGCTGAGTACATTGTGCAAATCAAAACGGCTGCAATCTGAACGGCTGCGACTCCCCAATGCAAAATAAGCAGAGACCTTCATGAGAATTGCATACTTTACCAATCAATATCCCAAAGTAAGTCATACCTTCATTCGCCGCGAAATCGCTGCATTAGAAGAGATGGGGTGCGAGGTCGTGCGATTTGCGTTGCGAAGTTCTCCCGAAGAGTTGACCGATAGCGCCGATTTGGCGGAAGTGGAGCGCACTCGTGTTCTTCTAGACGAAGGAGCGGCTACGCTCTTGAGTTCCTTAGCTAAGACGGCAATAAAAAGACCGATTCATTTCGCAAATGCCGCACGACTCTCCGCTAAAATGAGCAGGGTGAGCGATCGAAATGCCCTCACTCATGGCGCCTATTTGGCCGAGGCATGCCTGCTTCTGCAATGGTGCGAGGACAATGCAATTGATCACATTCATGTGCACTTCGGAACCAACCCAACAACAGTCGCACTTCTGACCCGTATTCTGGGCGGTCCTAGTTACAGCTTTACGGCGCATGGGCCCGAAGAATTTGACAAGCCCGGCTTAATTCATCTCCGCGAAAAAATAGAAAATTCTGCGTTTACAGTAGCAATCAGTCATTTCGGAAAAAGTCAGCTCTATCGTCAGTGTACTCACGACGCTTGGTCCAAGATTCATATCGTTCGGTGTGGTGTCGATGAGAGCTACTTCTCGCGCAAGCTTGAACCTGTCTGCGACACACCACGCTTGGTATGTGTCGGTCGTATCTCGGAGCAAAAAGGGCACTTACTCTTGATCGATGCTGCCACGCAATTGCACACCGAGGGCGTCGACTTCGAACTCATTTTAGTCGGCGATGGGGAGATGCGCCAAGAGGTCGAGGAGCGTATTGAGGCCGCTGACCTTCAAGGTAAGGTGAAAATTACGGGATGGGCCTCGGGTGATGAAGTTCAAAGGGAACTCCTCAAGGCGCGAGCCCTTATCCTACCCAGTTTTGCAGAAGGTCTCCCCGTCGTAATCATGGAGGCATTGGCGCTCGAACGTCCGGTACTGAGTACTTATGTGGCGGGCATCCCCGAGTTAGTGGTGCCCGGCAAGAGTGGCTGGTTAGTCCCCGCCGGCGACACCCGTGCTCTCGCCCGCCAAATGAAAGATGTCCTGAATGCTGATGTGCAAACCCTTCGCGCACTAGGAGCTGACGGAAAACTTCGTACCCTTGAGAATCACAACATCAAGAAAAATGCAAAGAAGCTGCTCTCTCTTTTTAAGAATTACGCGGGTGCAGGCGCTACGATCCGTTGACGCTGTTCACCATTGCCTAATAAAATCAGGCTTAAACGAATCCAGATGCACTAAAAGAATGCACGATATGGTGCGCTTCATGGTATTTTGTTGGGTCGGTTGCGGCATCTATCAATGCATAGACGTAAGCGCCACTGGCGCGCGCCGCCTGTACCCCTGCTGGTGAATCTTCAAATATTGCCAGGGTATTGGGGCGCATATTGAGGCGTCGCGCTGCGACTAAGAAAATATCGGGGGCAGGCTTTGCTTGTGCCACTTCAGCATCATCCCCGCACACAATCTCATCAAAAAGCTCAAACCATGAGTGCCCCTGAGTCTTGGTTTCAAAAAGAGCTTTGGCTGTACTCGTAGCCACAGCCAGGGCCATTCCTTGGGACTTGAGGGCGCGTACGAAACTCTCCGCCCCCTTCATAGCCGGCGAACTGGAGAAGATCTCCAAGAGAAGAGGCTCCCGACGAAGCACAAATTCTTCTGGGGTGAGAGGCAATGAGAATTTACGGATGACGTGAAGGGCACTCTTGATTGCCGTGCGACCCATAATTTCCAATTTGGTCACGGGGTCCAACGATGCCCCGTAGGGAGCAAGCAGAAGGTCAAATACCTTCGTATACAATGGCTCAGTGTCGAGAAGCACGCCATCCATATCGAATATTACTCCCTCAAATTTCACAAAATTCTCCTTATCTTCTCACTCAACCGAGTCGCGGACGGCCATCTTGACATGGTCCGCGCCATATCAGGCGTAAAGATTGAAGGCGAAGATCCGCCGACTGAATATGCCCACTTACCAAAGACAAATGCGCCTTGGCCTGAGCGAGTTCTTCAACTCGAATATGGGAATTTACCCTCATAAGCAACTCAAGGCGCTCGACCTCTTGACGCAAAACCCTATCCAGCTTTCGTTCGGCCTCGCGAATGCGAACGGGCAAGAACTCTTTTGCCAATTTGTGCAAACGCTTCAACATTCGAGGCACCAGTTGTTGAATCGCACCTTGATTGGAAAGGATCCAATCGGGCTCCGCATCGGTGAGTACTTCGTCCAACTTGCGAGGGGTGATCTCTGCTCCTACTTCTTCGCGCTCGTGGTTGACCATGAAACGTAAGGGCGTCGAGCTAAGATATCTACCCATTTGCAATGAAGTAGGGGCCAAGCTTTCCATCACAAAGATAGCCTCTAACATCATTCCAGCGCTACCATTGTCCTCCCAGAGCGCAAACGAACTATTCCCCTTGTCAGAAAGAAGCAACGTATCTAGGGCTCGCTGCAGCAAGGGATGATCCATCGTTAGAAATTCAATATCCCACCGCTCAAGACCTGTCTTTCTATCAAAAGTGATCCGCTGATCACCTTGCTCCAAATCGGGAAAGTCATCACACGCAAGCATATCCGGATTGAACAAATAGCTTCGGGGCTGAAATTCTTCGCTATAAACCCCAAAGCTCTCCATTAAACGAAGGAAAAACGGCTCCAGTATTGGATCATTGTCGTGACCCTGCACCCTTTCAATTAATTCCTCGCTCGCTCCAGGGCGAAAAGAAGTGAGCTCAATGATACGGTCTCTGCCTTTTTCAAGAGCATCTGCAACCTCCAACCTATAGGCGAGGCTCTCCTGCAAGAGTTTTTCTAATTGGTCCGCCGGTAACTCCCCAGCAGCTGCCTTGACACCAAGCTCAATGACTCGATCCCCGAACTTTTCAAGAAAGTTAGAACCAGCGCTCGTGCTCGCCTCGATGGCCTGCACGCCCTCATGCATCCAGCGCAAAAGCACCTCCTGAGAAGTACCGGGTAGATAGGGTACGTGCAATTGTATCTCATGAGTTTGGCCAATGCGCTCCAAACGACCAATGCGTTGTTCCAAAAGATCAGGGTCAAGGGGTAGATCAAAAAGAACCAAATGATGAGCGAACTGAAAGTTCCTGCCCTCGCTGCCTATTTCGGAGCATATTAACAACTGAGCCCCCCCTTTTTCCGCGAACCATGCGGCATTTCGATCGCGTTGAACAATCGTGAGTTCCTCATGAAATACGGCCGAGTGTAATTTAATTCGTTCCCGCAAGGCGACTTCAATTGCCAAACATTTCTGCGTCGTAGCGCAGATGAGCAAGACCTTATCCTGTGAATTATTTGATAGTCTCTCAATCAGCCAATCAATTCGAGGGTCACTCTTGTAGTTCAGTTTGGGTGCATGAGAGCTTCTCCCTACCTCAAAGACAAACTCCTGACTGATTTTTTTACGAAGTTCTTCATCGTGACCACTGAGAGGAATCAAATGTGCAACACGAGGTGGAAAGCCCTGAATGGCCGCCCGGGTATTGCGCATCATGACCCTCCCCGGACCATTCAGATCAAGCAACGACTTGGCCCAATATGCCCCTCTTTCTCGATTCCCACTCTCTAAGGTACTTGCGTCCCTCTGAAGAGCTTCGGCGTCGTGGCTCAATTTCTCGCGCAAAGAAACCATTGCAGAAGCACTCAAAGGCTCCCCCGATAGTAGGTTTTGGGCCAATTCGGCAACCTCTGCGTGTTCTTTGGGCTCCTCCAAGAACGCGTCCAAACTGGGGTAGCGTTCGGGATCAAGTAAGCGCAAACGAGCAAAGTGCCCGGCTTTTCCTAATTGCTCGGGAGTCGCCGTAATCAGGAGTAATCCCTTGGAGATACGCGCAAGAGACTCAATGACTTCGTACTGTCGACTAGGGGCTTCGGGCTGCCAGTGAAGGTGGTGGGCTTCATCCACCACAATCATATCCCATCCAGCTTCGCGAGCTTGCTGCGCCCGGTTTTCTCCCATCAGAGCGTCAATACCGCAAAGAATCAATTGATCCTCTGTAAACGGATTGGCTCCAGGTTCCTCCTCTTCGACCGCTTGACAGCGACCCTCATCATAAACACAGAATGTTAGATGAAAACGTCTCTTGAGTTCGACCATCCATTGGGGAACCAGCTGATCGGGTACCACTATCAACGCTCGCGAAACATGACCGTTCAAAAGGAGGCGGTGCAAGATCAGGCAAGCCTCAATCGTCTTTCCTAACCCAGGTTCATCGGCCAACAGCACCCGTGGTGCATGGCGCCCAGCCACCTCTTGAGCCACAAATAGTTGATGGGGCATCAGGTCAATGCGCCCGCCCACAAAACCACGCTCTTCTGAACTATGAATTCTAGACTGAGCGACTAATGCCTCCTGGCGTAGTTCGAAGTGAGCAGTGGAATCAACATGTCCACTCATCAATCGCTCAGAAGGATCATTAAATTGGCTTTCGTCCGAAAGGCTTGTCTCAAGAATTCCTTGGTTTTTACCCAAATAGAGGAGAAGTCCGTCCATATCTTGAACTTCTTCGACGACAAAAGTTTTTCCGTCTTGATCTTTAACCTCGTCCCCCGGATTAAATACGACCCGGCGTAGAGGAGCATCTCTCCCAGCGTAACGACGGGTCTCCGCGGCTGCCGTGAAGCGAATAGTTACACTGCGCCCGTCTACTTCAACGACAGTTCCTAAACCAAGTTCGGGTTCGGTACGACTCACCCAGCGCTGGCCGGGAACTGGGGATGATTGGGGGGCTTGCATAGAGAGCGAGCCAATAGCGCCCTAGACTACGACGCGCAAATCTTTGTTGATGCCCTTGAGCCTCAGACCGCTCACCTGTCCCAAGTTGAAGCCAGTTGAGCTCGCCCTTCGTCCACGAGGCTCAATGCCGCACGGCGTAGCGCCTCGTTCTCTTGGGTGCCTGCCCAGTGATTCAGCGCACTCTCTCCTTGCCAAATCATGTCCCGGGCCTGGCATTCTCGATAAAACGCCGCAAGACCATGCTTTCCGGCTAATTTCTCAATGCGTAGTGCCCAACGCTCTCGCAATTCGTCTTCTCTAGTATCGCCTCGTCGCCGCGCCCCGTAGATTTCCATCTGAGCTTGAGCACACAATTCCGCAGCGCGCCGCATAGCAAAATTCAAAAGTAAGACGGTCATCTCTTTTAAGATGACTCAACTGTTGTGAGGATCAACCAACTTGGAGTCAATAATGTCCAAGAACCAGATCACTTTGAAGTAAGCCGCAAGACTCCGTCCCAAGACTGAGGAGGTGCCGACAAATAATCCTGGCAGCGCTTCAATAACTGTCCCATGGCATGATCGTCGGGCCGCTCCTCGACAATTTTCTCGAACAAATAGAGCGCCTCCTGAAAACTCCCCGCCAAATAGAGATCAAAAGCGTCGCTGGAGCGGCGCTCCAACTCTCTAAATTCTCCATCCTGCGAACTCGACATTGCGAGCAGCTCGTAGACCACGACTCCTTGTTCTTTACCCTTGACCGCAATTTTGTCGACAGGGCGCGCGACAATTGCGCCTCCTGCTAGGCGGCGGGTGCTTTCTCCGATCAAAATTTCGACCTGATAGTTCTTACACTGCGCCTCAAGTCGACTCGCAATATTTACCGGATCTCCCATCACGGTGTAATTCATTCTAGCGGGCGCCCCAATATTTCCAACCAAACACTCTCTCGTATTCAGCCCTATACGTGCGCGGATCTCTGGGGCACCGGATACTTTCCACTCCGCACGCAATTTCCCAAGGCGTGTTTGACACTTCAATGCGGCGCGGCAAGCCGCAGTTGCGTGATGTTCGACGTCCTGGGGAGCGTTCCAAAACGCCATAATCGCATCCCCAATGAACTTGTCGACCGTGCCCATTTCTTCTGCGATGATATCACTCATCTCACCCAAATATCCTGCAAGAGCGTCGACCAATTGCTGCGGTGTCAGTTTTTCGGCGATGCTCGTAAAACCAACTATATCCGAAAAATATACGGTTATCTCTTTAGTCTCACCACCTAAAGTAGCCTCTTGGCCCTTAGCCACCAATTCTCGCACCAGGTCGGCTGGCACATATTTAGAGAACGAGCCCAATGCGCCGGTCATACGATTGCGAGCAGAAATCATGTCGCCAATTTCCCGAATTTGACTCATCTTTCTGGGCTCGTTCGACGAAAAGTCTAGTTTTGCAATTCTATCAAGGTCTCCAGCAATTGCAGAAAGCAGGCGAACAAATCGCTCGGACAAAGCAAGACCAAACAATACGCTCACTAGCGCGACCAAGGCTGCAATCAAGGCAGCTGTCTTGTTGTTCTCTCGAATTGGACCAAGTAGGGCGTCCCCGGGTACCGTCACGAGGATGGTCCACGAAGGGTCGTCCCCCGAGTCAAAAGGCGCGCTCATTCCTAAAAGTTCACGCCCCTCGGCTTCAAATACAAATCTTTGCCTCTCTTGTAGACCAAGTAAAGAAGCCGCCTTGTATGCCTCCCTCAGTTCGCCATCCGGATGAGTGTCAGCCTGTAGCAGAGTCGCCTTATCTCCCTTACCCTCAACAGTTTTACCCTGGCGATGACCGATAACCTGTCCCCCCTTACCCACGACATAAATATTCGCGTCAGCCAAAGGCCCCCCCCTTTGCTGAGCCAAAGACCGCATTTTCGTGAGAAACGATGATATATGGCTCAGCTCATATTCCATCAGCCAAATTCCTTGCAATTTGTTTTGGCCGTCCAACTGATTCAGGGTCAGTACAACTCCTGGTTGCCTACGCGACGCAAAAAGGAAGGGCTCTGACCAGGTGGGTTCCACAGCGGTCTCGCCCACTTTCCACCAGGGTCGTGATCTCGGGTCGAACGCAGTCTCCTTTTCGTGAAGCAACACGCGCTCATTGTCCGAAGTCACCCGATAGTCTTTCTGAATTCGCAGAGAGCCATTCGGCTCGCGGTGGGTCAATCGAAAAGACCCATCAGGAGTTCGGTACGCTGCAAGATAAGCTCCGTCCGCCCCCCCATAGGAGCACCAAGTCACGTGTCTCTGAGCGCGAAGACAGCGAAAAAGCACATTCAGCAACTGCTCACGGTCATTCAGATCGAGCGCCCCCTCGTTCGCCATCAACCGGTGCAATCTCAGCCCTGCCGCTCCTGACTCTACATAGCGAAGGGTCTTTTCCCGAGCGTCTTCGACAAGCTCGTCCGCCAAATCGCTCCACATTAATTTCACGGTCGCAACCGAATTCAAATAGGCTGAAACTCCTATTCCCACCGCCATCGGAATTGTACTCGCAAGGAGCGTCGCCAAGAGGACAAACCGAATCGTAAGTGGGGGCATTTTCATTGAATGGTTCATATAGAGTAAATTCAATTCTTTTTCATCAATTTGGCCTTTCTCCGCTTTTCTATTGAGACACCGCACGCTGAAGAATCGAGGTAACTGACCGTCTGAGCATGGGGGCCCTACTGCACAAAATTTCTTCGGTGCCTAGGACAAAGACGAAACGACAATGAAATCGATCAAGGCCAAAGAAGGAGAATCAAAAGCCCGAACACGTCTCGAAGAAGCCGTCACAGATCCCCACGACCTTAAACCCAAGTCCGTAGGGGCTCCAATTGAAGACGTGGCCCAGGCAAGTGATGACTTTGTACCGGACTCACTGCCCCTCTCCGACCGGGCAAGCCTCGTCGGCAATATTGTCGCAGATCGCTATAGGGTAAAGAGTCTCTTGGGTGAAGGCTCGATGGGCGCAGTCTACCAAGCCGAACATATTCATATGCGCAAAGACGTCGCATTGAAGGTATTGCACGACGTCGCCTCAAATAATCCAGAACTCGTCGCACGATTCGAGCGGGAAGCAATTGCCGCGGGAAAACTGCATCACCCTGGTATCGTTTCAGCCACCGATTTTGGGGCCCTGCCCGACGGCTCCTTCTACTTAGCGCTCGAACTGATTCGCGGGGTCAGTCTTGCGGAAGAATTAAAGCAAGCTGCTCCTTTTTCTCCCGAGCGGGCCCTACGAATCACTGAACAAATCAATGGCGCCCTCTGCGCCGCTCATGCACAAGGCATCGTGCATCGCGACCTCAAGCCAGAAAATATCATGTTGGTGCACGTGCCTGACGAAGAGGACTTTGTTAAAGTCCTCGACTTTGGGATCGCTAAGATTCAATTTACCGAAGAAGAAGAGGCGAAAATGGCTGGCCTCACGCAACCAGGACTCGTCTTTGGCACTCCCGAATACATGTCCCCTGAACAAGCGATGGGGCAACCCGCAGACGAACGATCAGATCTTTATAGTCTGGGCATCATTCTTTTTGAGATGTTGAGCGGCACGTCACCCTTTCAACACGATAATATCACCCAAATGCTCACGGCTCAAATTACCGAGCAAGCCCCCCCTTTACCCAGCACTGTACCCAAATATGTCCACAATTTGGTCAAACGGCTGCTCAGAAAGAACTCCAACGAACGCCCCGCGAGCGCCGATATTCTCGGAGAAGAATTAAGCATTCTCTTTGAAAAAATGGCCTGGCCCATGAGCGTTCCGCGCACCAGCAACGGTATGCGCATACCCCTCAACCAAGCGCCGAGCAGGGTGAGCAACGCTTTGCATTCGGTTCGAACTTTTTCGATGGCTCCTATCTCTATCGGATCAAAACAGGTCCCACGATGGATCCCATTTGCCGCTTTGGGACTTGGCCTGGGACTTGGAGCCCTGTTCATGCTCCGAGGTATGCAAGCTCCTTTGCCCGAACCCCAGGCAACAAGGGCCACCACCGATATCGAGGGCGATCTGTTGCACAAAGCTAGCAAGGGAGATCGCGACGCTCTTGCCGACTTACGAAAGGTAGTTGCGCAACAAACAAGCCATGAAACAGGCTTTCCTGCAAGACAAGTCAAACGCTTCTTCGCCCTCGCTGAGGGATATCACGTCATACAACTACCTTCAGCAACCCTACAGATGTACGAAGAGGCACTAAAACTCGACCCAAGTACAAAAAGAAGCCCTGCCCTCATTCGACATCTTAAAGAGATAATGGTCGGAAAAAGCTCTGCACCACAAGCTCTCCAATTTACTTTGCAATTGATGGGCACGAGCGGCACAGATATTCTCTATGATATTTTTGTCGACTATTTAGGAAAAAACAGCCCCTCAAAAACGATTCGAGAGATTCGCTCATTGATTGAATCTCCTAGAATTCATGTGAGGGCTAGTTCTGCTCTCAGGGTGGCTCTCTCTCTTCATGAGGCAAAATATTGTCACGAGCTGCGTTCATTACTTCCCGACGCAGCCCTCAACGGAGACGCTCGCAGTCTCCCCAAGCTCAAGTCGATGAAGGCGACGCGCGGCTGCGGAAAACAAGGGCTTAGAGACTGCTACCAATGCCTAAGAAAAGACATGGGCGCTCTCGATAAAGCCATTCAAAGGGCAAAAACAATCCCTGGGCCACCTTATCTCCCCCCAGGTAGCCGCTGACAGAAGCCCGGAGCCCGAATACCACAGGGACTCTGTGCAAGAGCCTCTTGCCGGAGAGACCCTGAGCTAGCCGGATGAGGAGCGTTTTATTTTTTTGGAGGAGTGTCCACGCGCTTCGCTATTTTGTGCTCTTCGTCGCTATTGCCCAGCTTCCAATAGCTACTCAAGTAGAGATCTTCGTTTCTCACGTTTCGCTCGCCCGAAAAATGATTTCGTAACTCCCTCATTGCGCTAAACTCGCAGGCTACCCAAACGGAAACACGCTCTCCGCTCCAGAGCGAGTTCCTGACGAACTCTACCAACCGAGACCGAGTCATATCAGGGGTGATTCTCCAGCAAATTTCAATTCCACTCGGAGCTGCCAACTCAATTTTATCTTCAGCTGAAAGGACCTCTATAATTGCCATGCCCCTCGCGTCGACAGACAATCGTTCAAGGTTGGCCGCAATGCCAGGCAGCCCGGTGAGATCACTCGCAAGAAAAAACCAATCGGCAGATTGATTGAGGAGCTTGACAGGCCCCGGGCCTACGACAAAAAGTTCATCACCAACCTGGGCACCTGCTAACCAATCAGTGGCGGGACCTCTCTCGTCGTGGAGTGAAATATCGAGTTGCAGACAGAACGCCTTTGAATCTCCACGGACAACAGTGAAGCTACGCTTCACGAATTGTTCAAGCTCTTGCGAGGACAATTCTCGCTCACCTTCGGGATAGGCTGACAAAATATCCGCGCAATTTTTTTCCTGACCATTCTTAGGGAATAGGAGTTTGACGTAATTCCCCTCCGACCGAGAGGGAAAATCGCAGAGAGCTACGCCCGTGAGACTGAGGCGAACCACATGCAGGCTCCTTACCTCTTTTTTCGATACCCTCAGTTTTCGGACGGCCCTTTTACTCATGCTCTCACCCTATTTCTTGGTAGTTGCACACTGAAGACGGGGAGGACTTGAGGCACTCAATATGCACGAAGACTCAGAGTCGGCTCCCCGAATGAGGACCTCCAGCTCGGTTCGGGCATTCCAATAGTCTCTAGTAACCCGTAGAGACACGACATAGGTGCCGGCATCACCCGCCTTGAGTTCGGCAAATGCGCGCACGTCATCTCGACAACTCGATGTCGAGTTACCACACAGCACACCGACAAGACCAACGGGCCCTTCAGGATCTGCCTCGCCAAAATTGAGAGCGAGACCAAAAAGAGGATAGTCAGGATCGTCCGACTTTTTGGTGAGACCAAATCGCGATAGATCGACAATGTAGCGACCAGGAAACTGTGCATTCAGGTTGAGCTTTCCCAATGCACATTGATCGAAGCTAAGTAAAAACTGGCCGTCGTCAAAAAGGGGCGAAAAATCCAGACCTGAAAATGTTGGGCTATCGAGTCTCACCTCGCCATTGGAAAAATCGTAGGGAGGCAATGCCGTCGCACCGGGACAAGCAAGCTTCACAAAAAGGCTTGTTCCCCAGGTAACCTCTTTGGCGTTGGCGTCCGTCGTGGTGATCTCAGGAAGCTTTTTTGAAACTTCCGAATTGTCGGCCTGGGCAACCTCGTTGACCACGGTTGCCAGATGTCCAATGAAACCGGCAACCTCAATGAGAGCAGGCAAACGCTGCTCTGCCAAGCTGATTAGCCCAGTAGAAGGAGCACTGCCAATTTTACCTGTCGGTGACCCAAGAGCTTCAGACACCATTACCTCTGTCACAGGCTCCCAACTGGGATGCACCACACTCGCGTCACTACAAGAAAGTGCCATGAGCGCAATGCTGACAATAAAAAGCCCCTGCTCCAGGTTTGGGTAACGAGTTAATAACCTCAAGGACATTCCTCTTTTCATCAAAACCTAAACTCCGCATTCAACTCGGGATAAATAGCACTTCCGTAGAAGGTTTCCGCCGCACCGCCGTAGTTCAAAGCAAATTCAATAAAAGTATTCTCTACAATCCGCGATCGAGCACCCAGAGAGAGAAGGTAGAGGCTCGAAAACTTGGGACTGAAGGTTCCCTCGGAGCGCCCTCCCACCGAAACACCTGGGCGCAGTTGAAATTCAGCCTCCACGCTACCAGGCATTTGACTCCAAAGCGGTAATTTTGCTCGAAAGAAGACACTCGCCTTTTTTTGAATGTGAAACCGCACGGTTGGGGTGACCGAAAACTGTCTGAGCCCCATTTGAGCATCAAAGATTAATGAGGAGCTACTTAGATCACCAAACAATTCGGAGTGTGCATAACGAGTTTGAAGATCGAACTCTAGGTGCTCAAACGCTTGCCAACTACCCGTGACGGTAAGGGGCAACACAACTACGTCAATATTTCCCAAGTTCACCCCCTCGTCAGGAAGTACCCAGACCCAGGCGCCATGAAGCCACAGAGGGGAAAACCCCACCGACAACGCCCAGGGACCTCTCTCAATAAAATTCCATTTAATTTGCGCATTCACTACGCCTGCCCCCAAATGCAGCAGGTTCGCGCCTAGTTGTAAGCCGTGCTCAAAACCGTACGAGAGCCCCAATGAGCCGTAAATCTCGTTGACGCCCATACCCAAAATTCCAGTACTTGCAGCCCATTGACGAGGTGCCAGAGTATAGGCGGTATCACGACGCACGCGGGATCTTTTGTCTTTGATGCTGGGCGGTAAGGCACTCGTGGTGAGTGTGCTTTTTGCGCTCGCCGGGTTCACCCCACCCGAAGCGGCGCCAGAAGATTCGCTCTGAGCAAGGGGGCTCACCTCACTACTCTCCAATGCATGTACTGGCACTGAATAGCTAAATAGGCAGGCGAGAAAGCAGCTCTTTAGTCGTAAAAAGCCCATCAGAACCTCCACCCACTATGAAGGTTACCGCCGACGGAGCTGGGCGCGAGTCCACCCATCTCCAATCGATACCGCAGTTCGGCGCCAACAAAAAAACCGCCGAGGGGCACTAGTAATCCTACACCGGGAGCCACGTGTAGGCCCACCCCTGAGCCCTTCATTGGCTGGTAACCAGCAATCGCGAGATATGGTAAATCGCCCAAGTCCCACGAGATAAAACTAACTCCTAAATCGAGAGCATAGCGTAGAACAACTGGCCCCAAGACTTGATCAAACCCCACTTGAGCGGCAACACTCGCCAATTGAGTCTGAGCGTCCATCTCAATCTCTAAAGAGGTGAGCGGTGGTTCGTAAACTTGGGAGATGGCCTTACCCTGAAAGTACTGACCATGTAGTCCGAACCAAATTCCGCTCGGAGTAGTGTAAGAAGTCGTTATTCCTAAGGCTGGACCAAAAGGGTCCACCTTGAGTCCAAACATATCCGTTGTAGGAGCATAATATCCAATCGTCGCACCAACAGCCCATCTTCGCCCACCAAAGGGCAACTTTGAGTTCTGCTGATGAGAAGTGGGGAGAGCATCGCTGCGGGGGGTAACGCTTTTCTCTTTTTGCCCACCTGGCGCCTCCACCTGCGAAGCCGCCAGTGCGGGCTCAGCCACGCTAGCAATCCTAAACAACCCGAGGACCGACACCAATCCTCCCCTCAAAAGATGCCGTTGCCACCTGCAGGCAACAACGCGCCGAAACATAAAACTTCTCACGATATTTCGACGCTAGCACCCTCAGAACCTAGAGAGAAACCCTGCGCGAGGCTCGAAAGAAATTAGTCTCGGCCTCCCCGGGCCGGTGCCCCATAAACAGGCGTGGGCATATTGAAGTCTCCCCCGCTCGCGTTGTCTCCACCGCTTGCACTAGCCCCACCATCTCCTGGAAATCCTCCGGTCGCTGGCGCCCCATAAACTGGAGTATTCAAGTTCCCTCCGCTGCCATCAGCTCCGCCGGAAGCGGTCTCTCCTCCGCTGCCGTCCGAACCAGCAGACGCACCCATTCCACCATTACCATCATCGTCCTCGTCACTATCCGAACAAGCGGTGGTGAGTGCAAGCGCGCCCAAGGCCACCATGGCAGCTCGCCCCAATCGCCCCACCGTCCGTGCCGTCGGCCCACGACCACCAGCGGCACTTCTCCCCGCCCAGGCGCTGCTCAAGGACGCTCCGCAAAAGGGACAAGCCGCCTCATTGGAACGCAGATGACGATTACAAGAAGGGCACGGAATATGTGAGTCAGTCATGGTGAGGCAATAGTTGCACAGCCTTTTCGAATTTGCACGGGTTTGTTTGTACTGGTTTGTTCATACTGGCCGAGAACCGAATTTTCTATTGGCGCAATATTTTTATCACTCCACTGAACTCGTGATTTTCTCCGCACCTAATTCAGTTGTGATTTTTTCTTCGATGATCTCAAAACGACCGTGATCAAAGGGCTGACCTGGTGCGGCCTCCACCTTCACCACTCTCTCCCGTTTGCCCGCGGCGTGCATTTCAAGAGCCCGATGATGACAATAGGGGTTATTTCCAGGTTTTCCGAGAAGCATATCGCTCATCCAAGTACAACCAGCCCGACAGGTGTCGGCGTAGTAGCAACCAGCACAATACCCCCAAAGGTCAGCTTTGGTACGTGAACGTGTGTAGCGAATTGGGTCAGACCGCGTCCAGATATCGACGAGACGTGCGTCCCGAATATTTCCTGAACCCCACTTTACCGTTCCCAACGAAGGGCATCCCTTGATGGTGCCATCGGCTTCAATTCCAATGGTCGATTTTCCTGCGCCACAACTGCCCTCGTGATTGCGCGAACTCCATGACTTAAACAAAGATTCATAGGGACCAAAATAACCCAACGTATTTCCGCGCCAAATCAATACCCCGGCCTCGTCTGCCCGCTCCTTTAATTTTGCGAGTACCGGAAATACCTCCAAAAGTTCGTAAGGCTGCAAAAGTACATCCGGTTCGTCGGCAGCACGCCCCATGGGAACCGTCAGAGTGAGCTGCCAGGCCGAAGAGCCATTTTCGATAATTGTCTCCAGTAACCCAGGCAAGTCCGGTAAGCTCAAACGATTGATTTGCGTATTGTTGAATACTTCAATTCCCGCTTCCTTCAGAAGCGCCATTGAGCGCAAAGCCGCGGCAAAGGAGCCTTTTGCGGCTCGTAATCTATCGTGAGTCGCTTCGAGACCGTCGATTGACACGCTAGCGGCGCCTAAGCCCGCATGGGCCGCGCTTTGAGCTATCTCTCTCGTGATGTTGCGGCCTCCAGTCGTCGTAGAGACTCGCACGCCTGCTTGATGAAACCGAGCAACTAAGAGCAGCCAATCCTCTCGAAGATACGCTTCACCACCAATCAATGTGATCTCCTTGATTCCTAGCTCTATCAATTGATCGGCCAGGTCGAGCGCCTGCTCGGTATTCAACTCGTCAGGACGCGCATGGCCCGCCCGCGAACCGCAGTGGCGGCAAGCCAAGTCACAGGCCAAAGTCACCTCCCAGACCGCATAGATGGGACGAACGGCGTCCACTTTTTCGGGGGTATGTAAAAGAGGAAGCCCACGACGAGGTCCATCAGCTTGAGGAGCAATCGGCAACAGACGCGGTCGCACTTCTCCCATGAGTTCATCACGAGAGGGGCGCTGTTGCATTTCTTTCATGAGCCAAGCATGCACCAAACTCCCCAAATAGAACAGGGGTGCGTTCGAGCAAGGGGCTCAGATGCATTCTACCGAAATTCAAATTCGTTCGCGCGAAGCTCCCCCCTAGAGCGGCGACCGGTTTACCGGTTGTCGCGACCACCAGGACATCTAGAGCGACGATAAGTGGGCACAATTGAAGCTAGTACCTCGTGCCGGAAGTCCGTGCCGGGTTTCACCAGACCCAACTGAAGTGGGGGCCTGATGAAACCCGCAATAGCCTCCCTATTTGCCCTCGGTACTACTTTTTGTCTCATGGGTACCAAAACCCGGCACGAAGTTCCGACCTTTGGTACTAGTGCGGCATTGGGGACCAGCTCTACAATCTGTAGGCGGGCGAAAATGCCGCGTATTTCCTTCAAACTGAGAGGCGCTCTAGAAGCCCTCTCCGCCAATCAATCGCTCAAAATGATTCTTTATCGAACCAGTAAACACTTCTGCCTTTAAAATAGCTTCGCAAAGAATGCATCTCATGAAGCCCCAATAGTTCACACTTCAACGGGCAGAGAAATATCATCATGACGGACAGCACGGCCCATTGCAGGGGCGCTAATGTATCCCCAAGTGGGCGATTTCGTCCTCCGCACCAGCTATTTTCTCAGTTACCCGGTCGGGTCAATAGTTCAAAAAGGCTTTTGACCTAGCAATAAACTGTCTTTTTCTAATAGAGACTCAGACACCTCTTCAGATATCGAAAACAGAGAAAATGACACGTTCACCACCCATCATAATTCACTAATGTATTTTTCAACCGCCTGACGCGACACGGCACCAAAATGCCCTGTGAAAAACGTTTGTACATGTGGGTACCCTTGTAGTAATTGACGAATATTTTCCGTGTTTTCTGCAAGATCACACATAAAAAAACTCGTTTGAGCGCTTGAGCCAACGACCGACCCGCGAAACAAATCACCCACGAACGCCGCGTCACCAATGGTCACCACGAGGGAGCCCTCGGTGTGGCCAGCAAGAGGAAAAACCGTCCCCTCAATGCCCACTAGTTCCCCCAGGTCCATCGATTCTCTAATCCATAGATCAGGTTCGAAAGGAGTAAATCGCTCTCCTTGGGCCTTCTCCAATCGACTCTTTGCCGAGGAATTAGTCGCACAGAGCTTCTCGTTACGTCCAGCCATGATCATCGCTCGATCGCCTTCGCCTACGATAATTTTACTACCAAATACCTGGCGAAAGTACGCTGCGCCACCAGCATGATCCGCATGGGCATGGGTCACAATCACAGCCTGAATGGTCGAAGGATCGACTCCCATGCCTCGGAGTCCCGCCTCGACAGCACTCGCTGTGCGCTCGTATCCAGCATCTATCAAAATGCGGCCATCGCCAGAGTCCACGACGAAGACGTTACTGTACGCCTCGCGCACGGTAATGACCTGCGCCCCAGCGATCGCGGTGCGATCAGTCAATGAAGCACAACCAAGGAGACGGCACGCCGCAAGCACTGAAATTATAGTAAATGTAGTTATTTTCATACGATTCAGGTTCTTCGGTGCCTCAATCGAGCCTGAAGCACTTAAATGTCAACAGTGTTGACTTGCGATACAGGTAAGCGCACGGGATAAGAATGTCAACAGTGATGACTTTAGAAAAACGAAAAGACTATCACCACGGCGATCTTCGCCGCGCCTTGCTCGCCGAAGCACGTTCAATCGTGGAGGCCACAGGAGATAGCTCGTTGAGTTTGCGGGGGTGCGCCCGCGCTCTTGAGGTCGATGTGGCTTCCGTCTACCGCCATTTCAAGGGCAAGGACGCCGTCTTGGCTGCCGTTGCCGCCAATGGTTTCGCACAGCTTGGGCACGAAACAAACGAGGCCATACGAGTAGGTACCACGAAGGAAGACCTTTCAAATTTAGAACTTTGCGGCCAGGCCTATGTGCGCTTTGGTCTCACGCACGCCCGGCTTTATCAACTCATGTTTGGTTCACGATGCTCTGTAGCGGCTATCAACGCTCAACACGACGCGAACTGGGAGGAGACACAAAGTCCTTACGCAGCGCTCAGCCGAGCCATCACCGAGCTTGTGCATGCGGGCCTCATAGCAAAGCACGAGCAAGGAGGTGCCGAGCTGCTCTTTTGGTCCTCAGTGCACGGTATTGTTTCACTACTTCTGGCAGGGCGCGGCGGAGAAGCGACAGAGAACCCCGACAGACTCGTCAAACGAATGTGTAGAACATTGGTACGCGGAATGGAGTAACTTGGAGCGCCGACCGGTTTACCGGTTGTCGCGACCTCCAGGACATCTAGAGCGCCGATAAGTGGGCACAATTGAAGCTAGTGCGGCATTGGGGACCACCTCTACAATCTGTAGGTGGGCGAAAATGCCGCGTATTTCCTTCAAACTGAGAGACGCTCTAGTACCTCGTGCCTTCAGAACGTGCCGGGGATCAAAGACCCCCAACTAGAGAAGGGGGTCTTTGATCCCCGCTGATTCGTCTCAGCTTGCCCTCGGCACTACTTTTTGGCTCATTGGTACCAAAGCTCGGCACGAAGGTCAGGTCCTTGGTACTAGTACCTCGTGCCGGAAGTCCGTGCCGGGTTTCACCAGACCCAACTGAAGTGGGGGCCTGATGAAACCCGCAATAGCCTCCCTATTTGCCCTCGGCACTACTTTTTGGCTCATTGGTACCAAAGCTCGGCACGAAGGTCAGGTCCTTGGTACTAGGTTCGGTGTCGCCAGTGCCCCCGGAGCTTGATTGAGCCCTTCCCCGAAAGAACAAGGTTACGAAGCGACAAAACACTACTCCACCGCGCTTTGTTAAGGGTTCAAAAGCTGGTAAAACGCCCTCCATGAAACCAGGTGGCAAGAAAAATTCCCTAGAAACTTCTAGCGCAACCTCCCTGAGCCCCAAGACCAAGCAGGCGTTGAAGAAGCTCTCACCATCCGAAGAGTTCGCGCTCTCTTCCTTGGCCCTTGGTGCAATGTCCGTGAGTCCCTCGGTCATCGAGAATCTCATCATTGTACATCGAGGTACCCTCACTCTGCCCAAAGGGCAGAAGATTCAGGACATTCTCGAGCAACTTACCAAGGCGCATCTACTCACACGGCACGACGACAAGTACCAAGCCTCAGCAGAACTCATCACTCATTGGGCCTGGGAACTTTTGAGTTCAAGTCAATGGGCCGAGCTTCATGAAAAGACCCAAGAGATACTCCTTCACTCACCGCGCGACTGGAACGCGTTTTCTATCGAACCAGCAATCGCGCGATCGCGTCTGGCGTTCTTTCGCGGGGACTTTGACGATTTACACTATCATATCACGCGCCTCAACGAGATATTTGGCGCCGACGAAAGCTTCTTTCCTCAATTGGTGCGGGGTGTAACGACCAGTCAGTTTTACAAAATTCCACCGGGGTGCTGGGTGCTCCTGCTTTCCCATCTTGACGCAGAGTATCGAGAGTCAGTGGACCTCATACACCTCCTTCGCATAGGCGACCAAAGTGTTCTTCCCAAAGCTGTACAGAGCGAACCCGGACTGCAAATATTACACAATATCATCGATTCGACATTGATTCGGCAGGATCTTTACCGGGGAGATTGGCAGGCCGCGCAAGAACGCGCAGCACGCTCAATGGGTCAAGAGGACTGTCTGGTTCACGCCCTCCCTTGGCTGCAAGGGAAGCTCTCCACCGACGAGTTCTTGCTGTCTTATGTACCGGAAACTGGCAAGAAGGGTCTTACAAAGATCAAGTGGGGCTCCTTCGACAGCCCTATCTACGCCCTTGCCCTTCTTGCCCAAGACACTCCAGCGACGAATCAAGAGGCCCTTCGGCTTACCAAGTCAGAAAAAAAGACCCGTCGTGAGAGTTCCAGTCTTCTCGCATATCGCGTTCAACTTCTTGCTCTGCAGCGCCTCAATAAAAGTCTAGTCGAATGGACTCATGCCGAAGAGAACGAGCTTTCTCATTTAGACTCCCTCCTTCACGAAATAGTGCTCATTTGGTCACCACCGCAGAAAGCGGTGAACGACTACGTCTTCTATTCGCTCCCTAGCGCCCGTGACGCCCAAACTCTCAAAGATATCATTCGAGACAGCCTAGACAAGCCGTGGTTGGCCCGCCAGTGGCTCGCCATTCTCAGAAGACGCTACCCAAAACAATACAAACACTTGCGTGGCGATCTAGACAAATCTATCAAGCAAAACCCGGCCAACGAAATTTCTCTTGTAGATCTTCTAGAGCCCAAGGCACCCTGGGAACACGCAATTGATCAACTAGAACAAGGCATTGCCAGTGTAGAAAAAAAGACCACAGAGAAAGAAAGTGCAAATAAACGCCTAGCGTGGACGCTCCTCTTCTCCGAATGCACATGCGTTATCCAACCAAGAGTGCAAACGCGCAAAGGCAAAGGTTATACAAATGGCCGAAGAGTCGCCCTGCAAAAGCTTCACAAGGGAGATTACCCTTGTGAGCTCACCCCCCAAGACGAACGCATTGTTGCATGCCTGCAAACCGAGGAGGAGCCGCAGTACTATGGGCACTATACCAGCACCAACTACTCGATCCCTCTATCGGCCCTCCCCTTGCTTCAAGGTCATCCGGCCCTCCTCGATGAGCACACTTTGAATCCCCTGCGCATCGAATTTGGCACACCCCAAGTTTCCCTCCTACAAAATAAAACCGGCTTTGTCCTGGAGCCCACACCGCGCTCCAGCCGTTCGGTGAGCTTCAATCGCCAAGGCTCGGTAGTCACCACCTATACTCTCACAAAAGAACAAGAAAATATTTTTGAAATTCTCATCCACCTTGAGGAGTTTCCGCCAGAAGCGCTGGCGCGCGCACGTGAGATGTTGGAAAGAATCTCCTCCTTGGTTCTTTGTGTCGACGAGCGAGGCGCCTTAGGAGACATCGAGGAAGTACCGGCAGAAGGGACCGTCACCTTTCAACTCACACCAAGTAAAGGCACTCTCGATATTGCCCTTTTGGTGCGCCCTCTGGGCGAAAATGGACCCGCATTTGCCCCCGGGCTCGGCCCAGAGCAGGTGGTGCATAAAAGCGGTCCACTCTCGCAAGTTTGCCATCGCAACTTGCTCCAAGAAGAACACGACGCCCTGCAGCTTTTACTCGTTAGCCCCGTTTTGACGACTCTCGCACAAGAATCAAACGACCATCACTATCAGTTCACTATCAGCGAGCTAGAGTCCATGTTAGAACTAGTGAGCACCCTTGCGGAAAAAGGTATCAAGGTGCAATGGCCCGAGGGGGAACCATTGCGCATTCACGTGACTGGCTGCGCTACAGTCAGCGTCAGCTCCAAGTCAAATACCGATTGGCTCGACGCCCAAATTACGATGCCTATCAATGGGCAGGAAACACTCAACCACGCCACTCTACTTGCTGCGGCCCAAGGCAACCGCAGATTCATCCCCCTTTCGGACGGCTCCTACGCCAAGTTAGAAAAGTCCCTTTTAAACCGAATTCAGCGTCTCAGCGCGTTTCAACTCGACGAAAAGAACGCTCAAGAGCTCCATGCATTTGCCGCCCTCGAACTAGAAAGCGACGCAGCATGGACCATCGAAGGCGATGCCACTTGGGTGCAACGTAAGACCGACTTCAAAGAAGCTTTCAGCAAGACGGTGCGCATTCCTCGTACGCTCAATGCAACCCTGCGCGACTACCAGGTGGAGGGCATCCGATGGGCTATTCGCCTCTCACGCATTCATGCAGGTGCCTGTTTGGCCGACGACATGGGTCTAGGAAAAACAATTCAAACTCTCGCCGTTTTACTCAGCCGCGCTAGCGATGGTCCTGCCCTAGTCGTCGCTCCCACTTCTGTCATAGGCAACTGGGAAAAAGAGGTCAAAAAATTCGCACCCTCCCTCAGCGTGCTGCGTCTTTCTGACGTCCCGGCGCAAGGCGAAGAGGGGCGCAAGCTACCTTTACTAAAGAAGAAGGAAATCCTGCTCACAACCTACGATCTCGCTTATCGAGAGATCAAATCATTGACAACTATCACCTGGAGCACCTTGGTTCTTGACGAAGCCCAAGCCATCAAAAACCCAGAGGCACGCAGAACCCGCGCCATCGGCACCTTGAGCGCTCGCTTCAAGTTGGCACTCTCGGGCACTCCCATCGAAAATCACTTGGGCGAGTTATGGAGTCTTTTTCATATCGTCAACCCTGGTCTTTTGGGGACGCGCCAGCAATTCGTACGGCGCTTTCAGACCCCGATTGAGCGCGGTGCGAGTAAAGTAGCCACCAAACAACTTCAAACATTGATCACGCCCTTTGTCCTTCGACGTACAAAAGCTGAAGTCCTCGACACCCTACCACCACGTACAGAACTCACCCTCGACATCGAGCTGTCCGAGGCCGAAAGGGATCTTTACGAGGCCACCCGGCGCGAAGCCGTAAGTAGACTCAAAGAAAATTCACTGGAGGCTAAGAAGAACCCAATACAGATTCTTGCAGAGCTCACTCGATTGCGCATGCTCGCCTGCCACCCCCGCCTCGCTTTTCCTCAGAGTCAATTGGGCAGTGCAAAACACGAAGCCCTGATGAATCTTCTTCAAGAACTGCACGAAAACGGGCACCGGGCGCTCCTCTTCAGTCAGTTTGTAAAACACCTGGCTCTTGTCAAAGAGCGAATGGACGCCAGCAACCTCGACTACCTCTACCTTGACGGCTCCACCAAAACCAAAGACCGCGAGAAACGCGTCGACGAGTTTCAGGAGGGCAAAGCGAGCTTCTTTTTGATCAGCCTCAAGGCGGGCGGAGTGGGGCTCAACCTCACCGCAGCCGACTACGTGATCCATCTCGATCCGTGGTGGAACCCCGCTGTCGAAGATCAAGCATCTGACAGAATTCATCGCATCGGTCAAACGCGTCCTGTAACTATCTATCGTCTGATCGCTAAAAATACGATCGAAGAAAAGCTCATCGCTCTCCACGAAAAAAAGCGAAACCTCGCCGACCAAATACTCTCCGAGGCGGGAACGAGCGGCCGCATGAGCGCAGACGAGCTACTCAAAATAATCAGTAGTTGATAGAACTTTTACTACTGCGCAGAAAACCGTGGCAAAGTGCACATAAATTAAAAATAAAGAACAATTTAGTGCAGTTTACCACGGTTTTATATATCAGACCCACCCTGCACTTGTATTTTTGAACGCCCCGCTCCTTCTTCAACAATGCGTACTTGGGCCGCTATGCGCTCTTTGAGAGCTATCACGTGACTAATCACTCCCACCTGTCGACCATCGGCCTGCAATCGCTGCAGGGCAGCCAGAGCAACATCTAAGGTCTCGGAATCTAAGGTACCAAACCCCTCGTCCAGTAGTAGGGTTTCTATGGGCAATGAATGACTGCGCAAGTCCGAGAGACCAAGCGCAAGTGCCAGTGACACCAAAAACCGCTCACCTCCTGA
>Ga0256845_1000264_pt1 | contig 49818 bp, 45 predicted proteins | sample RiftiametaG_FD_189101 | JGI IMG/M metagenome (GOLD analysis project Ga0256845, IMG submission 189101) | Tube worm associated microbial communities from hydrothermal vent at the East Pacific Rise, Pacific Ocean - Riftia | ecosystem: Host-associated > Annelida > Integument > Unclassified ...
TAGAATTAGACTTGATCTGGATGTCAAATTTTAAAACTACTATCAATACTATGTAAAATGTATTTTATACTTAACGTTCGATTGCATTCGGTTGAAAAAGCCTACCTTTTTTATTAAACCAAAGTTCAGTAACTTTAATCAACCTGTTTTGTTAAACAAAAATGAACTTAAAAACCCCATTATGAAATCCTCTTTTTATTCCCTCTTTATCTTTGGCGCAATAGTCCTTGGCTGCAAATCCAACACAGAAGCTGTTCCCAAATTTGAACACGATATTGCCAATGGCCCTAAACCATGGACCAGTGAAACTTTTGAACTGGAAGAGGAAGACTTTACATTCGCCATCATCTCCGATCTAAATGGAGGCGAAAGAGAAGGTGTTTACAGTACTGCCGTGAAACAATTAAATAGGTTGGATCCAACTTTTGTGCTTAGCGTGGGTGATTTAATCGATGGTGGAACGGAAGATTCCATACAATTGGCAAAAGAGTGGGATTCTTTTGACATGCGCACTGCAAAACTTAAGATGCCCTTCTTCTATTTAGGGGGAAACCATGACCTTACTAATCCCCGAATGCGAGAATTCTGGAAAAATAGATTTGGTCCCAGATACTACCATTTTGTTTATGAAAATGTCTTGTTCTTAATGTTGGATTCTGAAGATTTTGAAGAAAAACGAATGATGGAAATCTATAATGCAAGGGCAAAGGCATTGAAGATCATTGCAGGAGAAATTGAAGGGGAATATGAAGATTCTGAATACTACAATATGTCCGAGCGAAGAACCGGGGCCATGAGCACATCACAATTTGATTATTACAAAGCCGTGCTCAATAAATACCCAGACGTAAGATGGACGTTTGTGATTATGCACAAACCCCTATGGACCAGAGAAGATGAAAAAGGATTGGGCAAATTAGAGACACTTTTAAGTGAACGGCCATACACCGTTATCAATGGGCATCTGCATTCATTTTCACACAGAAAACGGAACAATAGGGATTATATGATTCTTGGAACTACTGGGGGGAGCCAGCCAGATTCTATGTCCTTTGATCATGTTACTTTGGTAAGAATGGCAAAAAACCCTGTTATTACACATTTAAGAATGGATGGGATTTTGGATGAAACCGGGAACGTCCCATTACCCTAATAAATAGTCTTGTTGTCAATGATTTTTGATGTAGAAAATTTCTATTTCCATAACATTGTTCACTGCCTATATAGATTTAAAATCAATAGTTTAGAACAATCCTAAACTAGATGTGAATTCCAATAGGTAAGAAAAGACGCGATTAAATGCTTTATCTTTATCATAGTATTTTTATGTTGAAAATAGCATCCATAGCAATCTCTCTTCTCATTTTAATTCAAAGTTTCAATATTGGCATAGGCGAAATTGTTGAACTGGACGAATTAATTGAGCATGCCCAATTCCACTCAAAAGAATATGGGGATAATTTTATGGTTTTTCTATCCAAGCACTATGGGGAACTAAAGGCCGAGCATAATCAAAAACATCAAGAAGAAAAAAAGGATCATGAGGAAATGCCCTTTCAACACCAAGCGCATACCGTAGACCTTTCTGTCTTTGTTTTAAATGATATTTCCATTCATACCAGCACTCCAGAATTCACTGCTTATAGTGCTGAAAATTACTTCTACCAAGCATCCTATTCCCTTTTTGAAGGGGAAGGACCTTTCCAGCCGCCACGGCAGGTTTAGTTCATTTATAGATACATAGATACATCTTTTTCTAAGCTATCACACATAGCTTATCATGCTTTTATTTAATGAATTATGCTTTCACATATCATCAATTTCAGTATTAAGAACAAATTTGTTGTTCTCTTGTTAACCCTATTTATAATCGGTTTTGGAATTTATTCCTTGACCCAGATTCCCATTGGGGCAGTTCCCGATGTGACCAACAACCAAGTACAGGTGCTTACCACATCAAGAAATTTATCCACACAGGATATGGAACAATTTATCACCTATCCATTAGAGTTGGAAATGGCAAATTTGCCAGGCGTTAAAGAAATCCGTTCCATTTCAAAATTTGGTTTGTCCGTGGTCACCATTGTATTTGAAGATGACATGGGCACTTATCTGCCCAGACAACTTATTGCAGAAAAAATAAAAACAGCTTCGGAGAAAATCCCCGCCGGATTTGGTTCCCCAGAAATGGGGCCCATTACCACAGGATTGGGTGAAATTTACCAATATATCTTGGATATTAAACCAGGCTATGAAGACAAATACTCAACAACAGATCTTAGAACCATACAGGACTGGGTCGTTAAAAGACAGCTTTCCGGTATTCCAGGTGTTGTGGAGGTAAACACTTGGGGAGGTTATTTAAAACAATATGAAGTAGCCATAAATACCAAAAAACTCCTTGCAATGGACATTACGGCCAAAGAAATTTTTACAGCCTTGGAAATGAACAATAGCATTGCAGGTGGCGGATATATAGAAAAAGTGAACCAAGCCTACTTTATTAGGGCCGAAGGTCTTGTTACAACCCTAAATGATATAAACAACATTGTAGTAAAGAAAAACAATGGCATGCCCATCTATATTAAAGATGTGGCCAAGGTAGGGTATGGCAATGCCACCCGTTTTGGTGCCATTACTGGGAACGGTGAAGGAGAAAAAGTGTTGGGACAGGTAATGATGCTCAAGGACGCAAACTCTAAAAAGGTCATAGATGCCGTTAGGGAACGGGTTGCATCCATCTCTAAATCACTACCAGAAGGAGTGTATATTAATCCTGTTTTAGATCGGAGTGACCTAATTGAAAAAACAACTTCCACAGTAACCGAAAATCTTATTTTGGGATGTTTGATCGTCATTTTTGTAGTGGTGCTATTGTTGGGTAATTTTCGTTCAGGATTGGTAGTAGCCTCCGTAATTCCTCTTTGTTTATTGTTTGCCCTTTCCTTAATGTACATCTTTGGTGTAGATGCCAATTTAATGAGTTTGGGAGCTATTGATTTTGGAATTATCATTGATGGTGCCGTAATCATTGTAGAGTTTATTGCATTTCAAATCACCGCAAAAAAATTGGAACTAGGTGCGCTTTCCAAACAAGACTATCAAATGGCCAAGGATGCCATTACTTTTAAAAGTGCCTCAAAAATGATGAACTCTGCCATTTTTGGACAACTGATCATTCTGATTGTTTTTATCCCAATTCTGTCCCTGAGCGGTGTGGAAGGAAAAATGTTCAAGCCAATGGCGCTTACCTTTAGTTTTGCATTGATTGGGGCAATGCTATTTTGTTTTACCTATGTCCCAGTTGTGGCATCCATGTTTTTAAAGCCGTCAACAGCATCAGAAAAAAATATATCAGTTCGCCTAATGCGATGGTTGCACAATGTCTTTGATTCACTCATACATTGGGCATTGCAAAGTAAAAAATTGGTGCTGGGAACCTCTGCCCTATTGTTGGTCCTTGCCACATTTGTATTTGCCAATATGGGAAGTGAATTTGTTCCTACCCTGGATGAGGGCGACTTTGTAATTCAGCCTATTCTAAAAACAGGAACATCCCTGAGCAAAACAATTGAAATAACCACACAGATCGAAAAAATACTATTGGATAAGTTTCCAGAAGTGGAACAAGTGGTCACCCGAATCGGTGCTGCCGAAGTCCCAACAGATCCAATGTCCATGGAAGAGAGTGATGTCATCATTATTTTAAAACCTAAAAAGGAATGGGTCTCTGCAACAACTAAAGATGAACTGGCGGACAAGTTCAAAGAAGCACTTGCCATTATCCCGGGTATGGAAGTAGAATTTACACAGCCCATAGAAATGCGGTTCAATGAGCTGATAACGGGAGTAAGGGCAGATATTGCCATTAAAGTTTTTGGCGAGGACTTGGATGTCCTGAGCAAGAAAGCAAATGAAATAAAATCCTTGATAGAAAATGTACCCGGTGCCGCTGATATTTCAGTTGAAAAAATAGTGGGACTTCCCCAGATGAGCGTTTCCTATAATCGAGAGAAAATTGCACGTTATGGCCTTAACATCCAAGAGTTGAATGAAATGGTATCCATGGCTTTTTCCAGTCGCACGGTGGGTAGCGTCTATGAAGGTGAAAAAAGGTTTGACCTTGTTGTTCGCCTAGGAGAGGAAAACAGAAAGGATATTGACAATCTAAAAAACCTTTATGTTGATGTGCCTTATGGTGGAAAAATACCATTGAGCGAACTTGCAGAAATCACCTATCAAAAAGGAGCGGCAAAAATATCCCGAGATGATACCAAACGTAGAATTGTTGTGGGAATCAATGTCCGTAATCGAGATTTACAATCAGTAGTGGATGATATCCAAAAATTGATAAATGCCAATATAAAATTGCCAGTGGGCTATTCCATAACCTACGGAGGTCAATTTGAAAACCTGCAAAGTGCAACAGCCAGATTAAAAGTGGCCGTGCCCATAGCACTTATACTGATTTTTGTCTTGCTGTATTTTGCCTTTAAATCCGTCAAAGAAGCATTGATTATCTATTCTGCCATACCACTTGCCGCAGTTGGTGGTGTATTTCTCTTATGGGCAAGAGACTTGCCCTTTAGCATTTCTGCAGGTGTTGGGTTCATTGCCCTGTTCGGCATAGCGGTTCTCAACGGAATAGTATTGATAGAACATTATAAAGAACTGAAAACCAAAGGGTATGAAAGTATGGAAGCACTTATTAAACAAGGAACAAAAGATAGGTTAAGAGCGGTATTGCTTACGGCTTCTGCTGCGGCCTTGGGCTTCTTGCCCATGGCGCTATCTACCAATGTAGGTGCAGAAGTACAAAGACCTTTGGCAACTGTGGTCATAGGAGGTTTAATCACAGCAACGATTTTAACCTTGGTTGTGCTACCTGTTTTATATACTTATTTCAATACTCCAAAGAAAAACAAAGGGCCTTCTAAAGCAACTCTTAAATCTCTTACAGGATTTGGGGTTTTATTAATGATGATGTGCTTTCCTTTAGCTACCATAGCACAAGAAAAACCATTGGTTTTAGATGATTTGATTGAACTTGCCATAAAAAACAATGCAGGTCTAAAAGCTGAAGGATTCAAAGTAAAACAATCCAACGCACTTATAAACAGTGCCTTTAGTTTTGACAAAACACATGTTTATTATCTTTATAATGAGAATGATCTGGCACCAAACAATGAGCCTATTAAAGTATTTGGTGTGCAACAAAGTTTTCTATTCCCAACGTTATATTTCGCTGAAAAAAAACGAAATAAAACTAGCTATGACCTTGTATCTAGTAACTATGAAATCAGGAAGAAAGCACTTGAGCGTGAAGTTGTGGCAAACTACTATCAATACCTATATCAAAAAGAAAAAGAAGGTGTTTATAGCATGTTGGACAGTGTTTATCAAAACTTTTCTAGCGTAGCACAACGTAGGTTTGAGTTGGGTGAGACCAATTATCTTGAAAAAATAACGGCACAATCCAAACAAAAACAAATAAGTATTATCTATGATCAGACCACTCAAGACGCTTTGGTTGCCTATGACAATTTAATCAAGAAAGTCCAAACAGATCAAGACATTATAATTGCTACAGTTCCTATGACCAAGGTTCAATTAAATGAAACCGTTATTGAGGAAAGCCCAGAAATGACATCTTATGAAAACCGATTGGAATTGACAAAGGCGCAAAATAGTTTTCAGAAACAACAGTTATTGCCAGATATAACCCTCAACTATTTTGTTGGCTCCAATGCCAACTTAAATGAGAACCTTTATGGGTATCAACTAGGGCTTAAAATACCTTTCTTGTTTGGCGGACAATCTTCAAGAATAAAGGCGTCAAGGATTGCAGAAGATATTGCATCAGAACAATATGAAGATTACAAGATACAAGTAGATGCGCACTATAAAGCCCTACATGCCGAATTGATAAAACACCAAAAAGCACTTCTCTACTATGAGCAAGAAGGTATTGCTCTTGCAGATGAAATTCTTAAAACTGCCATTTTTAGTTTTAAAAATGGCGAAATAGACTTCTTTCAATACATACAGAGCGTTGAAAATGCCTATGACATTAAACTTGGCTATTTGGATAACCTTAACCAATACAACCAAACAATCATCAAAATAAATTACCTAACTCTTTAAAATTACATTCATGAAACATTTTATATATAAAGCATCGTTCCTAGTTCTCCTCACCTATTTTACAAGTTGTAACAATTCAGAAAAAAAAGCAAGTGACGCTTCTGTAGCAACCACACAAATGAGCGATAACCTCATCAGACTCACCCAAGAACAATTTAAAAACAGTAAAATGAAATTGGGAAGTTTAGAAGAAAAATCCTTTCCTGTGATTGTTGAAACCAATGGAATGATTGATGTACCACCAGAAAATAAAGTGGTCATAAATGCCACAATGGGAGGGTACATTAAAAACACGCCCTATTTAATAGGAGACTATGTAAAAAAAGGGCAGGCACTGGTAACCGTTGAAAACCCCAAATTTGTTACCCTGCAACAAAACTATATTGAAGTAAAGGAAAAATTAGTCTATTTAAAATCCGAAAACGAGCGTCAAAAAATACTATTTGATGAAAATATAACCTCTCAAAAAAATTATCTTAAAGCGGGAAGCGAATATAAAACAGCCCTTGCGAGCTATAATGGTCTTCGCAAACAATTATCCATGCTAAACATTTCAATTTCAAATGTTGAAAATGGAATAATTACCAGTACTGCCCCTATTCATGCACCAATCAATGGAAGCATCACAAAAGTCAACGTGACCAGAGGAATGTTTGTTTCCCCAGCAACACCAATACTGGAGATTATTGACAATGACCATATTCATATAGAGTTGTCTGTCTTTGAAAAAGATATCATGAATATTAAAAAAGAGCAACAGATACAGTTTAAAATTCCAGAAGCATCCAATGAAATTTTTGAGGCTGAAGTCTATTTAGTTGGAACATCAATAGAAGAAAACAGAACCATAAAAGTGCATGGTCATCTTAAAGACGAAGCCAACCATAATTTTTTAACAGGGATGTTTGTGGATGCCTCAATAATCACAAATAACTCCTTGGAACAAGCATTGCCTTCTGAGGCAATTGTTACCATAAATGATATTTTTTACGTACTTGTATTGGATTCCAAAAATGAAAGTGGTTCTAATTTTAAACAAATAAAAGTACAGACCGGTAGTACATACAATGGCTATACTGTCATTAAAAATGCAGAAAAATTTGACACTGCCGATACCTTCTTGACCATAGGCACATTTGATCTTATTGGTGAATAAAATGAGACTTAACCCAATCCCACATCCAAACTCATCATGATAATAAAGCCGCCGATAAAGCCCATAACTGCTATATCTGTATATTTATCTTGTTGAGTTTCTGGGATTACCTCTTCTACCACTACAAAAATCATAGCGCCTGCTGCAAAAGAAAGTGCGTAAGGTAAAATTGGCTGAAATGAAATTACAGCCCATGCACCAATAACTGCTGCAATGGGTTCTACCAAAGCCGAAGCTTGTCCGTACATAAAACTCTTTGTTCTACTAAGGCCTTGTCTACGTAATGGCATGGCAACAGCAAAACCTTCTGGGAAATTTTGAAGTCCAATACCTAAAGCCAAGGCAACAGCACCTCCTATTGTTGCGCCATCAAAACCTACTGCAACTCCTCCAAAAAGAACACCTACAGCCAAACCTTCCGGAATATTATGTAACGTTATTGCGAGTGTTAAGAGTGTGGTTTTATGCCATGGTGTTTTTACGCCCTCAGCCTCTATTTCTTTAAAATTTATATGCAAATGCGGAAGTATCTTATCTAATCCAAAAAGCATTAATGCCCCTAGGAAAAATCCAACAGCAGCAGGAATCACCTTTACAAAACCTTCTCCAGGGCTCATTTCTATTCCTGGCGCCAACAAACTCCAAAAACTTGCCGCTACCATGACACCACCAGTAAAACCTAACATACCATCCAGCACTGCTCTATTCATGGTTTTGAACAAAAACACCAAAGCCGCCCCAGCTGCCGTCAGTGCCCAAGTAAATAGTGTGGCATAAAATGCTGCTAAAATAGGGTCAATAGATTCAAAATAATCAATAATTTGTTCCATCATAATTCATCCATTTTTAAATATAGATTAGACGCTATTTGGTTAGAAATATGCATTCTCTCTTTATCAATTTCTATAATAAAAGAGCCATCGAATTCCTCTTTTTCTATAATTTTTATAGTTTGCCCAAGGGCAATATTGTTTTTGTCCAAAAACTTTAAAAAAGGTGCGGAAGAATCCTTTACGCCCACACAAATTCCTGTACTGTTCAGGGGTGCTTCACTTAGTAGTTTCTTTATACGCTCTTTAAAGACACCATCCTTTGTGGGAATAGGGTCTCCATGGGGGTCAAACCTTGGAAAATCTAACAACTTATCCAGTTTATCTATAAGTTGCTCGCTCTTTATATGCTCTAGCTGTTCGGCTACCTCATGTACTTCATCCCAAGAAAAATCCAGCTTTTCTACTAAGAAAACTTCCCACAAACGGTGTTTTCTTATAATGGACAATGCCGTTTTTACGCCATAATCCGTTAATGAAACTCCTTGGTACTTTATATAATTGACCAGTTTCTTTTCAGCCAATTTTTTTGCCATATCCGTTACAGAAGATGGTTTGGTCTCCATCTGTTCTGCAATGGCATTGGTAGAAATGTGTTTGATTTCACTTCCTCCCAAATGAAAAATGGTCTTTAAGTAGTTCTCTTCTGAACGTGTCATCTATATTTTATATTATTTTAACAAAAGCAAAAATACATTTTTATATGTAAAAACATATTTTTAGTTTTGTCTAAATATTTATTTAGATAAAACTAAAAATATGAAATCATTATTATTTTATATCGTATTAATTTTAATAATTACAGGCTGTACAGTTGCAAACGCCCAAACTGCTAGTATAAAAGGGGTTGTTACAGAAGGGTACAACACAGTTGCATTTGCCAACATATACATTAAAGGAACCACACGCGGGACTTCTTCTGATGAAAACGGTAACTATACCATCTTTAATTTATCAGAAGGGAATCATGTGCTTTTAGCCTCCGTAATTGGTTATTTGCCCTATAGAAAAGCTTTTAAAATTACAAATGGAGAAGAAAAAATTATATCTATTAAACTAGAAGCTTCTGCTCAAATTCTTGATGAAATGGTGGTCACGGGAACCTTAAAACCGGTCAGCCGATTAGAAAGTCCTGTTCCTGTAGAGGTTTATAAACCCTCATTTTTTAAAAAGAACCCAACTGCTAGTATTTTTGAAGCCTTGCAGAATGTAAATGGGGTACGCCCACAAATCAATTGTAATGTATGCAACACTGGTGATATTCATATCAACGGATTGGAAGGACCTTACACCTTAGTTTTAATAGACGGAATGCCAATTGTAAGTGGTCTTGGCACTGTTTATGGCCTTTCTGGAATCCCAAACTCGCTCATAGAGCAAATTGAAATTGTAAAAGGACCTGCTTCTACTCTTTACGGAAGTGAAGCCGTGGAGGTCTTATTAACATCATCACTAAAAACGCATTGAACGCTCCTACTTTTTTTGTCGATAGTTTTATTTCAGGCTGGGGTGAGTACAATTTGGATCTAGGTGCTAAAATACCCGTTGGCAAGAAAGCTGATGTGCTATTGGGCATCAACTTTTTTAATTATGACAACCCTATTGATAATAATGGAGATAATTTTACCGACCTAACACTTCAAAGTAGGATATCAATCTTTCAAAAGTGGAATTTTAAACGAAATGAATCTCGTGTTTTTTCTTTGGCAGGGCGTTTTTTCTACGAAGACCGATGGGGTGGCGAAATGCAATGGACTCCAGAATTTAGAGGTGGTGATGAAATCTATGGCGAAAGTATTTATACCAGAAGGTGGGAGGTTTTGGGAAAATACCAACTTCCAACAAAAGAAAAACTGATGCTTTCTTTTTCATACAATGACCATGACCAGAACTCGGTTTATGGTGATGTTCCCTATTTGGCGCAGCAACGCATTGGTTTTAGCCAATTAACTTGGGACAAACCCATGGGCAATCATGATTTGCTTTTAGGTTCTGCAATACGATATCAATATTATGACGACAACACTCCAGCAACAATAAGTGCAGATGAAGTTGTAATTCCCAGCCTATTTGTACAAGATGAACTGAAATTTGCAAAAAAACATTCGGTATTAATGGGTCTACGATATGATTATGATAAAAGGCATGGGAATATTTTTACACCCAGAACGGCCTATAAATGGAAGATATCCGATAATGATATTTTTAGGGTAAATGCAGGAACAGGTTTTAGGGTGGTGAACCTTTTTACAGAGGAACATGCAGCACTTACAGGTGCAAGGGATGTGATCATTACCGAATGAATTAAAACCCGAACGTTCCATGAACGTAAATCTTAACTACCTTAAAAAAATGTATAGGGACAACGGCACTTTTATTGGTTTGGGCGTTTCTATTTTTTATACCCATTTCAGCAATATTATTTTACCCGATTATGATACCAATCCAAACCAGATCATTTATGACAATCTAGACGGAAAATCTGTTTCCAAAGGAATAAGTGCCAATATTGATGTTGTTTTTACAAACGGATTAAAAGTTTTGGTCGGGGCAACGTTCCAAGATGTGAGCAATACAGAGGACGGGATAAAAACAAGACAGATCTTGACTGAAAAATTTACAGCTACTTGGAACTTTTCCTATACCATTAGATCATTGGATTTAAGCGTAGATTATACCGGAAATCTATACAGTCCTATGCGGCTACCTATTTTGGGCCCTTTGGATCCAAGGCAAGAATTTTCACCCTATTGGAGCATTCAAAATATTCAATTTACCTATAAAGGATTTAAGGATTTTGAAGCCTATGCTGGTATTAAAAACTTATTGAATTGGACACCGAACAAAGGAAACCCATTCATTTTTTCCAGAGCTAACGACCCTTTTGATAAAAATGTGGTCTTTGATGCCAACGGCAATGCACAAGTAACTCCAGACAATCCTTATGGTCTTACTTTTGACCCATCTTATGTGTATGGCCCCAACCAAGGAATTAGAGGTTTTTTTGGATTAAGGTATACCCTGTTTTAAAACAATGAAAAAAATCTAAAAAAAGGGCTGTTACTTGGGATTGGGTACGTCGTTATAAAGTGGACCGTCCTTGGCCTTTTGGAAACATATCTTTATAAAAATGGATTGTGGAACAATTGGTATTTATTGATTCTACCCATAATTGGACTGACTGTTTTTTTAAAAAAAAATAATGGTTTTAAACTTCACGGTTCATCAACTGAGAACCAAAATCAAGAAGTACTTTCTTTTTATCAGACTTAAGTGTTAGAGAATCTAATTCTGAAAAAGCTTTTTGCGTATAGTTTTTAATTTCCTTCTTCGCCAATTCGGCTGCACCAGATGCTACAAAAATCTGCTTGGCCGTTTCAATTTTTACAGTGGCATCACTTGGCTGAATGGAAAACAAATGTCCCAGTTCTTCTTGTTGTTCTTTGGTTGCCAACTCCATTGCTTTTAAAAACAGGAACGTCTTTTTATTTTCAATGATATCTCCCCCAAGCTGTTTTCCAAAAGTTTCAGGGTTTCCAAAGGCATCCAAATAATCATCTTGTAACTGAAATGCTATACCTAAATTTCGTCCAAACTCATAAATGTTGTTTTGTTCTTTTTCAGGTGCATCAGCAACAATAGCTCCCATTTTCATTGCGCCTGCAACCAAAACAGCCGTTTTGTATTCAATCATTTTAAGATATTCCGGTATAGTAACATCATCACGGGTTTCAAAATCAACATCGTATTGTTGTCCTTCGCACACCTGTAGTGCCGTGACACTAAAAGCCTTGGCCAAATCTTTAAAAATGGGGTTTTCATAGTTCTCAAAAAACTGATACGCCATGATCAACATTGCATCACCAGATAAAATACCTGTATTTATATCCCATTTTTCGTGTACTGTTTTTTTTCCTCTTCTAAGGGGGGCATCATCCATGATATCATCATGCACCAATGAAAAATTATGAAAAATTTCTACCGCCAATGCAGCATTCATGGCCTTTTTATAATCTGTCCCAAAAATTTCTGCGGTCATTAATGTAAGTATTGGTCTTAAACGCTTTCCTCCCAAACCCAAAATATAATCAATGGGGACGTAAAGATTTGCTGGTTCTTTGATTTCGATTTTTTCCTGTAAATAGGATATAAATTCAGTTCTATAGTGTTCAATAGTATGCATTCAGCCAATTTTATTCAAAAATACATTCATTTTAACAAACAACATTCATTGGGTTCAATTTCGCTCCAATTAAAGAATAATTAAAAAAAGTTGCTTAAAAATGCAATAGCTTTGAAAAGCTTCGTCTTTATAACTGAAAGACTTGTACAAAACCCACTGAATGGTTTCTGAAAAAGAAAATCACAACAACCTGGCCAACTTCTTTAAAGATGAATATAATTCCCTAAAGGGTTATGTGCGGTCAAAAATTGATGATACCACTGACAGTGATGCAGAAGATATAATACAGGATGTGGCCCTAAGAATATTTTCCAGACCACAGGACGCTCTGCCAATAAACAATATTGCCGGTTTTGTTTACAACTCTATTAGAAACAAAATAATAGATGTAATGCGAACCAAAAAAGAAAGGTTGGATGTAGATATGGAACTTGAAAACCTTTGGACAGAATTTGCCGAACTGTTCTATGGGAAATCGGCAAATGAATATCCCGATTACCTTAAAGAAAAATTAAAATGGGCCGTTTTAGATTTAAAACCCTATTACAGGGACATTATTCTGGCCGTTGACTTTGAAGGCTACACCTATAATGAAATTGCAGAACAAACAGGTATACCAGAAGGGACACTTATGTCTAGGCGACATAGGGCCATGTCCCTTTTAACCAACGCTCTTGGGGCTAAAAAAAGAGAAAAGTTAATCTTTTCAATGAATGAACTGGGGCATTAAACCCACAACAGGTGGTCAAAAAAATTAGAATTGAAAAAAACATACTAAAATTAAAAATATGGAACATGATGATACTATAGAAAAGAAGATCGAAAGAAAAATCGAAAACAAATTGAAAACAATGGTCCCCAAAATATTTAAAATATTTTTTATGGTTTTAATGGGCGTCCTTTTTGCCTTTTTGGTCGGTTATGTGGTCATGAGGCTATGGAACTGGTTGATGCCAGATTTGTTTGGATTGGTTGCAATCAGCTATTGGCAGGCCGTTGGTATTCTTTTACTTGCAAAGCTGTTCTTTGGGTTTGGAAACCATGGTTCAGACAAAGGCAAGAGTAGTCATAAAAAAAGATTCAGCGCAAAAAAATGTGGTCCGTTAAGAAGGGATTTTACAAAATGGGAGCTGTATGATAAATTTTGGGAAGAAGAAGGAGAAACTGCATATAAAAAATATGTAGAACGAACCAAATTAGAGGAATAGCATTCTACATTTTGTAAACAAGTTATAAATTAAAAAAAACAATATATTGAAAAACTATGGAAACTTTTTTTGTTTTTAAAGTTTCCTTCATTATATTTGCGCTCGATTATGAAATTTAAGATCATAAATAAAGCGGCGGAAATGTTCTTGACCCTAGGGTTTAAAAGTGTGACTATGGATGATTTGGCCAATGAAATGGGTATTTCCAAAAAAACCATTTACTCCCACTTTCCTAACAAAACCAAATTGGTAGGAGAATGTACCATGCATGTTTTTCAATCAATTTCAAAAGGAATAGACCATATATGTTCTTTACACAAAAATCCAATTGAGGAACTTTATGAAATAAAAAAACATATGATGGTTCATCTTAAGAATGAAAAATCATCCCCACAATATCAATTACAAAAATACTATCCGCAAGTATATGAGACATTACGCAATAAGCAATATGAAGTAATGCAAGATTGTGTGGTAGAAAACCTTAACAAAGGTATACAAATGGGTGTTTATAGAGAAAATCTCAATATAGAATTTGTCTCAAGAATCTATTTTTCTGGAGTCATGAGCATTAAAAACATTGAGCTGTTTCCCCAAGATATGTTTCCAATGACTGCATTAATGGACAATTATCTAGAATACCATTTACGTGGTATTGTAACACCAAAAGGAAGAAAATTTTTAAATAAAATCATCAATTCAAATCAACAATAAATGAGAAGTCATTTTTTAACATTATTAGCTATTAGTATCACAGCTTTCGGGTTTGGACAAAACCAATCCAATAGTTATACTTTAGAAGAAGCTATTGTCTTTGCCTTAGAAAACAATTACAGTTCCATTAACGCAAGTAGGGATTTAATAGATGCTCAAAAACAAAAATGGGAAACCATTGCTGCAGGTTTACCGCAAATTAGTGGCTCTGTTAGTTATCAAAATCAATTAAAACAGCCTGTGACACAAATTCCGGCTGAATTTTTTGGCGGTGTTCCTGGAACATTCCAAGAAGTAGTTTTTGGTCAGCCCCAATCTATGAATGCTTCGGCAATCCTTAAGCAACAGATTTTTGATGGCTCCTATATTGTTGGCGTACAAGCGACCAAAACTTTTTTGGATTATAGTGCCAATAACAAAGAGAAAACAGATTTAGAAGTTAGAAAAACTGTTGTGGAGGCTTACGGCAATGTACTGTTGGCAAATGAGAGTGTTACCATTTTAGAAAGTAACAAGACCACTCTGGCAAAAAATCTTGATGAAACCCAAAAAATATTTGAAAACGGTCTTGGGGAAGAAGAAAGTGTGGAACAATTACAAATCACATTGTCTTCCATTAATAGTCAGCTAAAAAATGCCATTAGACTTAAGAAAATAACATTACAAATGTTAAATCTGGTCATGGGTATTTCTATTGATTCCCCAACTGAATTAACTGAAAATTTAGACACACTTACCCAAAAACAAATTGATTATGGCCTTGTGGAAACAGACCTAAACATAAACAACAATGTTGATTATAAATTAGCCGCCAACCTTAACGAACAACGTACTCTGGAATTAAAACTGGCCAAAAGCCGAGCACTGCCAACATTGAATGCATTTGTAAATTATGGCTCTTCGTCATACAGTGATGGTTTTAATTTTCTAAAAAGTGAACAGCAGTGGTTTGATTCTTCTGTCCTTAGGTTTGATCTTAATATTCCTTTATTCAGTTCCTTGGGAAGAAGCGCAAGTACCCAAAGAGCAAAAATTGCCTTGGAGAAAGCAAAAACACAATTGACTGAAGCTGAAGAGCAAATTAGATTACAATTGGAAAACACCAAGAGTAATTACATCCTTGCTATTGAAGAGTATGAAACCACCAAGAAAAATCTGGACTTGGCAGAACGTATTGAAAAGAAAAATGAAATAAAATACTTTGAAGGAATGGCCAGTAGTTTTGAACTCCGACAAGCCCAAACGCAATTATACGCTACGCAACAAGAATATTTACAATCCATGGTCAATGTCATCAATAGGAAGACAGAATTGGAAATAATCCTTAACAATTAATAAACATCAATCTATCCATAAACATTTTAACTATGAAAAAATTAATATATGCCCTATTTGCAGTTCTTACACTCGCTTCATGTGGAAGTGGTGGGGAAACTTCAATAGAGAGTGTCCTATCTAGCAATGATATAAAAGCTATTAGAACTAAAAGAGCAACGGTATCCACGCAACAAAAGGAACTGGAAAATCAGTTAAAGCAACTAGATTCTGTCATTGATGCATTGGACAGCAATAAAAACCTTCCTTTGGTTTCTGTTTTTAAGGTAACCTCATCAAAATTCAATCATTATTTAGAAGTACAGGGAGATGTTAAGACACGTCAAAATGTATTGATATATCCAGAAGTTTCTGGTACTCTTTTAAAGGTATATGTTCAAGAGGGACAAAAAGTAAGCAAAGGGCAACTATTGGCAAAAATAGATGATGGTGGCATGGGAAGTCAATTATCACAATTACAATCCCAAGCCGAATTGGCTAAAACCACTTTTGAGCGCCAAAAACGTTTGTGGGACCAAAAAATAGGTTCAGAGATTCAGTACCTACAAGCAAAAACAAATTATGAAGCATCTAGCAATGCCGTAAAACAATTGCAGAGTCAGTTAGACAAATCAACCATGAGAGCACCTTTTTCAGGAATCATTGATGATATAATCAAAGATCAAGGAACTGTAGTTGCCCCTATGGGTCAAGGTTCTGAGGTTTTCAGAATTGTTAACCTATCCAATATGTACATTGAAGTTGATGTTCCTGAAAGTTACTTGGGAACAGTCACAAAAGGAAAAGAGGCAATTGTTCTCTTCCCAATTCTTGGAGACAGTATTGTATCTAAAGTTAGACAAACAGGTAATTTTATTAACCCAGGGAATAGGTCATATACCATAGAAATCCCTGTGTCAAATAAAAATGGGAATATAAAACCCAATCTAACAGCCAAGGTGAAAATAAACGATTATACCAATGAAAATGCTCTAATGATTCCTCAAGGTATTATTTCTGAAAATGCGGCTGGGGAACAGTATGTATATATCACTTTAGAGGCTAATGATAATATTGCCGATATAAAAAAGCAAATTATAACCACAGGGAAAATAGATGGAGATTTCATTGAGGTGCTGTCTGGTGTCAATGCTGGAGAATCTCTTATAAGTGAAGGTGCCCGTAGCGTAAAGCCAGGTCAAAAAGTTCAAATCCAAACAAGTAAATAATCATCATGGATAAAGCGAAAAAAAATGCAGAAAAAGAGTTTAAACCCTCTTCATGGGCCATTAAAAATCCATCGGTTATTTATGTGATGATCGGTTTATTATTTATAATGGGGCTTTCTTCTTATTTTTCAATGCCAAGAGAAGATTTTCCAGAAGTAAAAGAAACTAAAATATATGTGAGTACTCCTTATCCAGGAAATACTGCTGAGGATGTGGAACGTTTGATAACTGATCCTTTGGAGGAGGAGCTAAAGAACGTTAGCAACTTGGTTAAAATAACATCTACTTCACAAGAAGATTACTCTATCATTACAGTTGAATTTGATGAAAAAATAACGGTTGAAGAAGCAAAACAAACCGTAAAAGATAAAGTAGATGGAGAAAAATCCGGAGAAGATTGGCCAACTTTCAACAATGCTAAAGTAGAGCCATCGGTCTTTGATATGAATATTTCTGAAATGTTCCCTATTCTTAATGTGAACATGTCTGGGGATTATCCTGTAGATGTTTTAAAAGAATATGCAGAATACATTCAGGATAAAATTGAAGATATAGATGCTGTAAAAGAAGCCACCATACGTGGCGCACAAGAAAAAGAAGTTGAGGTTGCTGTGGATGTCTATAAAATGATGGCTTCAAAAGTAAGTTATGATGATATTCTTGGTGCTATTAGCAATGGAAATATGACAATTTCTGCTGGTAATATGGATGTGAGTGGACAACGAAGAACAATTAGAATTCTTGGAGAAATTCAAAGACCTAATGACCTTAATAATTTTGTTATAAAATCTGAAAACGGAACCGTATACTTAAAAGATATTGCCGAAGTTATTTTTAGAGATGAAGACAAAACTACTTACGCTCGTGAAAATGGGAATAACGTAGTAATGCTTGATGTAAAAAAGAGATCGGGTAAAAACATGGTTGCGGCGGCAGAAGTCATCAAAGAAATTGTAGCCGATGCCAAAGAAAATTATTTTCCGCCAGATTTAAAAGTTACTATTGCCAATGATTCATCGGCCAGAACCTTAACCCAAGTAGATGATTTGGTAAACAATATCATCTTCGGAATCATATTGGTCGTAGTGGTTCTTATGTTTTTCCTAGGCTTCCGCAATGCCCTATTCGTAGGTTTTGCAATTCCTATGTCCATGTTTATTTCCTTTGTTATTTTATCTTGGTTAGGTTATACCCTGAACACCATGATTCTTTTTGGATTGATTATGGGTCTGGGAATGTTGGTAGATAACGGAATTGTAGTGGTAGAAAATGTATACCGATTAATGGATGAAGAAGGTATGCCCAGAATTGAGGCTGCAAAAAAGGGAATTGGTGAAATTGCCTTTCCAATCATTATTTCTACATTGACAACCGTAGCTGCATTTATTCCATTGGGTATGTGGCCGGGCATGATGGGTGAGTTTATGATATTCTTCCCTATAACACTATCTGTAGTATTGGGGGCATCATTATTTGTTGCCATTTTCATGAACTCTATGTTGGTTTCTCAATTCATGGAAACTACCGAAAAAGAGTTGAGTAATAAAAAATTGATTCAATTGAGTATTGTTCTTGTTGGTCTTGGAATTTTAATATTTGTTTTTGGTGGAGCAATAAAAGGGCTTGGGTCTGTATTGATTTTCACAGCCGCTATGTTCTGGGTCTATAAATTTGTACTTAAAAAAGTGGCCATTAAATTTCAGAGAAATACATTGCCCAAATTTGAGCGGTTATATGAAAAAATCCTGAAAAAATCCCTACATGGTCGTAATGTATACTGGTTCTTTGGTGGCACAACCTTATTATTACTAGTGGTATTCATGCTTTTTGGAGCATCGGTAGCAGGTGGGAAAACTAGTATTGAATTTTTTCCTGACAATGTGCCCAATGAAATATATGCCTATATAGAATATCCACAGGGAACCTCTATTGAAAAGACCAATGAAATCACCAAACAAATAGAAGAACGTTTTTATGCGGTTTTAAGAGATCCAAAATTTCAGGAGAACGGAGCCAATTTTATCGTTTCCTCTGCACTTTCTCAAGTGGGACAAGGAGCTGGAAATCCAATGGTAGATGGAGCTTCTTCTGGTGACACACCCCATAGAAGTAAAATTACTGCTTCTTTGGAAGAATACAAATACAGAAAAGGTGTGGATACGGAAGCTATCAGAAAACGGATTCAAGATACACTACGTGGCATATATCCTGGGGTAGCTATCTCAGTGGAAAAAGATCCTGTGGGGCCACCTGCCGGATACCCAATAAATATTGAGTTTGAAGGAAGGGATTATGATGAACTTATCCGTACCGCAGAACAAATGCGAGATTTCATTAATACCAAAAATATTGCTGGTATTGAAGAATTAAAGATAGACGTAAACAAAGGAAAACCTTCAATGGAGGTTGTTGTAGACCGAGCCAAAGCAGGAGAGTTAGGCGTTTCTGCCGGCCAAGTGGGAATGCAATTAAGACGTTCTCTATTTGGTGGAAAAGCCGGAGTTTATAAAAAAGATGGTGAAGATTACGATATTTACGTTCGTTTTAACAAAGACCTTCGTTATGATCGTAATGCCCTGTTCAATCAAAAAATCATCTTTAGGGATCCTGCAACAGGACAGATAAAAGAAGTACCTATTTCTGCTGTGGCAACACAAAAAAACACTTCTTCTTTTAGTGCTATCAAACACAAAAATACCAAACGTGTGGTAACGGTATATTCTGGCCTTAAACCAGGGTTTACAGATGCACAAGCCATTGTAAACCAAATTCAAGAAGAAATGGACAACTACAAAGGTTTACCTAAGAACATTGAAATAGACTATACAGGTCAGATAGAAGAACAGAACAAACAAATGACCTTTTTAATGGGAGCTTTCTTCACTGGACTTGGCCTTATTATGTTGATTTTGGTCTTCCAATTTGGAGGGGTTTCCAAGCCGGCAATTATCATGACCGCTATCTTTTTAAGTCTTATCGGTGTTTTTGGAAGTATCATTCTCTTTGGATGGTCCTTTGTGATTATGATGAGCATGATGGGCATTATTGCCTTGGCCGGTATTGTGGTAAACAATGGAGTGGTGCTCTTGGATTACATTCAAATTCTTATCGATCGTAAAAAATTGGAGTTAGGATTAAGTGATGATGAGATGTTGAATAGAGACCAGGTAAATGAAGTTATTATTAAAGGAGGTAGAGCACGTTTGCGTCCTGTAATTTTAACGGCCATCACAACCGTATTGGGATTAATTCCGTTAGCCGTTGGGATTAATATTGATTTCTTTTCATTATTCTCAGAATTTAATCCTCATTTTTATTTAGGCGGGGACAATGTAATATTCTGGGGACCTTTGGCAAAAGCAGTAATCTTTGGATTGATTGTGGCAACCTTCCTTACCTTGGTTATTGTGCCCGTATTGTTCAATATGGTGTACAGGCTTAAATTATGGATTCACAATAGAGGAAAATCTGCTAAACAAAAAGCGGTTACAGCATAATATAATTACAAACAAAAAGCCCGATGAGAAATCACCGGGCTTTTTGTTTTATTGTTTGTTTTTTACTTGTTTAAGACCATGGGTTTGGAATTATCCCATTTAGTGACACTAACAATTTTACTGTCAACAAAATCAACTTCTTTAAGTTCTTTGCCTTTCCAAAAGAACCATTTTCCTGTTTTTCTTCCTTCAAGATATTCTCCTGTAGAAATCCTTACCCCTTCTTCATTGAACATCTCCCATTCTCCATGTAGCTTTTCATTCAAAAAATATCCCGTTTGGGCTATTTCGCCATTTTCATGAAAGTAAGTTGCTTTGACCAAATCACCTTCTTTTTCAAAAAGGGGTTCTTGATTTTGTGCATATATGGAAACCGAAAATACAAGTGCTAAAAATAATATTCCTCTTTTCATTGTATTTAAGTGATTACTACATAAAGATATAATTATTTTACAATTTATTTACATTAAATTTACATTGTAGATGTAAGTTGCTCAATGTCAATTTTTTACATATAAAAGCTTAACATTGGAGTATATATTTTTCAAACAAAATCAATAGATATACATAGTACTACTACATAATACTTCTTAAATTTGCAGCAATATAATTATTGAAATGTATAGAACTCATACCTGTGGTGAATTAAGAACATCACATATTAATCAAAAAATAACACTCAGTGGTTGGGTGCAAAAAGTTAGGGACAAAGGATTTGTTGCTTGGGTAGATTTAAGGGACCGTTACGGCATTACCCAATTGGTTTTTGATGAGGAACGTACCTCTAAGGGAATTATGGAGCAAGCAAGGGCTCTTGGGCGTGAATTTGTAGTACAAGTTGAAGGAACCGTGATAGAACGAGCATCTAAAAATCTAAATATACCAACTGGTGATATAGAGATTTTAGTTTCTAAACTTACAGTTTTAAACGAAGCATTGGTCCCGCCTTTTACCATAGAAGATAAAACTGATGGTGGGGAAGACATTAGAATGAAATATCGCTATTTGGATATTAGAAGAAATCCAGTAAAAAACAATCTTATTTTTAGACATAAGGTAGCCATGGAGGTCAGGAAATATCTTTCTGATGCAGATTTCATAGAAATCGAAACCCCATATTTAATTAAATCCACCCCTGAAGGCGCACGTGACTTTGTAGTACCTAGCCGTATGAACAAAGGTCAATTTTATGCTTTACCACAATCACCACAAACCTTTAAGCAATTACTTATGGTGGGTGGCATGGACAAGTATTTTCAGATTGTAAAATGTTTTAGAGATGAAGATCTACGTGCAGATAGACAACCAGAGTTCACACAGATAGATTGTGAAATGGCCTTTGTGGAACAAGAAGATATTTTAAATGTTTTTGAAGGGCTTACCCGTCATTTATTAAAAGAGATAAACGGAGTTGAGATAGGGGAATTTCCCAGAATGACCTATGATGATGCCATGCAGAAATACGGTAATGACAAACCAGACATCCGTTTTGGGATGGAATTTGGTGAGTTGAATGCTGTTGCCCAACACAAAGATTTCAAGGTCTTTAACTCGGCCGAATTAGTAGTTGGTATTGCAGTCCCTGGGGGAAACACCTACACTAGAAAAGAGATAGATAAATTAACGGATTGGGTAAAGCGGCCACAAGTTGGTGCTTTGGGAATGGTGTATTGTAGATGTAATGATGATGGTACTTATAAATCCTCTGTAGATAAATTTTACGACCAAGAAGATTTGGCAAAATGGGCAGAGGTTACCGGTGCAAAAGCTGGAGATTTGATCTGTGTGCTTTCTGGTGATACCAATAAAGTCAGGGCACAACTGAGTGCTTTGCGAATGGAATTGGCAGAACGTTTGGGATTGAGAAACCCTAAGGAATTTGCCCCGCTTTGGGTAGTCGATTTTCCGTTATTGGAACTGGACGAAGAAACGGGACATTACCATGCTATGCACCACCCGTTCACCTCTCCAAAACCTGGACAAATGAAACTATTGGATACCGACCCAGGTGCAGTGAAAGCCAATGCCTACGATTTAGTAATGAACGGAAATGAAATTGGAGGGGGTTCTATTCGTATCCATGATAAAGATATGCAGGCCACCATGTTCAAACATCTTGGTTTTACAGAAGAAGAAGCCAAAGCACAGTTTGGATTTTTGATGGATGCCTTTCAATATGGTGCACCACCACACGGAGGGCTGGCCTTTGGGTTGGACAGGCTGGTCGCTATTTTGGGAGGTCAAGAAACCATACGGGATTTTATTGCTTTCCCTAAAAACAACAGTGGAAGGGATGTAATGATAGATGCTCCCGCTCCTATCGATGATGCTCAATTAAATGAGTTAAGTCTAAAACTTGATCTAAAAGAATCATAAATTAAAAAGCCTGCTTCTTGCAGGCTTTTTATTCATTTTAGTAATGCCAAAAAAAACACGATTAACCCGCTTTTTAATTTGGAAGTACAAACACATTTCCGATCAGCAATTTCTTTATATACTAAGTGTTGCTATTGGCCTGTTGGCCGGTCTTGGGGCTGTTGCTTTAAAAAACCTGACACATTATATCCAAAAATTGCTTGAAGGTGAATTTATAAAAGAAATTCATCAGCTATTTTATTTTATTTTTCCAATTCTGGGCTTACTGTTGGTACTCCTGGCTATAAAACACATTATCAATAAAAAAGTTGGGCACGGAATCCCCTCTACCCTTTATGCTATTTCAAAACAAAAAGGGATCATGCCAAGGTATCAAATGTGGGCTTCCCTAATAACGGCTCCGTTAACTGTTGGCTTTGGAGGTTCTGTTGGGTTGGAAGGTCCTACCGTGGCAACTGGGGCGGCTTTAGGCTCTAATTTTGCTCGTTTGTTCCATTTAAACCAGACTGCAAGAACTTTACTGATCGGATGTGCTGCTGCCGGAGCAATGTCCTCCATCTTCAAAGCCCCTATTGCGGCCATAATATTTGCTGTGGAAATTTTTAGCTTAGAGTTGACCATTGCCTCAATGATCCCTTTACTATTGGCATCCATTTCAGCAGTTTTGACCTCTTACTTCTTTTTTGGGGACGATGTCTTGCTGCACTTTAAAATACAGGATAAATTTGAGCTGTACGATGTCCTTTTTTATATCCTTCTGGGCGTATCTTCAGCAATGACCTCAATATACTTTAGTAAGGTGTATTTTGCCGTTGATGTTTTTTTTAAACGGTTTAAAAACCCCTATAAACGCATGTTGATCGGAGGTGTTGTAATTGGGGTCATCGTATTTTTTATCCCACCTCTTTTTGGGGAAGGTTTTGAGACCATCAATGCTATATTAAGAGGAAATATTGAAGAGGTTACCACTACTAATATTTTTAATACGGTCTCAGATAATGTTTGGGTCATCGTGGCACTTCTTGTTGGGCTGGTCACTTTTAAAGTGATCGCAATGTCATTTACCTTTGGGGCTGGCGGCGTTGGAGGTGTTTTTGCCCCTACCCTTTTTACGGGAAGCATTTCTGGTTATGTCCTTGCCATGGTCATAAATTACAGCAATTTGTTCAGCCACCAATTATCATTGACCAATTTTGCCATGGTAGGTATGGCAGGATTAATGGCCGGGGTTTTACAAGCCCCTCTAACAGCAATTTTCTTAATTGCAGAAATTACAGGTGGTTATGAGCTTTTTATTCCATTGATGATAGTCGCCTCAATTTCTTTTTTAATTACCAAAAAATATATTCCCCATAATATCTATGTGTCCGAATTGGCTAAAAAAGGACAGCTCATTACTCATGATAAAGACAAAAATGTATTGATGATGCTGAACATGGATCAGGTAATCGAAACCAATTTTATTCCTATTTCCTCTGAAATGTCTTTAGGAGAAATGCTACAGAAAGCAGTCACTAAATCCACACGGAATTTATTCCCTGTTGTCAATGACAAGCAAGAATTCATGGGCATTGTTTTATTGGATGATATTAGAGAATTTATGTTTGATCAAAAATTATACGATACTACAATTGTTGGAGATTATATGCATAATGCCCCAGAACACATTTTCTATGAAACAGATACCATGGAAAAGGTGATGCAAAAATTTCAGAACAGTGGGGCGTGGAACCTTCCCGTAATCAAAAATGGACAATACCATGGTTTTATTTCAAAATCAAAACTACTGACGGCCTATAGAAGAAAGTTGATTAATTTTACTCGATAATCATTTGTCATGAAATTAAAGTATTTAATTGTTCTAATTATAATTGCCTCTTTTAGTTCTATTATTTATGGATTCTCTATAAAAAACAAAGCTATGGCACTTAGCCATAAATATATCGGTTTTGGCACAGTTGGTATTTTTCTTGTGGCTATGCCTCTCTTTATTTTTAAGGAAAGTAAAGGCAAAAAAATGAAGGACTATATGCTAACTGAAGACAACATTAAAAGAATGAGAAAAAAAGAAAAAGAAAAGTTTAAGAGTTAATATTTCATGTGCAATTCAATTTCTTTTGCGCAAAAAAACATACCTTAGTACCTTAACCTATTATTAATTTTCATTGAATGACTGGAACAGTAAAATTTTTTAATGCATCTAAAGGATTTGGATTCATTACCAACGACGACACCGGGAACGACCTATTTGTTCACGTAACTGCTTTGAATGGAGTAGAATTAAACGAAGGCGACAAAGTAGAATACATAGAAGAAGAAGGCAGAAAAGGAGTGGTTGCTGCACAAGTGCAGGTAATCAGCTAAAAAATATTTTATTTTGAACAATATAAACCCTGTCTTGTGCAGGGTTTATTAGTTTTTTATCTCACAACTATAAATAAAATCTACTTTTACCCTCCAAAAAATCCTTTGTTAAACTATACAATATATACGCTGTCCACAAGTTCCGAATGGGTTACTTTTATTCATGGAGCTGGCGGAAGTTCCTCTATTTGGCATAGGCAACTTCGTGCCTTTAAGGCAGAATACAATATTTTATTAATTGATTTAAGAGGTCATGGTAAAAGTAAAATTGCCTATAAAGATGTTCCCAAAAAAAAATATACTTTTGATTTAATCACCGATGATATTATTGAGGTCATACAACATTTAAAAATTAAAACCACTCATTTTGTAGGGGTTTCCATGGGTTCAATTTTTGTTCGGAATTTTGCCGAAAATTACCCTAAATACACTCAGAGCATGATTTTATCTGGTGCTATAGTGTACTTAAATATAAGGTCTCAACTACTCATGTTCTTAGGTAATGTCTTTAAGACAATAATCCCCTACATGCTCTTGTACAAATTTTTCGCATTCATTATAATGCCCAAGGAAAATCATAAAGAATCTCGAACACTTTTTGTGAGAGAAGCTACTAAACTAAATCAAAAAGAGTTTATTCGTTGGTTTAGACTCACTGCCAAAATAAATCCTCTATTGCGATATTATAGAAAAAAGGATGTTAAAATCCCTACGCTCTACGTCATGGGTGAAGAAGACTATATGTTTCTTCCCTCTACACAAAAACTGGCCAAAAAGCATGAGCTTTCTCAAATAATTGTAGTTCCAAATTCTGGTCATGTAGTAAACATAGAGCAACCTATTGTTTTTAATACAGAATCGATACAGTTTTTAAAAAGCTTGAGATGAAAATTGATTATGTTTTGACTGGCTTATCAAAACCTTTTAATATTAGCTTATTTGTTAATTTAATCTACACTCTTTGTTTTTTTCTTTAATTTAAACCTAACATCTCCAGATGTAATAAAAAGTAGTTGTCCTTTGATACTATCAATAACAAACTTTTTAACTTCATTATTAGCTATTATATTAAAAGCATTACCCTCAGGCAACATAACCCATTTTCCTTTTATTTTTTCTCCAGAATGAGTTGTTATTTTCGCCACACCATCCTCATTAAAATCAAATTCCATTTCTTGATTAACAACCATATTTTTCATTGTATTACCCATATTGCGTTGCATTATCTCCACTTTCCATGTAGATACAATTTTCTTTTTTAAATTATCTCCAGAACAAGAAACTAAAAAAATCAATTCAAATTCCGTTTTTTAATAAAAAAATTTTTAAGCAATTGGGATGCCTCATCCTCTAATACTCCTCCGATCATTTTAGTTTTAGGGTGCAGTTTTATTCCCATAACACCACAACCTCTCTCCACATCCTTCGCTCCATATACTATTTTGGATATCTGGCTCCAATACAATGCACCAGCACACATTTGGCAAGGCTCCAAAGTCACATATAAGGTACAATCATGAAGATATTTACCCCCTAAAAAATTAGCTGCCGCAGTAATGGCCTGCATTTCTGCATGTGCAGTAACATCATGTAACAGTTCTGTTAAGTTATGTGCCCTTGCTATAATTCTATCCTGTACCACAATAATTGCCCCAACTGGCACTTCTCCCTTTTCAAAAGCAGCCTCTGCCTCTTGCAATGCTTTTTTCATAAAATAATTATCATCAAAAGGGAGTACCATTATTTACTTTAGATACAATTTAGAATGCTAAGGTAGCACTATAATCAACCCCTTAAAAATACAATTTTACATATTTACTTTAATGAATGGAAAAATGAATTTAATGTACCTTTGTTCATCAGTATGAAATTATTAAAAAACATAGATTCCCCTATTGATCTTCGACGGTTAAATTCTGGTGAGCTCCCTCAACTCGCCCAAGAACTAAGAGGATTCATTATAGATATTGTTGCTGCCAAAGAAGGTCACTTAGGTGCCAGTTTGGGCGTAGTGGAACTGACCATTGCATTGCATTATGTTTTTGATACCCCTAATGATAAACTGATCTGGGATGTGGGGCACCAAGCCTATGGTCATAAAATATTGACTGGTAGAAAAGAAATTTTTGATACCAACAGGCAATTGGGAGGCATTAGTGGGTTTCCAAAAATAAGTGAAAGTGAATACGATGCTTTCGGCACAGGACACAGCTCTACTTCTATTTCCGCCATATTGGGTATGGCCATTGCTTCAAAATTAAAAGGAAAAAACAATAAGCAACATATTGCAGTTATCGGTGATGCATCTATTGCCAGCGGAATGGCTTTTGAAGGCCTCAATCACTTGGGAGTTACAGATGCCAATGTATTGATTATTTTGAACGACAATGCCATTGGTATAGACCCTAGCGTTGGTGCACTCAAAAAATACCTGACCAATGTAAAAAAAGGCAAGGCCAAGGATGAGAATATTTTTGAATGCCTTAACCTTAATTATTCGGGACCAATTGATGGGCATGATTTGCCTGTTTTATTACAAGAATTGGAGCGTCTAAAGCATGTAAAAGGCCCTAAATTACTTCACTTAATAACCACCAAAGGAAAAGGCCTTAAAAAAGCAGAAGAAAACCAAGTTACCTACCATGCTCCAGGGAAATTCAATGCAACTACGGGTGAGTTGATTCCAAAAAGCAAAGAGGATGTGCCTCCCAAATATCAAGATGTTTTTGGGCATACATTGGTAGAACTGGCACAGCAAAACAAAAATATTGTGGGCATTACCCCAGCTATGCCAACGGGCAGCTCCCTTAAATACATGATGGAACAAATCCCTGACAGGGCTTTTGATGTTGGCATTGAAGAACAGCATGCCGTCACCATGGCGGCAGGGATGGCGACTGAAGGATTAATTCCTTTTTGTGCCATATATTCCACCTTTTTACAGCGGGCATATGACCAAGTTGTCCATGATGTTGCCATACAGAACCTACCCGTAATTTTTTGTTTAGATCGTGCAGGTCTAGTCGGAGAAGATGGTGCAACACACCATGGCATTTATGATATTGCCTATTTAAGATGCATTCCCAATTTAATTTTGTTCGCTCCAATGAACGAGGTTGAACTTAGGAACATCATGTACACCGCTCAACTGGGATTACCACACCCAATTGCTATTCGTTATCCTAGAGGCAGAGGTGTAACAAAAGATTGGAAAACACCTTTTAAGAAAATTGAAATAGGGATTTCTGAAGAGTTAAAAAAAGGATCTAAAATTGCTATTCTTTCTGTTGGCCCTATTGGGAACACAGTTGCAGAATTATTGTCTGAATTAAACCACCCTAAAGAAATTGGTCATTACAACATGCGTTTTATCAAACCTTTGGATATGGAACAATTAACCACTATTTTTAATTCCCATGAACAAATAATCACTATTGAAGATGGCTGTAAAATTGGTGGCTTTGGCAGTGCGGTATTGGAAAGCGCCAATGAGTTAGGAAATAAAAATACCATAAAAGTCTTTGGTGTTGAAGACTTCTTTATTGAACATGGAACTGTTAAAGAATTACATGAAATTGCCAAAATAAATTATACAACCCTTAAAAACCACATCATTGAAGTACTTGATCGCCTGTAATCTGTTACAAAAAACAATTTCTATTTTTTTTTGTATTCTATTTCTAAATATTATCCAAGCTCAAAACAGCTTTTCTATTATACCTAAAACAATTAATATTGATACGGTAATATATAGACCTCCCTTAATAAAAATCAATAATATTCCTAATGGATCAAACCTAATAACCGCTACTCCTTCCTTTAATCATACCAAAGCTCTTTTGGAAGAATTTAAGCGTTTTAAAGCACCTTCTTTTTGGAAAAAAGAAAACAAATTAGATTTAAAATTAAGTGAAGTCGCATTTGTGAATTGGAATGCTGGTGGAGATAATTCCGTTTCAACATCGGGCAATGTAGAGTTTCATAGAAACTATAAATTTAGATATTTACAATGGGACAATAATCTAAGGCTTAAATACGGCCTAAATGCCCAAGAAGGACGAAAAATGCGAAAGACAGATGATGAAATAAGGTTAAGTTCTACTTTTGGTTTTAGAAAGGACACCCTTACTAGTTGGTACTATTCTGTAAAAGCAAATTTTAACACTCAGTTTTCTAATGGTTATAAATACCCTAATAGAGATGTGCCTATATCAAGATTTATGGCTCCTGGGTATGTATTTATTGGTGCGGGAACCTCCTATATTCCCGAAGGGAAAAAATTTAATTTTTATTTCTCCCCTTTCACCCATAAAGCAACATATGTCTTGGACCAATATTTAGCTAACCAAGGTGCTTTTGGGGTAAAAAAAGCAGTACTGGACAGTGAAGGGAACGTTATAAAAAAAGGCGGAAAAAAGTATATGGAACTGGGCGTATTAATTACCAATACCTGGGAAACCAAATTGGACGAAAACATTCTACTCAACAATAGAATAAATTTGTACACAGACTATCTTCACAGTATAGGAAATGTAGATATTGATTGGGAACTGAATCTTAATTTAAAGGTAAATCAGTATGTAAATGCCACCATTGGCACCCATATTATTTATGATGATGACATTAAGTTTGATGAAGAAAAGGCAACTGACGGTTCTATAATTAAACATGGTGAAACTAGAATTCAGTTTAAACAACTTTTGGGTGTTGGTATTGGCTATGTTTTTTAAAGTTGCCCCTTTTACACCATAGTTGGCGAAAAGTGAAAAAAATGTCCGAGAAAAGTTAGGTAGTCCACCATTGATACTGTCAAATATAAAACAGATGAAAATTCTTTGTTCAATATTATCTGTGACTAAAAAATAGAATAAAAAATTATCTAAAATTCCCTACAATAACTTCCCCATAATCTTATTGTGAATATGTACAGCGGCACTATCGGACAAACTGGCCACATAACAGCAGGTATTCAGTAAAACATGATATAGAGACATATTGGTCCTACGATAAAATTCTGGCAGGGTTTGTATCAATAAACTATCATAGTTGGAATTTTTATCTTCTTTTTTACGTACCAAAGCCCCTGTGTACACATCTAAAATATCTGAAATTATCTTATAGCCCGCAATTTCTTTTTCTACCACTTCTTGGGATCTGTAGATTTTCTCAATACTCAGTTTAATAATGTCCTTGATCTGTGCCATGTATTTGCTCTTGTCCAAAAGAGAAACGTCAAAATTCCCTTTTAAGATTTCATCTTCGTTTTCAATAAAAATATCTGCGGCATCCTGTATCAGCGCATTTATGGCCAAAGCCCGCAAATAACTTAAACGGTCTTCCATATACGCAATGGCATTATACTTTTTGGTATTGATCCTGTCCTTGACCAATTTTATTAAATACTCCAAAGCATAATCCTCAGAAATGAGACCAAGATTAATGCCGTCTTCAAAATCAATGATGGTATAACAGATATCATCCGCCGCCTCAACCAAAAACGTAAGTGGATGTCTGCAAAAACTTATGTCTTTCCCTTTTCTTGTTTGTATCAACCCCAATTCATCGGCCACTTCCTTAAAAAAATCTTTTTCAGGCTGAAAAAAACCAAACTTTTTATCTGCAATATGCTTGGTTGCCTTTTTCGGTAGCGATTCTTTAGGGTATTTCATAAAAGCACCCAACGTGGCATAACTTAATCTAAGTCCGCCAGCAACACCTTCCTTAGATTCTGAAAGTAGTTTAAACCCATTGGCATTGCCCTCAAAATCTATAATGTCCTGATATTCTTTTTCGGATAAGCTGGTTCTATATTTTTCCCCATTGCCCGTTTTAAAATATTCTCCAATAGCTTTTTCCCCACTATGGCCAAATGGTGGATTGCCAATATCATGTGACAAGGCCGCTGCGGCCACAATTGCTCCAAAATCATTAAATTTATACCCATGTACCTCAGATAAATACGGGTGCTTTTCCAATAATTTTTGACCCGTAATCCTTCCCAGGCTCCTGCCCACTACGGATACCTCCAAACTATGTGTAAGGCGTGTGTGGACAAAGTCCGTTTTAGACAAAGGAATTACCTGTGTTTTGTCTTGCAGACTTCTAAAGGCAGAAGAAAATATAATCCGATCATAATCAACTTCAAAACCCAAACGGGTCTCGTCTTGTTCTTTACGTAATCTTTTATGTGTATCGCCGTGGCGTTTTAAGGAAAGAAGTTGCTCCCAGTTCATAGTGAGATATTAAGTGCTGACAATATACTTATTTTAAACAGTAAACTACCTTGGGGCAAGCCCGAGAGGTATTAATAAATTATATTTTTATAAAAATCGACGCAGAGCATCGGAAAATTATTCCCACAATGTAGGAATAAACTATCTCCCAAAAATACTCTTTAATAATTGTAATTGGCAATACCGTTTTACTATAACCAAAGTCACCATTAACTCTAAATCATTAAAAATGCATACATAAAACCCGTTGTACATTTTGGAATTTTAACTTTAAAGAGATTGAAAAACACTCTTTTTTTCTTAAAATGTACAACGAGCAAATAATTTATATGTCTTCTTCTATATTTTCTTTGATCCATTTAACACAGTCTGTGAAACTGTTAAAAATATGTTCTTCTGAAATGAAATCTGGAATAATATCAATCCGCTCCATCAGATATCTTGGTTGTTCCAATAAATTAACAAAAAGAACATCTATGTTTTTTGTTTTTAAATCTTGAAGCATGTCTTCCATAGCATATAAGCCAGACTGATCCATATATTGCATTCTTCCTAAACGCATAATTACTGTCGATGCAGTATTGGGAATCTGATTTGACAGCAATTGAAAATCACTTGTGGAACCAAAAAACAAAGGCCCTTTTAAATGCTTTATAAAAACGTTTTCTTTTAATTGTTTTGGAAAATCTATTTCATCTTTCCAAACTTCTTCTTTTAAAGTTTTTACATCAGAACGTTTGGCTGTTAGATCTCCTATTTTTTTCATAAACATCAAGGATGCTATTACTAATCCAATTCCAACAGCATACACAAGGTTCCAAACAGATGATAACACCAAAACAACTATCATAATGATAACCTCTGGACGTGGCATATAAGGTATTGCTTTAAGCCCTTTATAATCCATTACCCCAATACCAACGGTTATTAATATTCCGGCTAAAACAGCTGCAGGAATTTGAGATGCAATTGGCCCTAATACCAATAAAATAACAAGAAGTAAAATACCCGCTACCATACCAGATAGTTTCGTTTTTCCTCCTGCATTAATATTCACTACGGTTCTAATCGTCGCTCCTGCTCCAGGAATACCTCCAAATATAGCTGCGATACTATTGCCTATTCCCTGACCGATCAATTCTTTATTGGGCCTATGCTTGGTTTTGGTCATATTATCCGCAACTACAGAGGTCAACAAAGAATCTATAGCACCTAATAATGCTAATGTCAATGCCGTAAAAACATATGGCGTAATGCTCCCTAAAGTAAAATTGGTAAAAATTTCTAGGCTAGGAATAGGCAATCCACTTGGGATTTCTTCAATTGGTCTATAATTTAATTTAAAACCAATAGCTATTCCTGACATTACCAAAAGAGCCACTAAGGTACTGGGTACGGCTTTTGTTATTCGTTTAAACCCATAAATAATAAAAATAGTTCCTAAGGCCAATATAAATTCCAACCAATTTATATTTTGTAAAGCCCTGGGCAACACCTTTACAGACCCTATTACCCCAGAGGCTTCTGAGCTAGCAAGTGTTTGGGATTCTTCAATAATCTGCGTTTCAGTAATCCCATTTGCCCTCTTTATTGTTTCTTTAAAATCTTCCAACACTAAAATTCCTTCTCCAGCTTCATCCTTTAAGATATTCTCTAGGATCAATTCTTCCGCATAGGGCTTAAACTGCTCTACAAAGGCAGAATCTTCTTTTGGATAATAACCAACAGAAGGCAGAATCTGTGTCACTAAAATAATAACACCTATGGCTGTCATAAAACCAGAGACAACAGGGTATGGTATGTATTTGATGTATTTTCCCAAACCAATAAACCCTAAGGCTATCTGCATAATTCCAGCCAATAGAAATACTGTTAAGATTACAGGTAACGCTTTGGAAACATCGCCATTAAAGCTTCCTATTATACCTGCAATCACTACCATGCTTACTGCGGTCATAGGGGCAGTTGGCCCAGAAATCTGAGTGTTGGTCCCGCCAAATAACGCTGCAAAGAAACTTAAAAAAATAGCACCATATAGTCCAGCACTTGGCCCTAAACCAGAACTGACCCCAAAAGCCAATGCCAAGGGAAGCGCAACAATTCCTGCCGTTATTCCCCCAAAAAGATCGCCTTTAAAATTTGAAAATAATTTTTTCATCGTTTATTCTTAATATATTGTTCTTATTCGTAAAACTTAACTTCTCCTGAGTTGATATCATACATTGCCCCAAGAATCAAAATCTCATCGTTGTTTTGCATTTCTGCCAGTACACTGCTCTCTTTCATAATCCTATCAATTGTCAAGCTTACATTTTTCTCGGATACCGTATCAACAAACTCAATATTCAAAGAATTTCTTAAACTTTCCTCCTTTGGTGATTTTACGGCATTTACCGCTGGTTTAATGTTCTCTAACATCGCTGTTAAATTGCCCAATTTAGCATTGTCGCATGCTCCTTTTATTGCACCGCACCCTGTGTGCCCTAAGACCACGACTAGTTTTGTTCCCGCTAATTTGCAAGCAAATTCCATACTTCCCAAAATATCTTGGTTCACAAAATTTCCAGCTATTCTCACACTAAAAATATCCCCTAAGCCTTGGTCAAAAACCAACTCTGCTGATACTCTTGAGTCAATACAACTTAAAATAGTCGCAAATGGGAATTGTCCTTCGCTAGTATCATTGACTTGCTGTAATAAATTTCTGTTGGCCTTTAAATTATTTTGAAATCTTACATTTCCTTCTTTTAAATATTGCAATGACTTTTGTGGAGTCATTGTTGCTTGTGTTTCCCTTGTATGTGTTTTCATTATTTTCTTGTTTTAACTTAATCTTTTTGTTTATGCTGTTTAATAAGTCTGGGCTTAAAAAACTCGATATAACTATCTGGATTTTCAGCAACCCTTCTTTCAGAAATAAGTTTTATATTAATATTCTATTTTTGGTTTTTAGTGCAAAATCTCAATAATAATAGTTGTTTAGACATCTTATTTTCCAACACCTAATTCTTTATAGGATGGCACCCATTACAATTTCTCCTACGGTTCCTAAAAAAAGTGATGCGCCATAGCAAGGGCAAAACCTAAACATAAAGGTAATGTGACAAAAAAACAGTTCTATGCGCTGGGAGATTCTTTTAATCCATATAAACCATTATAATGGCACTTGACCCCTAGATCATTATAAATCAAAGGTGTTTAAAGAAAGTAGAAATAATTTACCTAAAAACTAAACTGGATTAAAATAGGTGTTGTTCGGGAGGGGGTGAGATTAAATTGAGATATGGTTTCGAATAATTTTTAAACCGATATTTTTCATGGTCTATATTATTTGACGCCAAAAAGTCATCAGATTTATTACTGTTTTCCGAAATAAAGACTATTTCTAAAAATTTTTCAGACTCATTTTCTTTATTTTCTTCTTCATTTTCAGAAAAACCATAAAAATTTGAAATATCGACAGAATCATCAATTGCAATAATTATTGATGGCACAGAATTTATGGCCATAAATAACACAGTAAAGAAGATTGCAATTATGCTTTTCATCATTTTTCTAATAATGTGCAATAATAGTTTATTTCATTAAATTTTATGTTAATAAAAACATCTTTTATAAGTCCATTGATTAAAAGGGTTTAACTGTAAGCAGTTCTCGTTTAAAATTATTCAAGGCATAACGCCTTACTCATTTAGGCTATGTAAATTCTCAAAATAGGGGTTCTATAAGCACAATTGAAGATTCCAGACAATTTCAAGGATGTAGCGCTAGATAAAACCTCTGTAGGTGCTGACCAATTAATGTTTATAGATTACTGTTTGATCTTCTTTTCTAAAAAACCAACACCGAGATGAATAACACCAAAACATTTTTTCTTCCCTGAACAACTTATGAAAACAGTAGAAAACATGACCAATTCAATGTTTTTTTGATGGAATTTAAATTTAAAATGATGATTAGATAATATTAAGATTACATGTTATAGGAATCTGTTTCAGAAATTTGAAGTCATATTTCTTATAAGTAATTAGTTTTTGTCGACCAATATTTTTTGAAATATGTAGGCCGCCATTTATAATGGCGGCTTTTTCTACACTCCTGTTGATTTATTGACTTAAGCATAACTTATGATTAACGTTATATTAACACTGCAAACCGACTTTTGCGAGGACAAAAACTAATACTCACAAAATGAAATATAAGGTTGTCCTTACCTTTTTACACCTCTTTATAGGTGTTCTTCTATTCGCCCAAGAAACAAACGAAAACCCATTTAGCTTTAAATGGGACAATGGTTTCAAAATAGAAAGTGCCGACAAGCAGTTTAAATTTAAGTTTGGTGGCCGTATTATGTTAGACCATGCCTATTTTAATCAAAATACCGAATTAGACACCAACTTTGGAATACTGCAAATAACCAACGGCACTGAAATAAGACGTGCACGTATTTTTGCTTCCGGAACAATTTATGAAAATATAGAATTTAAGCTTCAAGCCGATTTTTCTGGGGCAGAGGTAAGCCTTAAAGATGTATATATCGGCATTAAGGATATTCCACTGATCGGTACTTTACGAATAGGTCATGTTAAAGAACCTTTTCGATTGGAAGTAATGACCAGTAGTAAATATATCACTTTCATGGAGCGTTCGTTTTCCGAAAGCTTTTTGCCAGTAAGAAATAATGGTATTGTTTTATTCAATGATTTTTTTGATAAAAAATTATCTATCCAGGCAGGTTACTTTAGAAATTCTGATGGCACAGCCAATAGTATTAACGTAAATAACGGATACTCCATAACAGGAAGAGCAACAAGCTTGCTTATAAACAACAAGGCACAAAGACAGTTATGGCATATTGGACTGGGCTTGAGCAGTAGAATACCAGACTCTGAGACATACAAGATTTCATCTAGACCAGAATCGCACTTAGACATAAAATACATCAATACCGGTACCATTGAAAATATTGACAAGATAAACTTTACCAATTTTGAAACGGCCTTTGTTTCTGGCCCTATAGCACTTCAAGCAGAATATCTTACTGCCAAGGTGAACACTGAAGCCACTACAAACGATTATGCATTTTCCAGCTATTATGGACAAGTAAGTTATTTTTTAACTGGGGAGTCCAGAAAATACAAAAGCTCTTATGGTGGGTTTGACCGTGTAAAACCAAACAACAACTTTGGTGGTAAAAACAATGGTACCGGTGCTTGGGAATTGGCTTTGCGTTATTCCCATTCAGATTTAAACAATGAAGATATATTGGGAGGTGAGCAGTCAGATGTAACACTAGGTGTCAACTGGTACTTGAACCCATCTACACGAATAATGCTAAACCACGTTTGGGCAGATATACAAGATGCGGGAAAAGCCACTATTTTTCAAATGCGTTTTCAAATAGATTTTTAAATGACCATATTTAAAGTTTAATCATATTCTATCACGGAAGAAAAAAGAGAGCCAAAACCGGCTCTCTTTTTTGTATGCTATTTTGTTGCCTAACCGTTAGCCACTTTACATTTTAGTAACATTATAGTGGTGTTTTATTAATCCGTACTTAACCAAAACTTTACTGTACAAGCCTTTCTTTGTAGTGCAAAAACTAATGAAAATATAATGAAAAAAGCAATATTTATTATCTCTCTGGCACTAGTGATAGGAGCATGTGGAGAGAAAAAAACAAAAGAAAGCAATTCTGAAAATACAGGGACTTTATCGGGAACGATTAAAGTGGATGGTTCTAGTACTGTTTTCCCAATTACTGAAGCTGTTGCAGAAGAGTATAGGGCTATACAGCCCGAAGTAAAAGTTACCATAGGGGTTTCTGGAACAGGTGGTGGTTTCAAGAAATTCTCTAGGGGTGAAACAAATATTTCCAACGCTTCTCGCCCTATTAAAGACAAAGAGAAAGCAGCTTGTGAAGAAAATAATATCACCTACTTAGAATTAGAAGTGGCATATGATGGCTTAGCTGTCCTTGTTCATCCTGAAAATGATTGGGTAGATAGTTTTACCATTAAAGAATTAAAAAAGATTTGGGAACCAGCAGCACAGGGGAAAATCATGAAATGGAATCAAATTCGCCCAGAATGGCCAAATGAAGAAATTCATTTATTTGGTCCTGGAGTAGCCTCTGGAACTTATGATTATTTTACTGAGGCAATTGTAGGTAAAAGTGGTTCTAGTAGAGGTGATTTTACAGCTAGTGAAGATGACCATGTTCTAGTACAAGGTATTGCTGGGGATAAATTCTCTTTAGGATTTTTTGGATTGGCATACTATAGCGAAAACAAGGACAAATTAAAATTAATAGGCGTTCATAATGGCGAAGAAGTGGTTAAGCCTACATTGGAAACCGTGAGCAATGGCACATACAGGCCTTTGTCCAGACCTCTGTTCATATATGTGAACAGCACATCTGTTGCTTCTCCCGAGGTTGTAGAATTTGTAAATTTCTATATAGAAAACGCAGGAGAGTTATCAAAAGATGTGGGATATATTCCTCTTCCTTCAGGAAATTATATCAAACAAAAAGAAAGTTTCAAAACTTTTGTTGAAAGTAACAAATAGACAGAAGTTCTAAGGAGAATCAGGTGTGTAAAAGCATCTGGTTTCCTTATTTAATACCACGCTGATGCGCAAAATCAAAGAATTAGTAATTGAAAAGACACTCCTAACCAGTGCATTGATTACAATTGCTGTTACTATTGGCATTATTCTAGTGCTGTCTATAGAAACATTTAGGTTCTTTAATGAAGTATCCATAATAGATTTTTTTACAGATACGCAATGGACCCCGTTATTTACGGAAAAACATTTTGGAATACTGCCCCTGCTTTCAGGTACCTTGCTTACCTCATTTATAGCTATAGCATTTGCTTTACCAGTCGGGCTATCCATCAGTATTTATTTGAGTGAGTATGCCCCAAAAAGCTTTAGAAAAACAATTAAGCCACTTTTAGAGTTATTGGCAGCAGTACCTACCGTAGTCTATGGTTTTTTTGCCTTAGTGGTTGTCACCCCTTTTTTACAAGGTATTTTCCCTAGTCTATCGGGATTTAATTCGCTCTCTGCAGGAATTGTAATGGGTATAATGATTATACCATACATATCCTCTCTTAGTGAAGATGCTTTGCATGCAGTTCCAAGTACATTAAGAGAGGCTTCTTTTGGAATGGGTGCTACAAAACTACAAACTGCTTTTAAGGTTATTGTGCCAGCTGCATCATCTGGTATTATTGTCTCTATCATTTTAGCGATTTCCAGAGCAGTTGGGGAAACCATGATCGTTGCAGTAGCTGCAGGACAACAGCCTAGATTAACATTGGATCCCACAGTGCCCATAGAGACCATAACTGCATATATAGTACAAGTCAGTTTAGGGGATGTGCAACACGGCTCTCTAGAATACCGAACTATTTTTGCTGCAGGTATCACTCTTTTTGTATTTACATTTCTATTAAATTCTCTGAGCTATAAGATTCGGAAAAAATATCAGGCGAAATATGAATAGTATTCAGAAAAACAGGTTAAAAGACCAAGCCTTTAGGTATTGGGGAATATTCTGTACCTGTATAGGATTGGCATTGCTCGTTATATTTATCGGCGATATTCTAATTGATGGCATACAAAGAATTGATTGGGGATTTATCACCAGTTTACCATCTCGTAAACCAGAAAAATCTGGAATCTATACTGCTTTGATGGGCAGTATTTGGATTCTGTTTTTCACAACAATAATAGCCTTTCCTATAGGTGTTGCCGCAGGCATCTATTTGGAAGAGTATGGCAAAAAAAATAGATTGGCAGGGATTTTGGAAATCAACATTTCCAATCTGGCAGGAGTGCCTTCAATAATCTATGGTCTTTTAGGATTAGAAGTATTTGTTAGAATCATAGGTTTAGGCGCCAGTGTCTTAGCGGGCAGTTTAACATTGTCCTTGTTGATCTTACCTATTGTCATCGTTGCCACAAGAGAGGCCATTAAAGCAGTGCCATCTTCTATAAAAGATGCGTCATACGCTTTGGGAGCATCTAAATGGCAAACCATTTGGCACCAAATACTACCCGCTTCTGGTGGCGGCATATTAACTGGTGTAATACTGGCACTTTCTAGAGCTGTTGGGGAAACGGCTCCATTGATTGTGGTTGGTGCATTGGCCTATGTGCCTTTTGCCCCAGAAAGCCCAATGGATGAATTTTCTGTATTGCCCATTCAAATATTCAATTGGATATCCAGACCTCAACATGGTTTTATTGAAAATGCGGCAGCAGCAATTATTATTTTACTTCTTATCACTTTTATTATGAACGGTATTGCCGTTTACTTTAGAAATAAATGGCAAAGCAAATGGAAATAATTATGGAAAAACCTATAGATGAATCTACGGTTCTGGATAGCATTATAGATTTATCGTTAAAAAAAACTCCCAAGATAGAGGTCACCAATGTAAATGTCTGGTATGATAATTTTCAGGCCATAAAAAACATTGATATGGCCATAAGACCAAATACGGTCACCGCTTTTATTGGGCCGTCTGGTTGTGGAAAATCTACCTTTCTACGATTGTTCAATAGAATGAACGATTATGTTGATAGTTTTAAAATGGAAGGCAAGGTGAAAATTGATTCGAAAAATATTTACAAGAAAAAAGTAAATGTGGAAGAACTCAGAAAAGAAGTGGGAATGGTATTCCAAAAACCTAATCCTTTCCCAAAATCCATATTTGAAAATATAGCTTACGGCTTAAAGATTCAAGGAATCAAAGATAAAAATTTTATCAAAGAGCGGGTTGAATCATCTTTAAAACAAGTAACTCTTTGGGATGAAGTAAAAGACGATCTAAATAAATCTGGATTGGCCCTATCAGGAGGGCAGCAACAGCGATTATGTATTGCCAGAACATTGGCAGTTGCGCCTTCAATAATTCTAATGGACGAACCAACATCTGCCTTAGATCCTATATCAACTGCAAAAATTGAAGAACTGATCTTTGAACTTAAAAAGAAATATACTATCATAATTGTTACGCATAACATGCAACAAGCAAGTAGAATAAGTGATTACACCGCTTTTTTCTATTTAGGAGAATTAATAGAATTTGATAAAACAAAAACTATTTTCACAAACCCCAGTAAACAACGGACAGAAAACTACATTACGGGTCGTTTTGGATGAAAAATTATAAACTATGGTAAACGCAGAATATCAAAGAGGAGTAATAAATCAGGCAGCGTTTGATATGCTCAACCTGTGCAGATCACAATTGAACAAAGCAAAAGATGCTTTTATATTGCATGATGGGGACTTAGCCGAAGAAGTTATACATACAGAAACGCGGGTCAATGCCATGGATTTAAGAATAGGAAAAGACTGTGAAAAATTCTTGGCACTATACAATCCCGTAGCTATGGATCTACGGTTTATAATGGCCGTTCTAAAAATAAATTCTAATCTAGAAAGAATAGCCGATCATGCCCGAAATATCTCAAACTATGTAATTGAGGATGATAAAAAAATACCTTCTCATCTAATCAAAGCCGTACAGTTTGAAAAAATGTACGACACCATAAATTCCATGCTGGACAATATCACTTTTGCTTACAGCGAAAATGATGTGAAAGCAGCAAGAAAAGTATTTAAAAAGGATAAAACCTTAGATAAGATAAATGTCAAATCTTTTAGTATTCTAGAAGATGAAATAAAAAAAGATGCCTCTATAATAAGGGAGGTGCTTCTCCTCTTTTCAGTTGTCAAAAAACTAGAACGTGTAGGCGATCTTATCAAAAATATCGCCGAAGAAATTATTTTTTATGTTGATGCAGAAGTTTTAAAGCATGCAAAGAAAAAGTGATGTAAATCAATTAATTTTTTCATTTAAATAATAACCTTTTCATAACATACCTTATTGAGATTTAAAGTACGTTTGCCACGTTACTTTCAATAAAAATGCTTATGGATAATATTTACTTGTTAATGATTATCGCCTTGGCCGTTTTGGCTGTGGCCGATCTTGTGGTAGGTGTTAGTAATGACGCTGTTAACTTCTTAAATTCTGCCATAGGTTCCAAGGCAGTTTCTTTTAAAACCATAATGATTGTGGCAAGTGCTGGTATTGCAGTAGGAGCCGTGTTTTCAAGCGGAATGATGGAAGTGGCTCGTAAAGGCATTTTTAATCCAGGGGAATTCATGTTCAATGAAATCATGATTGTTTTTATGGCGGTAATGATAACAGATATACTCCTGTTAGATTTCTTTAACACCATTGGCATGCCCACCTCCACAACGGTTTCTATTGTGTTTGAGTTGTTAGGAGCAGCCGTAGCAATAGCTTTGATAAAAATTTATAGCACAGAAGACGGTACTTTTGGAGATGTTATCAATTACATTAACACCGACAAAGCTTCCATGATAATTTTTGGGATTCTGCTCTCAGTGGTCGTCGCATTTTCTATTGGAGCATTTGTACAATGGGTTTCTAGACTATTGTTATCCTATAATTTTGAGAAAAAAACAAAATGGGTTGGAGCTCTATTTGGTGGATTTGCACTGACGGCAATTACCTACTTTATTTTCATGAAAGGATTAAAAGGAACCTCCTATGCCGGGGAGTCTTTTGATATTCTTGGTGGTGGAACCATGAAAGATTTTTTGGAAACCCAAGTCTTGCCCATTGTTTTAATCAGCTTTGTGTTTTGGTCTTTATTATCATATACACTCATAGCTTATGCCAAGACAAATATTTATAAACTAATAATAATTGTTGGTACTTTTGCCCTTGCATTGGCCTTTGCAGGTAATGATCTTGTAAACTTTATTGGTGTGCCCATCGCAGCATATAATGCTTTTGAACAATGGTCTGCTTCAGGTATCTTGGCTACAGAATTTCCCATGGATGCATTGGCCAAAAAAGTACCCACCAACAATCTGTTGTTGTTTATTGCTGGGATGATTATGGTATTAACGCTATGGTTTTCCAGTAAGGCAAAAAGGGTGGTTAAGACCTCATTGGACCTGTCCAGTCAAGGAACAACTAAAGAACGTTTTCAGCCTAATTTTTTATCTCGTGGATTTGTACGAATAGCAATGGGCATGTCGCAAATGTCTTCTTATGTGCTACCTGATTCATGGCGGGCTAAAATTGAAAAGCAATTTGAAACACCCGTTATTCCATTATCCAAAGACAAGACCTATGAACTGCCGGCTTTTGATATGGTTAGGGCAGCTGTAAACTTAATGGTAGCAGCAGTATTGATTTCTATTGCAACATCGTACAAATTACCATTATCCACTACCTACGTTACTTTTATGGTTGCTATGGGAACCTCTTTAACAGATAGAGCTTGGGGAGCAGAAAGTGCCGTTTATAGAGTAGCTGGTGTTCTCAATGTAATAGGCGGGTGGTTTTTTACAGCCTTTAGTGCTTTTTGTGCTGCGGCCTTGGCTGCATACTTATTGAACCTTAATTTAAAATTAATGTTCCCTTTGCTTTTGGTAGTGGCCTTTGGTCTGCTCATAAGGAACTATATTTCCCATCAAAAAAAATCCAAGGAAACCAAAGCAGAGGATAGTTTAAGCAGGGCAGAGAGCAGCTCTATACAAGGCGTCATTGAAGAAAGTGCCAGTAATATTGCACGTGTGGTAAAAAGAAGCAACAAACTATACACCAATAGTATAAACGGACTTGCAAAACAGGATCTGGATCTCCTAAAAAAGAACAAAAAAGGAGTGGTAAAACTATCTGATGAAATTGATGAACTTAGGGACAATATCTTCTATTTCATAAAAAATCTTGATGAGGCCAGTGTTGGGGCAAGTAATTTCTACATTAATATATTAGGGTATTTACAAGATATGGTTCAGTCTTTGGAATATATTACCAAGATAACCCACAAGCACATCAACAACAACCATAAAAAGCTTAAATACACTCAGATAAAAGAGTTAAAGGAAATTGATATAGAGCTGGAAACTTTATTGGACGATACCAAAAAAGCTTTTGATAACCGGTCTTTTGAAGAAATAGGAGTTGTTCTAAACAATAAGCAAAAATTATTTGACCTAGTTTCTGAGAAAATCCAAAAACAAGTTGCTAGGACACGCACAGAAGAATCCAGCCCAAAGAACACCACTTTGTATTTTTCTTTGTTGCTGGAAACCAAAGATTTAATAACAGCTACAATGAATTTATTGGAGCAATATTATAACGAACATGATAGTTCTGTACCGCCAGCAACAATAGAACAGCCTGAAGAATAATTCTTCAATAAACTAAATATTTAAGTACCTTAGACATAGTAAACTTCCACTATGATGAGGTACTTTTTTTTGTTCGCACTTTTATTTTTAATAAAAACCCATGGCCAGACCCTTACTGGTCCGCAGCTATTGGAAAAAGCAATTGCCCACCACGATCCCAATGGAGCTTGGGAAACTTTTAAAGGAAAACTTTCCATTACCATGCAGACTCCTGGCAATGGTGATAGAATAAGTGATATCATTATAGATTTTTCCTCAGAATATTTTAGCCTCACAATGAAAAGAGATTCAACTATTATTGAGCGAACTTTACACAAAAATGAATGCGAACTGGCCCTTAACGGCAGCACCACTGTTTCTGAAGAAGACATAAAAACCCATAGACTAACATGTGAACGGACAAAAATAATGAAGGATTATTATACCTATCTCTATGGCTTGCCAATGAAATTAAAAGATCCAGGAACAATTATTGATTCCAAAATATATTCAAAACATTTTAGAGGAAAAGACTACTTGGCAATTAAAGTTAGCTATGAAAAAGAAGTAGGGGAAGACATTTGGTATTTTTATTTTGACCCAAAAACGTATGCTATGGAAGTGTATCAATTTTTTCATGATGAAGAAAAAAATGACGGAGAGTTTATTATCTTAAATGGTATTGAAGAAATACAGGGCATAAAAATGCCTAAAACTAGAGCTTGGTACTACAACAAAGATGATAAATACCTCGGCACAGATATTCTAACTGAAACTAGCTCTCTTTAGTATTTTATATTTACTTTACTTATAAAAATTCATCTCATCCATGTACTTCCATACCGCATTAGGAAGTAAAGGTTTAATGTTTTTCCCAGCCTTATGTTGTTTGCGAATAAATGTAGAGGACACTTCCATTATAGGCGCATCAACCTTATGTATTTTAGGATGGTTCTTAAATTGATGTTCTACATTACCATTAGAAATTCTAGGATATACAAATAAATTATGATTTTCTAATATCACCTCATGGTTTTTCCACTTATGAAAACTTTTCAGGTTGTCTTCACCCATAATTAATGAAAACTGATGCTTTTTTCCATACTCATCATCCAAATGAGCCAGTGTGTTTATGGTATAATTGGGTTGGGGTAAATCAAACTCAATTTTACTGGGTTTAAGCTTGGGGTATTCTTTAGTCGCTTCATACACCATTTGGTAACGGTGATGGTTGTCCAAGAGTTTCTTTTTGGTTTTAAAAGGGCTTTGAGGGGTAATTATCAGCCATACCTCATCTAGTTCTGAAAATTCTACCATGTGGTTGGCAATGACCAGATGACCTATGTGAATAGGATTGAACGTACCAAAATAAAGTCCTACTTGTGCCATTTCTTTAGTTCTTTTCTACATCCACAAAATCTGCCACTAATTGGTGCGCCTCTTTTAATGCAGTATCCAAATCATAATTTTTAATGACCATATCAAACTGTGGAGCTGTTGCCAGTTCTACTGATGCTTTTGCAATACGCATATTAATTTTTTCTTCGCTCTCTGTACTTCGTTTTTTTAACCGAATCTTTAGTTCGTCCACACTTGGTGGTTTCACAAAAACAGCCAATGTTTCTTTAGGGAATTTCTTTTTTATGCGAAGTCCGCCCACAACATCAATATCAAAAATCACATTCTTTCCTTCAGCCCACAATCGTTCTACCTCACTTTTTAAAGTGCCATAAAAATTATCTCTATAGACCTCTTCCCACTCTAAGAAATCATCTGCCTTAATATGGTTTTTAAATTCTGAAGTGGATATAAAATAATAATTTTTACCATCTATCTCTTCTCCCCTTCTAGCTCTAGAAGTTGCAGAAATAGAAAACGCAAGATTTAACTCCTCTTGTTTTAAAAGATATTGGACTATAGTTGTTTTACCACTTCCTGATGGCGCCGAAAATATGATAAGTTTCCCTCCTTTCATTAGAGAACGTTCAACATTTGTTCCTTGATCTTTTCTAACTCATCTTTCATTTGCACTACCAATTGCTGCATGGAGGCAAAATTTGCTTTGGAGCCAATGGTATTTATTTCTCTGCCTATTTCTTGCGAAATAAATCCCAGCTTTTTACCATTGGAATCTGATGAATGTAAGGTTGTAGTAAAATAGTCTAAATGATTTTTTAACCTTACCTCTTCTTCTGTAATATCATACTTTTCTAGATAGTAGATAAGTTCCTGCTCAAACCTATTGGCGTCTACATCTACCTTAAGATCAGCTACGGCTTTTTCTAATCTTTCACGTATGGTGCTAATGCGATCTTTATCTATTTCTTTGACCTCTTTTAGAAGACTTTGTAATAGCTCTAAACGTTCAATAAAGTCTTTTTCCAAAACTTTGCCTTCCTCTGTTCTAAATGTATTGATTTCTACCAGCGCCTCTTTAAGCACATTTTTGATGACTGAGTACTCTTCTTCATCAATATCTGCTTTATCCGTTTTAAGGGCGTCAGGTAGTTTAAGTGCCATTTCCAACAGCTTTATGTCTTCACCATTGGCAATGGTCTTTAATTGATCCATATACTGCTTAACAACATCACTATTTACTCTAGAAGTAGTTTCACTTCCTGTAACTTCTATATACAACCCAAAATCTACCTTGCCCCGTACCAAAGAACTAGCAATAGTCTTTCTAAGTTCTAGTTCTTTTCCTCTGTAGGTTGATGGGATTCTGGCATTTAAATCTAGATTTTTACTGTTGAGAGATTTAATCTCAATAGTAATTTTCTTTGTTGGAAGCTGCACTACATGCTTTCCAAACCCTGTCATAGATTGAATCATAAACTACATTAATTTTGGCAAAGGTAAATAAAAGATTTTTTTGAAACTAAACACCCCAAGACAGAGCCTTGGGGTGTTTAGTTTCTTTATTTTCTGTAAAAATGAGTTTAAGGTCTATAACTCCCTCACCCAAATATTTCGGAAACTAACCCTACTGTTATCTCCATGGTCTTGTAAATGTATTGGAGCTTTGCCATGAGCATTGTTCTTTGGCCAACCAATATATTCTGTTGACCCCTTTATTTCTACATGGTCTTGAACCAACACTCCATTGTGCATTACTGTTATAGTTCCAGATTTTATTTTACCGCCAGCTGCATTAAACTCAGGTGCATGATAAATAATATCGTAAGCATTCCACTCTCCTGTTGGTACAGAAGCCATAACCAAAGGAACACTCTGCTTATAAATAGAACCTACTTGTCCGTTTGTATAGGTCGGATTATCATTATTATCTAACACTTGCACTTCATACAATCCTTGAAGAAAAACACCGCTGTTAGCTCTGCTTTGGTTCTCTCCATTAATATCGGCAGGAGACCTCCATTCTATATGCAATTGTATATCTCCAAAATTTCTTTTGGTTTGTATAAGACCAGATTTGTCTTTTACCGACATACTTTTATCATCATTCAAATGCCAAACTACCGCTGTGCTATCGTTTGTCATTACCCACTCATCAAAATTAGTCCCGTCAAAAAGCACAATGGCATCACTTGGAGGAGTTCCATTTACAACAGGTGTGATTTGCGTAACTTTAGGCTCATAGAACTCCGTTGCTTCTGGTTCAGTTGGCTCATCATCGCTAGGGTATTCCTCATATACAATAACTTTTGGGTCCTCATCCGTTGTCACTTCAACTTTTACCTTTTCTTGACACGAAATTGCAAACAAGGCCAATGTCCCTAAAAAATAACTTTTCATTCTTAAAGTTCTTTAATTTTAATATTTCTGAAAGACACCATATTTCCATGATCCTGCAACCCTATTTTTCCTGTAGTATACTTTCCAAACTCTTTCCAGTCAGCAAATTTTGACTTGGCAACCATTTCTGACCACTCTGGGTTATTAACAGAAAAAGTTGCTATTTCTACACCATTTAAAACAATTATTCCCTCATTTGTCTTGTGATTGATTGTAATCACATTTGTATTCCATTCTCCAACAGGACTGGTTACATCTTCGGTTGGAGGTACCATATCATATAATGCACCTGCCCTATGCGTTGTTCCTGCTTTGGCATCTGGATGTTTCTCATTGTCCAATATTTGTATTTCTGGTCCAGTTTGGTAGGCCTCGGGCAAACTCTCTAATTCTTTTATTCCCCAAAAAATACCGCTATTACCACCTTCAGATATTTTCCATTCCAAAGAAAGCACAAAATCTGTATAGTCATTGTCTGTTACCAAGTTGGCTCCTCCTCCATGTCCTTCACCTGAAGGAGTATATACCATAGCACCTTCTTCCAATTTCCAAACATCGGGAACACCTTCTCCTGAATAAACATGCCACCCATCAAAAGAAGAACCATCAAACAAAACGGTCCATTCCATTGCCTCATTAACAACTTCTTTTTCAATTATTTCTTCAACTTCCTTTTTTGCTTTTTCTTTACAACCAACTGCAAAAAGCAACATCATTATAATAAGAATACCATTTTTCATAATTTCTGTTTTTATAATCCTAGAATTTTTTTAAGCTCTTCTTTATCTATCTCCGCCCCTGCAAAATCATCAAATGCTTTATCAGTGGCCTCAATAATATGATCTTGTATAAATTTAACGCCTTCTCTTGCCCCTTGTTCTGGACTCTTAATACAACATTCCCATTCCATTACCGCCCAAACATCACAGCCATACTGTGTTAACTTGGAAAAAATGGTTTTAAAATCAATCTGCCCATCACCAAGGGAACGATATCTCCCAGCTCTTTCTCCCCAATCATTATAGCCACCAAATGCTCCTTTTTTACCGGTTGGATTAAATTCAGAATCCTTGACATGAAAAGATTTTATAAATTCATGGTAATGGTCTATGTACTTTATATAATCTAATTGTTGCAATACAAAATGACTGGGGTCATATAAAATATTGACACGTTTGTGGTTGCCTGTTGCTTCCAAAAAGCGTTCAAAAGTATCACCGTCATGCAAATCTTCTCCTGGATGTATTTCATAGCATACATCCACTCCCTGTTCATCAAAATGATTTAGGATGGGCATCCATCTTTTTGCCAATTCTTCAAAACCCATCTCAACCAAACCGGCAGGTCTTTGAGGCCATGGGTGCATGGTGTGCCACAACAATGAGCCCGAAAATGTGGCATGAACAGAAATTCCCAATCGCCTACTTGCCACAGCGGCTTTTTTAACTGTTTCCACAGCCCATTTGGTACGTGCTTTAGGGTTATTCTTTACACTGTCTGGGGCAAAATTATCAAACATGATATCATAGGCTGGATGCACAGCTACCAATTGTCCTTGCAAATGGGTAGAAAGTTCAGTAATCTCCAAACCATAAGAATTAACTTTCCCTTTTAATTCGTCACAATAAGTCTGGCTTTCTGCGGCTTTGTCCAAATCAATCAAAAAAGTTTCCCATGTGGGTATTTGAATTCCTTTATATCCTAAATCCGATGCCCATTTACATAGGCCTTCCAAAGAATTGTACGGTGCTTCACTATCTACAAATTGTGCCAAAAAAACAGCTGGTCCTTTAATTGTTTTCATTCATTCAATATATTACGATGGTTTGTATTCTGGTAGCGTTTAATAATTATGCCTTATATTTAATAGATTTATTTTTACTCAATAAATCTGAATAAGTAAAGTTATAAATATAGGGATTAGAAACAATAATTTACTATGGAAAACGCATCAGCAAGAAACTTATGGGGAGATTATTTAGATATGCATTTAGAGGATGCCTTTGTGGACACTCCCAAAGTGACCTATTTCTGTGATAATGAAAATGATGCCAATGCATGTGCTAAATTGGTAATGTCCGATAAAAAGAAAGCCACCTCCCATTCTTTACTTGGGTTACAATACCGAAATGAGAGGTTGCCCAAAATTGGTGATTTCACTATTGTGACAGATTGGGCAGGCAAGGCTCAATGTATTGTTAGAACCACTGAAGTGAAATTGAAACCCTTTTTTAGTATTGATAGCAATTATGCCAAAATTGAAGGTGAGGGAGACAAAAGCCTTGCTACTTGGAAAAAAACTCATTGGGAATACTACCTAAGAGAATTAGAGCCTTTTGGGAGATTGCCACGTGAAAGCATGATCATAGTTTGTGAAAAGTTTGAAAAGGTGTTCCAAAAATAAAAGCCCCTACCCGGTAATGGGCAACGGCTTTTATACTTTTATTTCGATTGCATTCGGCTGAAAAAGCCGACCCTTTTTGCTACGTTGTCCGCTACGCTACCAACTCCCACCAAAAGGGAAACGCAATCGAACGGTAGGGCTACACCAAATTGTCTACGGGAATCTCCTG
>Ga0256845_1000265_pt1 | contig 49749 bp, 42 predicted proteins | sample RiftiametaG_FD_189101 | JGI IMG/M metagenome (GOLD analysis project Ga0256845, IMG submission 189101) | Tube worm associated microbial communities from hydrothermal vent at the East Pacific Rise, Pacific Ocean - Riftia | ecosystem: Host-associated > Annelida > Integument > Unclassified ...
TACTGCAAGTTTCGGCAACGCGGCCCTCGGCGGAAGGGCCAAGCGAGGCGTCGTGAGGGGTTTTGCCACGGGCTGCTAGACCGGGCGAGTGCTGCCGGCGCGACCGCGCCGGCGGAGACGACCGGTTCCGAGCAGCAGCGCGAAAAGCACGACTGTGGGTCCGGAGCGCGGGGCCCTTCGGGTCGCGGAACAGCCGCCGGCCCCGTCGCTGTGTGAATCGCCGGTCTCACTCCCAGTCTCCCCGCCGCAGTCGGGCGCGCAGGGCTCCACGGCGAAGCGGCTCGGAGCGTGGGCAGTGTAGCGGCGGCCGAGCGCATCCTCGATGTGTGCCCGGATCAGGATCTCTCCGCTGACGTCGCTGGGGACGGTGAAGGGCAGGGACAGGGAGCCCTCGGCCACCCTGTGCCGGTCGAGGGTCTGGCGATCGAGACTGTGTACATCGGCGGCGTGCCAGTCCAGATCCGGGACAAAGGGGCTCCACTCCAAAGTCACGGTCGCGGGGGTGATCACGTCGGCGCAGCCTGCCAGATCGATCACGGTTCCGGCCTTCAGCGTCTGTTGGCCCGCGACGAGGGCGAGGGCTGGGAGATCCTGGTCGGGGTCGCCGAGGTCATCGACGATCTTCGTGAACCCGGGCCGGGGGGACCAGAGGTTGAGGTCCGGTTCGAAGGTGTAACCGGCGACGCTCCAGACCCCGATCGGGAGCCCGTCGAGCTTCCAGTCGACACCAGCGGCGGCGCTGTCGAAGGTGATCGGGCGGCGTGCGTCGTCGGGGGTGAGCCTCGTGAAGCACCCCGCCCAGTTCGGGTCTTCATCGAGAGGGACGAGCAGCCCTGCCGGGGCCGGGTCCAGGAACCCGGCGTCGACGCTGCGGTCGAGGTCGTCGCGGGTGATCCAGTTTGGGAGCAGCTCGGTCGCCGGGCGTTGGCGGCAGAAACCGAAGAACTGGTGGGTGCGGCTGTCGTCGAGCTCATCGGGTGTGAGGGTCGTGTCCTCCAGAGGCAGCTCGTACTCGAGGTGGAGGGAGAGCCCCGGCGTGCGCTCGACGACCACGCCACAGGCGGGGGTCGGGAGCCACAACACGGGCGTACGGACGTGCGCTTCGTTTGCGGCGCCGGCCGTGGTCGGTGTCCAGGTGGCGAGCACGAGTCCCAGGAGTGGGAGGCCGACTATCGCGATCCTCACCAGTCGTCGGGTAAAGCCCGAGGGTTCAGGGCGTGTGCTCTGGGGGCTCCCCACGTCTCTACGCTAGCAAATTTGTCGATCGGGGCGGTCGCCGACAGGTGTTTGCAGGAGCCCACAACTGTGGCAGCGTGGATTGGTGGACGATGTCGAGGTGCGGCGAGTCGAGGGGCAGGCACACTCGGCGGGCGGCTCCATCGCGTGGGGCGCCGCTGCCCTGTGGGTTTTACTCGCGGCCGGGTGCCCGGGCGGGAGCGGCGACGAAAGCGAGGTCTCGGCCGCGGAGACCAGCGGGGGGACCGAAGCGGTCGCTCTCGAGGCGCCGGTCTTGTTCAGTCCGAGCGACACCGCCGTCGATGTGCCCATCGACGTCGGTCTGTGTTGGGAGCCGGTGGAGGCCGGAGGTACGCAGGTCGGGTATCGGGTCTGGGTCGACGAGGTCGAACTCAGCAACGGGAAGCTCGGCGAGTTGGGCTTCTCCGACACCTGCACCGGGCCGCTCGATTTCCTCGAGGACCGGCAATACACGTGGCGGGTGCGGGCCTTCGACAGGGACCTGCCCGCTAGCGAGTCGCCCGACAGCGAGCTCTGGGCCTTCAAGACCGCATGGATCTCGGGCGCTCGGCCCGTGTTCTTCGACGACTTCTCTGAACACCTGGGGTGGACCGTGTCGGGCGACGCGAGCGAGGGGGCCTGGGTTCGGGGGCTGCCCGAGCTGGTCTACGATCTCGACGCTCAGGTCTCTCAACCGGGGACCTGCCAGATCGGCGACGGCTGCTACTTCACAGGCCACAACCCGGACAAAATCGACGGTGGGGCCGATGTCGACGGGGGGACCACCACGTTGACCTCGCCGGCTTTCGACGCACCCGGTGCCCTGAGCTTGAGCGTGTCCCTCGCGCGCTTCTTTCATCGCTCTGATCTCGAGCTCACGGGGCTCAGCCTCCGCATCGAGCTGCTGGTCCCCGACCCGGAGGCGCCCGGCGGCGAGACGGTGCACGTGCTCGAGAAGCTCGACGGTCCCTCGGAGGCCGACTCAAACGCCTGGGAGTCGGTCGCGTTTGCAGCTTGTGGAGTCGAACTCCGACCCGGGATGCGGCTGCGCATTCACGCGAGCGACTCGCTCGAACCCGAGGCGGCCATCGTCGAGGCGGCCATCGACGAGGTCCTGGTCGAGGCTTACGTCGACATGGATCTGTGCTCACCGGGGGAGGGAGCACTGTGCGATCCCGACGATCCAGAGCCCGCCTGCGGGGCCGAGTTTGCCTGTTGTGCCCGGGGCCCGATCTTCGATGGGGTCTACCGCTGCGTCGAGCCGGTCGCGGGCATCGGCGATGGGCCACCCGAGAGCCCGGGGGGGCCGCTCACGGGCGCGCTCGGCTGTCCCGCGCCGGATCTGGCGGTGCTCGACTCGGATATCGAGGTCTACACCCAGAGCCTCTGGATCGAGCCCGACTCGTGTTCGCTCTACGAGGGCTGTGTCGATGGTACGGGCTGGCGTCGGGTGCTGCGCTTCGACACCAAGACGGCCAACATCGGCGCCCGAGACCTGGTGCTGGGGGTCCCGGCCAACCACCCCGACCTCTACACCTACTCACCCTGCCACGAGCACCACCACTTCGACAACTACGCGGCCTACAGCTTGTTCGAGCCCGGCGAGGCCGAGCCCATCGCCGAGGGCCACAAGCAGGCATTTTGCCTGCTCGACTGGGAGAGCTGGGCCTGGCCCGAGCTCACCAAAGACGTCGACGGAACTTACACCTGCTACAACCAGGGCCTCAGCGTGGGCTGGTCGGACACCTACGCGGCGAACTTGGACTGCCAGTGGATCGATGTCACCGACGTCGATCCGGGTGAGTACATGTTGCGCATGGAGGTCAACATCCGCGCCGAGGGCCACGCTCACGCGCCGATCGTGGAGCAGCGCTACGACAACAACAGGATCGAGATCGCGGTGACCGTCGACTGAGGGTGCCCGGTGAAACCCTAGAATTCAAAATGGCCGGTTCGGAAACGAAGCGGCCATTTTTGCTCAGTTGGGTGGCTCAGCTAGAGCCCAGTCGGGTTGGGTCCCGAAGGATCAGAGGTCCATCAGCAGCTGCTGACCAGTCTCGCGCAGGGCGAGGCTCTCCTTGACCCAGTTGATGAACTGGCGCGCGGTCTCGACGTCGAACTCGAAGGCGACGGCGAGGGCGACCAGAGCTTCGGTCTCGTTCTCGACGATGACGTTGTCGGCCATCGCAGCACAGACCGCTTGGTAATAGAGGAAGATCCTCGCTTCGCGATGTTTGACGCCTTTGGCGACCTCGACGATGTCCGAGGGATCCTCGAACTCTTTACGGACGCGGTCGCGCTCTTCGGGGAGCAGCATCATCTGCCCCATCAACTCCTCGACGAAGTGACGTTCACTGTCGGCGACGTCGTCGTCGCTGGAGGCCATGATCGCCACGCAGCGGGCGACGGCGACCTGTTCTTCGGGCGTGATGAGCTCGGAGATGGGAAAATCAAACATGGCTCGCGCGCAGGGTAACCCAATCGTCGGCGCGTGGCGAGTGAGATCGCGGGCACGCTGGTGGCCCGAACACGGCCCCCTGTACTGAAGAAGTACTCGGGAAGTGTTCAAAAAGGCGCTCGAGCGCTCAAAATTGCCAACCGAGGCCCACACCGACGTCGTAGATCCCCGTACCTCCGGAGAAACCGTCGTTGGTCGAGTAGGTGACGGTCGCGTCGAAGAGCAACAGGAGGTGCTTGGTGATGGCGACCGCGACCCCAGGGCCGATACCGAACACCGCTGTCGGGGTCCAGGACGAGGGGGCCAAGGTGGTGATGGTCGTCGCTCCGCTGAGAGGATCGACGGTGGCCTCGAGTCGGCTCTCCCGATGTTGAAGCAAGAGCCCGGCCGAGAGCCGGAGCCAGCCCCAGATACTGCGGCTGGTCCCGCCGACGCGGAGTTCGGGAACGATCCTGATGCGGCTGCGATCGACCCGCTCGCAAAAGGGCGCGCAGGGCCCACTCTGGGGGAACAAAAAGCCGAGGTCCACCAGGTGGTCGAAGGTCGCGCCCACCGACACACGAAACTCCGACTTCGCGCCCCAGAGGTAGCCCGCGCCTACCCCATGGCGCAGGTGTTGGCGCAGGTACTCGGACGAGCCGATGGCGTAGCCCAGGAGGCCGTAGACGTAGGGGCCTCGAAAGTCCGAGCGCAGTTTTGGGGGCGGGCGCTCGGGGGCCGACTCAGGGGTGGTGGGCTCAGGGGCGGGTTCTGGGATCGCTATTTCGATCGGCCGGGGTGGCGGGAGCCTGTTCCACTCGCAGCTCAGAAACTCGGCGTCGAAGCTGGGCTCACACTGGCGGGGATAGAAGAAGCGCAGCTCGGCCCGACGGTTGCGGGCCTTCGCCTCGGGATCCTCGCCGCTTACACTCAGGTCCCACTCTCCCCGTGCTTCGGTGTGGATCCGCTCCCCGGCGTTGGCCCCGGCAGGAAGATCGGCGAGGCGCTGGAGGATCCGGCTTCGGACGTGGGCTGCGCGGCGCTCGGAGAGGGCGCGGTTGTACTCGTCGGTGTTGTCTTCGTCGGCGTGCCCGACGACCATGAGGTGGAGGTCGGGATCGTCGCGGAGGGCCGCCGCGGCCTTGTCGAGGGGCTTTTCGAAGGCCGAGAGCAGCGTGTCTGTGTCGACCTCGAACTGGAGTGGGTCCTGGCGAGGGACACTCACACAGCTGGTGCTGAGACCCAGCGCGAGCCCCATACTCAGCAGTCTCGCGACCAGTGGGCTGCGCAGGGGGGTCGTCACTGAGGGCGTCGCTACGATTCAGGGTCGTCGGTGGGGGGCTCCCCGTCGACCGTGGGTGTATTGAGCTGGAGCTCGGAGGAGGCGAGCAGGGCCTCGTCGATGCTCCCGTCGTCGTGGAAGGCCTGGAGCTGGAGGCTGATCATGGAGAGGTAGCGTCGCTTCTCATGGAAGGGCAAGAACGCGCTTTTGAAGCCGTTGAGCAGGAGCTGCTTGATGTCGCCGAGGCTCAGCCCGATCTCGGTGTGGGTGAGCCACAGCTCCCTCGACACAGTGGTGTCGGTGATCAGCCGGTTGTCGGTGTTGATCGTCACGCGGGCGCCGAGGTTGTGATAGAGGCGCAGCGGGTGGGTCGGCAGGGAGGCGATGGCCCCGGTCTGGACGTTGGAGGAGGGGCAGCACTCGAGAGGGATGCGGTGGTCGACCACGTAGTGCAGGAGGTCGCCGTCCTCGCGCAGCCGGCAGCCGTGGCCGATGCGGTGGGCCCCACAGTCGTGGAGGGCCTGGGCGATCGAGGCTGGGCCATAGGCCTCTCCGGCGTGGATCGTGACGTTGATGTTGTTGCGGCGGACCAGGGAGAAGGCCTCGTGGTGGTCCTTGGCGGGGTGGTCGTTCTCGGCCCCGGCGAGGTCGAAACCCACGACCCCGCGGCCCTTGTAGGCGACCACGAGCTCGGCCATCTCGAGGCTGCTCTCGGGGGAGATATTGCGGATTCCGCAGAGGATCAGCCGGCTCTCGATGCCGTGGTCGTGCTGGGCGTCGTGGAGTCCGCGGAGCACGGTCTCCACGACCTCGGTGAGGCGCAGGCCCTGTTGGACGTGCAGCATGGGGGCGTAGCGCACCTCCATGTACGCGACGTTCTCCCGGGCGGCGTCCTCGGCGAGCTCGTAGGCGACCCGGTGCAGGGCCTCCTTGGTCTGGAGCACCGCCAGGGTGATGCCGAAGGCCTCGAGGTACTTGACCAGGCTGCCCGTGTTCTCCCCGGCATGGATGGCCGATCGCAGGCCAGGGATGTCTGTCGCCGGAAGCTCGACACCCTGCTCCTGCGCGAGCGCGAGGATGGTCTCGACCCGGAGGGAGCCATCGAGGTGGACGTGGAGGTCGGTCTTGGGCAGACGCTGAAAGAAACTGAGGGGAAGGGCGGACACCTTCCCCTCAATCTACCAGCCCGCGCCGATTTTCACCACCGGGCTCAGCCGGCCGGGATGCCGCCCGAGGTCAGGTTCAGGCCCCAGCCGGTCATGTCCGAGTAGGTGTAGGGCCCGTTCAGCTGATTGTATATCTCCCAGGTCTCGGCCTGGGTGTCGACCCTGAACGCGCTGTCGGCCATGTCGACGAACCACACGTAGCCGTAAAAGTCCACGCTCACGCCTCGTGAGGAGTTGGTGGGCAGCTCGATCCACTTGACCTCCTGGAGGGTCTCGATGTCGATGCCGCGGAGGCCCGGAGGGCTGAAGGTGCCCAGCCACATGACTCCGTTGGCATCTTCTTGGAGTCCGTAGCCGAGCATGCCGGGGAGCACGGTGAACTCCTCGGTCTCCGGGTCGAACATAGTCGACCCCTCACAAAACGCGCCGATCCACGGTCGGTCGAGAGAGTCGACCGTGAATCCGTAGCTGCACACGGCGGCTGGGACCGGCCAAGTTTGGTAGTCGAGGGTCTCGTAGTCGACCTTGACCAGCATGCGCGGGGAAGAATAGTTGATGAACCAAAAGTCGTTCTCCGAGTTCACGGCGCCGCCGTAGGCCCCGAACGACCCGACATTGACCTCTGGGACGTTGAAGTCGGCCTCGACGCTGCCGTCGTCGCCGTCGAGCCTGATCACGCGCATGCTCGTGCTCATGGAAGTGTTGGAGACGGAGGTCCACACCTTCTGCTCCTCGACCTGGCAGTTTTGGAGGTTGAGCAAGCCAGAGGTCCAGGCCACGGGCCGGTTGGCGTTGACGGCGTTGTCGAAGCTCGTCGACCAGGCCACACAGTCGTCCTCGCCCCAGGGGAGGACGTCGTCCTTGCCCGAGGAGGTCTGGAGCCCGGGCTGGCCGTTGTTCATCTCGTCGCAGTTCTCGTGTTTGGCGATGACCTTGGTGACGCCCCCGTTGCGGTTGGCCACGGCGACATCACCCGTGAGGCTGACCGAAGTGCGGGAGGGCGAGCCGTTGGTGTCGACGCGGGTCTGGTAGCGACCCTCCTCGACCAAGGTCACGGTGTTGAGCTTCGAGATCGTCCCTTGCCCGGAGTTGGCCACCCAGATGTAGGAGAACTCCGGGTCCATCATGCCCATGCCGTCGCCGCAGGGGTTGGCCATGCCTCCGTCGGGAACGACGACCGTGTCGAATTTCGGTTGGCCGTCGTCGCCGTCGTCGCCGTCGTCGTCGTCGTCGTCGTCGTCGTTTGCGGTCGTGGCAGCCGTGGCGGTGCCCGTGTCGTCGGTGGTGCTCGTCTCGCCGGCGGTCTCACCCTTGTCGTCGCTGCCGGCCTCCGCGTTTGTGTTGTTGCTGTCGGCGGTCTCGATGCCCTCACCGATTTCGTCGCTGTTGCCGTTGGTGGCGCCCGTATTGCCATCGTCGCCACACGCCGGCAGCAGCAGGAGGGACAGGCAGGGGACTGTGAACAGGGTGAGGCGACGCATCAGAGAACTCCGCGGGCGGAGCGACTGTATCACTGTCACCCCGAACCCATCGCGCTGTCTCTGGTCCTGGGCTACACACGAACCCGGGCTTCGAAGCGACCGGCCCGGTGGGCGTGGCGCTCGAGCAAAACCTCGAGCTCCGCGACAAAGGTGTCGACCTGGTCGGGGGAGCGACCGACGTAGCGGTCAGGGTCGAGGGCGCCCTCGTCGACATGGGGGCCGAGGGCTGGATCGCTGCGCATGCGCTCGATCAGATCGTTGCTGCGGCCGGCCTTGATCTCGGCGGCAGCCTCGAGGCTCAGGACCCGAATCCGCTCGTGCAGAGCCTGGCGGTCGCCGCCGGCTTCGACCGCGCGCATGAGCACGTTTTCGGTCGCCATGAAGGGCAGCTCGTCGGCCATGTTGGCGCGCAGCATGGCCGGGTTGACCACGATGCCGGCGCTCACGTCCACGACCAGGTTCATGATCGCGTCGGTGGCCAAGAACGCCTCGGTGAGGACCAGGCGCCGGTTCGCGCTGTCGTCCAAGGTTCGCTCGAGCCACTGGTTGGCGTGGGTCTCACGCGGGCTCGTGGCCAGGGAGTGGACGAAGCGAGCGAGGCTACAGATCCTCTCGCTGCGCATGGGGTTGCGCTTGTAGGCCATGGCGGAGGACCCGATCTGGCGCTTGCCGAAGGGCTCCTCGAGCTCGCGCTCGTGGGCGAGCAGGCGCATGTCGGTGGCGAACTTGGCGGCCGATCCGGCGATGTCGGCGAGGGCCGAGACCACCCAGGTGTCGAGCTTGCGGGTGTAGGTCTGACCGGACACGGAGATCGAGCGCTCGAAGCCCATGGCGACACATACGCGGCGGTCGAGCTCGGCGACTTTCGCCCCCGGATCGTCGGCGCCCGAAAACAGCTGCATGAACGAAGCCTGGGTGCCGGTCGTGCCCTTGACGCCGCGCAGGGGCAGGCGGGAGACGAGCTGCTCGAGGGTCTCCAGATCGAGGGCCAGGTCCTGGGCCCACAGGCACGCGCGCTTGCCGACCGTGGTCAGCTGGGCGGGCTGGTAGTGGGTGTAGGCTTGAATCGGCTTCGCCCGCCAGCGCAGGGCGAACGCGGAGAACTGGCGCAGGCTCGTGTACAGCCGGTCCATGAGCAGCTCGAGACCCTGACGGATCATGACCAGCTCGGCGTTGTCGGTGACGAAGCAGCTGGTCGCCCCCAGGTGGATGATCTTGCCGGCGTCGGCGTCCGCGACCTCACCATAATGGTGGACGTGGGCCATGACGTCGTGGCGCAGGGAGGCCTCGAGCTCGGCGACGCGGCCGAAGTCGATCTGCTCTCGGGCAGCCTCGAGGGCGGCGATCTGCGCGTTGCTCACGGGCAGGCCGAGCTCGGACTCGGCCCGGGCCAGGGCGATCCACAGGTCGCGCCACAGCAGGGCTCGGCGCCGATCCGAGAAGTTGGCGAGCATGGCCTTGGTGGCGTAGCGGCTCGACAGCGGGCTTCGGTACTCGGGCTCCCCGTGCGCGGCGTTCATCGGGGCGCAGAGTATCGCCGTGTGTGTGCGCCACAAGGGAGCGGGCCGGGGTCGGTCGTGAGTGAGGCTATGCTCGGGGCGGATGGATGCGCCCGCCTTGCCCGACCCCGCCGCCCTGTCTCGGGGAGCCCTGTTGGATGAACTGGCCTGCTATTTGCGCCCGCCTGGGCAGGGCATCCACGCGGTGTCGACCGGACGCGTATCGCTGTTGGCCAAGACCCAGGCCTACCTCGGCGCGAGCTGGGAACCAGACAGCTCCTGGCGCGCCCACCTCGACGCGGTCCTGACTGGCGAAGCTCGCTGCGCGATACTGGCGATCCCCAGCGACACGGGGGCGGGCATCGTTCGGGGCGCGGCTTGGGGGCCAGAGGCGATCCGTGGAGCCCTGGGGGCGGCCCCGGTCCCTGATCTCGGCGACGTGTTTTGTATCCCCCAGCTGCTCGACGAGGAGATGCTCTCGGACAGCGCCCGGACCCGCTGTCAGGACGCCCTGTGGCCCGAGCTTTCCGCGGCCCGGCGCCACAGTCTGCCGGTTTCACCCCTGGGGATGGCGGAGCGCGCCCGGCGGTTGGTGTCGGCGCTGGTTCCAGGCCTGCGCCTGTTCATGCTCGGTGGAGACCATACGGTGACCTGGCCGGTGTTGAAGCCGCTGCTCGAGGGGGACGTGGAGGATCTGGGCGTCCTCCACTTCGATGCCCACACCGATCTTCTGCCCGCCCGCCTCGGCATCGTGAATTGCTTTGCGACCTGGGCTTTCCACGCCAACGCGGCGCTCGGCGGTGGGCAACGTTTGTTGCAGATCGGCATTCGGGCTTCGGGTCGAGATCGGGCTCACTGGGAGGAGAGCCTGGGCGTCCGTCAGCTCTGGGGGTCGGAGATCCGGGAGCTGGCGCCGGCCGATCTCGCCAGCCTCGCGGTCACCCACCTGCGCGCGCGCGGCGTTCGGCGGGTCTACATCAGCAACGACATCGACGGGACCGACGCGCACTGGGCCGGGGCCTGTGGGACGCCGGAGCCCGACGGGCTCACGCCGGCACAGGTCGAGACGATGATCCGCGTGATTGGCGCTGAATTCGAAGTTGTCGGCGCAGATCTCGTGGAGCTGGCGCCGGGCCTCGGGTTGGATCAGGGCGTGGCCGCGCGCAGTATCGACACGGCTTTGCGCTACGCACGCGTGACCTTGGAGGCGCTCCAGTCGGCCCCGACAAAACAGGCGGAATATTCATGACCAACGACGGTAGGGAACCCGCGATGGAAGCAGCCGCCAGGCGAGATTTTGAACAGACCGCACTCCCTCTGATCGACAACCTCTACGGAGCGGCGATGCGGCTGACCCGGGACCCGGCGGAGGCCGAGGATCTGGTCCAGGACTCGATGGTGCGGGCATACCGCTTTTGGGACAGCTTCAAGCAGGGCACCAACATCAAGGCCTGGATGTTCACGATCCTGCGCAACACCTTCATCAATGGCTACCACCGACGCGGCCGCAAGCGGATGCTCCACAACGAGGTCTCGGCGCAGATGCGCAGCCTCGGATCGGCGGTCGCCATCGGCAACTCGGTGAGCGCGCCCGCGGGCCCCGAAGAGGTGGTGAGCCAGGGCCACACCCGGGCCAAGATCCGGGAGGCGCTCGACACCTTGCCCCCCGACTACCGTCTGGCCGTGACCTTGGCCGACCTCGAGGGTCTGGCCTACAAAGAGATCGCCGAGGTCATGGACTGCCCGATCGGCACGGTGATGAGTCGCATCTACCGCGGCCGCAAGCAGCTTCACAAGCTGCTCTACGATCACGCCCGCGAGCTCGGGATCGTCAACGACGACGACGATCCTCCCGCGAAGTCGGGCCGCGGTGGCTCGAAGAAGACAAGCGCGAGCAAGCGCGCCCGCGAGCCTGGGCACGCCACTGAAAGTTCGACTCGCGCAGCTACAGACCGGTCGTCAAAAGCCCGCACCGGGACCGTCGATCTGATGGCCTGGCGCGACCAGAGGAGGCACGCATAATGTTTGAATACGCTTGGACTTGGACTCGAAATTGGACTGTCAGGGCCGACGGGGAGGCGGTGCGATGACCCGCGAGATCGAGGCCGATGTCGGCGAAGTGGTGGGCCTGCTCCAACCTTTCATCGACGGCGAACTCGAGGGTGAGGAGTACCGCCTGGTGGCGGAGGAGGTCGCGCGCAGTCCCGAGTACGCGCAGATCGTCGAACAGCAGCGCGAGATCCAGTCGTTGCTCGCGGATCTCGGGCATGAGCTGGCCCCGCCTCAGTTGCGGGCCCGGGTGTTGCACGATCTCGACGCGGCCGACGCGGCCGACAAAGCGGCGGGCCGAAGTGGCTGGTTGGCCCCGGTCGTGGGCCGCATTCAGGCTTTTGGACGCGGCGGTCTGTTGATGGTGCCCGCGGCCGCGGCTGCGCTGGCCCTGTTCTTTTTTGTCCGGGGTGGCTTCGACACGACCGTCCCCGGGCTCGAGGGGGCGCACGTCGATGGGGGGATGGCCAGCTCTCTGAATATCTCGGGTGTCCACGAGCGAGCCCGCGAGGCGGGGGCCCCGGACGATGGTCGAGATCTCGACCATGATCTTGTTGGGGCGGCCATGGATGCCTCCGACAGGCGAGATCCCCATCCCGCAGGTGACGGGCTCGCCACCGTCGACGAGCAGGGCTTTGCGGTCCAGGTCGCGCCGGCTCGCTCGCTGCCCAAAGGGACTGCGCTGGTCGCCGATGGGACCAGCGGGAGTGTCTCCTCTGCCCAGGTCCGCTATCAGAATGCGCTGGGTCAGCTGATGCTCGACACCCAACGCTCCGCCCGCGTGGCGCGCTCGACAGGCACGCGACAGGTGTTTAGGGGCCACATCTACTTCCTCTCGCGTGATGCTCGCGGTCGGGCCCGAGTCGAGTTCAGCCTCGGTGGTGTCCACCACAGCTTGGTGCTCGGGACCGGCCCTGGACGAGCAGAGGCCGAGACCAGCGTCGAAGAGCCCGGCTTCGCGGGTCTGCTCGAGGTCGGGGAAGCCCTCCACCGGGCGCATGGGCAATGACGCGACGGGCACATCTGCTCAGGCCTTCAGTCGCGGACATGTTGGGGTGGTGAAGAGCGCGGCGAGCGGATAACCTCGCGTCCCGTGTTCGCAGCGCTGATTATCGACGCCGACGCCGACGCCCGTAGCATGATCGAGGGCTCTCTGACTCCTTACGGAGTGGAGTTCACGAGTTCCCAGGAGCCTGGTGAGGCCATGTCGATCGCTCGTGCGGCGACGCCGGACATCATCTTCCTCCGGGTCGAGCTACCAGGGGCCTCCGGCTTTTCGATCTGCAACAAACTGCGTCGCAACGCGGAGACCAAGGACATCCCCTTGATCATGTACGCGTCGGACGTCACCGATGATGTGTTCGCACAGCACGGGAAGCTCAAGACCCGCGCAGACGAGTACCTCCGGTTCCCGGTTTCCGATGACGGTCTGCTGGAAGTCGTGAGGACTTTGCTGCCCCTGCCCAGTCGGCCGACGCAGGCGAGCGGAGAGGAGTTCGAGGAGGTCGATCTCGACGCGGACTTTGGTGAGGTCGAGTTCTCCAGTGTGGAGGACGACGCGGTCCAGGCCGACGAACCCGCGAAGGTCGAAGAGGTCGAAGAGGGTATCGATGCGGCCTTCGACGCGCTGACTTTCGACGACGACGACGACGACGACTTCGAGGTCGACCCGAGCGAAGCGATCACGCCCGAGCCGGCACCGGCCGTGGAGCCCGAGCCGGCGCCCGAGTCCGAGCCCGTCTACGAGACGGAGACGGTCGTCGAGCCCGAAGCTGTGACCACGGAGGTCGCTGACCAGCCGCCGATCGAGTCGGTGCTCGAAGATCCAGTGGTCGAGGAAACGCCCCAACAGGCGAGCGTCGACGAGGTCAGCGTGGAACTCCAGCCGATCCTCTCAGCGGTGGAGGAGTCGGCCCCAGTTCAGGTCGAGCGAGAAAATTCGGCGGGCAGGCTGTCGTCGCGACGCGAGGTGCTGCGGCTCAAGTCCGAGCTCAACAAGAAGGCGCGAGAGCTGCTCGCTGCCCGCGATGAGCTCGAGGAGAAGGAGCGCGCGGTCCTCGATGCCAAGCACCGCAGCCGTGAGCTTCAGGCCGCGGTCAGCGACGCTGAGGGTAAGGCCCTCGAGCTCGAGGAGCAGGTCATCTCCGCTCAGGAGGAGAGTGAGGCCGCGACTCGAAATGCCGAGACCCTGCGCAAGCGAGAGGAGGGCCTGAAGAACCGCCTCGAGATCGCACAAAAGCGCTCCAAGGAGCTCGAGGCCAAGCTCGATGAGCTCGAGGGCTCGAGTGTCGAGGGGGTCGCCAAGCTCGGTGAACTCCAGACGAGGGTGGCCGAGCAGGACGGGCAGCTCGCGGAGCTGGAGAATCTCAAAGCCAAGGCGGGCGAGCTCGAGGTCGCTCGGGGGGCACTCGAGGCCAAAGCGGGCGAGCTCGAGGCCAAAGCGGGCGAGCTCGAGGCCGCTCGGGACGCTCTCGAGACCAAGCTCCAGACCGTGGCCGAGGAGCACCAGAGCGAGATCGACTTCTACGAGCAACGCGCCGAGGAGATGCGTGGACAGGCCGAGATCTCTGCCGCCGCGCTCGAAGAGGCCAAGGGGGCGCTCGCAGGGGAGACCGAGTCGCTCGTTGGTGTCCGAACGGCTCTCTCGACCGCCGAGGCCGCCCTCTCCACCGCCGAGGCGACGATCGGCTCAGGGGCCAGTGAGTTGTCCGCCGCCCAGGCCCGGACCGAGGTGCTCGAGGGGGAGGCCGCCACTGCGACCGGCGAACTCGAGTCGCTGCGGGGTCGCTTCGAGTCTCAAGTCGGCGCGCTCGAGACCAAGCAGGGGGAGCTCGAGGGGCAGCTCGCCGCGCGTGTAGACGCGACGCGACGCGCACAGCAGGCCCTCGCGGTCGCGCTCAAGGTCCTGGATTGACCCGCTTTGGCGAGGGCTTCCACCTATGAGTGACGTCGTCTACGGCGACACCTCGAGCCTCAAGCCCAGCCAGGCTCGAATACTCGCGCGAATCGGGGAGCGCCGGGTCCCTGCGGACACGGTCGTCAGCGCGCCTTTGGCCCGCGATCTGCTCGAGCTCTCCCACGCCCTCAACAGGCGCATCGGGCTGTTCATCGATCGCCGCGGGCGGATCAGTCGGGTCATCCTCGGTGACGCGCACAGCCTCGAGCTGCCCGAGTTCGAGCGTGTCCGTGGCGCGGATGGGCGCCTGCGAGGGATCCGTCTGGTCGCTACACACCTGGTCTCGGACGCCCTCGACAGGGAGGAGCTGGCCGACCTCGCCAAGCTGCGCCTCGACCTGATCGCGGCGATCCACGACAGCCCCGGCGGGGTCCAAGTCGACCTCGCGTGTCTGCGCCCCGGTCGAGACCAGCGCCAGGGCTTCGAGGTCTACACCTTCGCCCGCGCACCCCTGGCCCTGCTGTTCCCGGACTCGAGCAGCCGCAACGCCGAGGGGCTGCATCCGCGCCCCGACCTGCCGGCCGACTTCTCTCCTTTCATCCGTGAGCTCGAGAGCGAGCTCGAGACCGCCCGCGCCCGGACCAAGGCCGCCGGCGTGGGCACGCGGGCCATGGTGTTGCAGGTCCACACCGACGCCATGAACCGCCAAGGTGGGATCGAGGCCCGCCAGAGCGAGCTGAGGGAGCTGTGTCGGACCGCCGGTGTCGATCTGGTGGAGGTCGTGACCCAGCGCCGCCGCTATCCGGATCCCCGCACTTTTCTGGGATCCGGGAAGCTGCGATCGGTGTTGATCTCGGCGCTCGAGCAGGACGTCGAGCTGTTGATCTGCGACCCGGAGTTGAGCGCCTCGCAGGCCCGGGTGATCGCCGACCAGACCGAGCTGCGGGTCATTGATAGGACCATGCTGATCCTCGACATCTTCGCCCAGCATGCCCGCAGCAGCGACGGCAAGCTCCAGGTCGAGGTCGCCCAGCTGCGCTACCGGCTGCCGCGCATGATCGGGAAGGGCACCATGATGTCCCGTCTGGCTGGAGGCATCGGCGGCCGTGGACCAGGGGAGACCAAGCTCGAGGTCGATCGACGGCGAGCTAAAAAGCGCATCGCCGAGCTCGACAAACGCCTCGAGCACCTGGGCCGACAGCGAGAGCAGCGTCGAGCTCAGCGCCGGCGCAGCGAGGTCCCCGTCGTTGCGATCGTCGGCTACACCAACGCGGGCAAGAGCACCCTGCTCAACACGGTCACCAACTCCGAGGTTCGGGTGGAGGACAAGCTGTTTGCGACCTTGGATCCCACGGTCCGCCGGGTCCGCTTCCCGGACGAGCGCGAGGTCGTCATGCTCGACACGGTGGGGTTCATCCGGGACCTGCCGCCGGCGTTGATGCAGGCCTTCTCCGCGACCTTGGAGGAGGTCTCGGAGGCCGACCTGTTGCTCCAGGTGATCGACGCCACCGATCCCGACAACGCTCAGCAGATAGCGACGGTGGAGCGCATCCTCGACGAGCTCGGGGCCGGGGGCGTCGAGCGCTTCATGGTCTACAACAAGTGTGACCTCCTGCCCGAGTCGGAGCGCCTGCCTCCGGAGGCGCTGCCCCGCAACACCTTCCAGCTCAGTGCAAAGGACAGGCGGAGCACGCGGAAGCTCATGGAGGCCGTCGAGCGGCGTCTGTGGATGCGGGGCAAGGTCGAGGCTCCGCGCTATGGCTCGTCCGCGTATGCCGAGGCCGAGACGGCCGAGGAAGACACGGCCGAGGAAGACACGCCGTCGGCGTCGGCTCCGGGCGAGGAGCAGCTCGCCGAGGAGCGGGCCCTGGAGGCAGAGATCGCACGCGAGGCCGAGGCACTCGAGGCCGAGGAGCGAGCCTTCGAGGCCGAACTCCTGGCCGAGGCAGAGCGTGAGGCGGCCTCGGCCGGCCCAGGCCCAGGCCCAGACCCAGAGTAGGACGCGAGCTCGGAGCGGACCGAGCCCGGCCGGTGTTCAGCGCGTGAGCGCCTCGAGGCTCGCCTCTGCGAGCGCAGCGACGACCGCAGGGTGCTCGCCCAGGGCGCCCGAGACCAGCTCGATGCGGAGCGCAGGGAAGCGGGTCCGGGTCGCCTCGACGGTCGCGGGCAGGTCGACCTTGATGTGTCGGCCGCCGGGGGAGAGGAGCGCGGCGACGACCCGAAGGTGGGTCGCACCGGCGGCCGCGAGGGCCTCGACGCCCGCGTCTACCGTCGGTGCTTGGCTGAGGTAGGCGAGGCCGACCCGAGTTTCGCCCAGGACGCTGGCGAGGCGGCGCTGGAGTACCTCGAGGGGCCGGCGCCAGTCTGGGTCCGGAGAGCCGTGGGCGACCAGCAGCAGCGCTGGGATCTCAGTCACCGCGGACCGCCGCGCGCAGGTCGACGCCGAGTACGGCCTCGTGGGCCCGGACCTCGTCGAGGAGCTCTGCGCTGGGCTCGTTCTCGACGCTGATGGTGGCCGATGCGGCGCCCTGCGCCCCCCGAAACACGACGTTGCTCATGGCCTGGACGTTGAGCTGATGTTTGCGCAGGGCGTCGAGGATGCGGGCGAGGACACCGACCCGGTCGTGATGGCGGATCACCAGGGTGAAGGCGGCCTCGTGTCCCGCGTCGAGGTTGACCACGTTGGGGACCTCGCCGCGCTCGGAGAAGGCCTGGACGATGCGGATGGACTCGGTGGCGATGGCCTCGGCCGCCTGCTCGGTCGAGGCGCCGATGTGTGGTGTGCCGTAGACCCCATCGAGCTCGCGCAGCGGGCTCTCGAAGGGAGCGTGACCTTTGGAGGGCTCGCCCTCGAACACGTCGAGGCCCGCGCGGATGTGGCCGCTGGCGACGGCCTCGGCCAGGGCCCGATCGTCGACGACGCCGCCTCGCGAGGTGTGGATCAAGAGGCTGCCCTCGGGCATGGCCTCGAGCTGGCGCGCGCCGATGAGGTGGCGCGTGTTCTCCCGGTAGGGCACGTGGACGCTGACCACATCGCTGTCTGCGAACAGGCTGTCGAGGCTGTCGGCGACGCCGACCTCATGGGCACGGGCGTGGGCCCTGTCGATACGGGGTGAGTAGGCGGTGACCTGCATGCCGAAGGCCTGCGCTCGGCGGGCGACCGCACGGGCGATCGAGCCGTAGCCGACCAGTCCGAGGCGGCGCCCGTACAGGCCCCGTCCCTTGCCGTACTTCTTCTTGTTCCAGGTCCCCGCGCGCAGCTCGGCCTCGGCTTCGACCATGCGCCGATCGAGAGACAGGATGAAGCCCATGGTGAGCTCCGCGACGGCGATCGCGTTCTTGCCCGGGCAGTTGGCGACGAAGATCCCCAGGCGGCTGGCGGCCTCGAGATCGATGGTGTTGACGCCCGCACCCGCCCGGATCACGAGGGAGAGGGAGGCACCCGCCTGGAAGCTGGCCTCGCTGACCTCCGTCGAGCGCACGATCAAGACCTCCGGGTCGTGCTCGGTCAGGGCTTCAGGGAGTTGATCTGCGCGCAGGCCAGGATCGAAGTGGAGCTCGTGACCGTTCTCGCGCAAGGTCGCCTGTCCAGTCGGTGAGAACTTGTCGGCGATCAGGATACGCATTCGTGTCTCTGGTACCACAGGTCCACCAGGTCACGGGGGGGGCTCGCCAGACCCGGATTGGGAGCAGGAAATAGAGGTGGGGCGCCGAGCGTTTGCGGGCCAGGGTGGCAATCGCCCGAGGGTCTGGGTATGCCTCAAGGAATGCGGGACGCGGGGAACAGCGAGCTGGCGATCAGGGGACGGCGGCGAGGCCGGTGGGAAGGCTGTGCACTGTTGGCGCTCGCGCTGAGTTCGACCCTCGCCTGTGGGGGCAAAGGCGGCGGCTCTGGGGAGACGCCCCCTGTCGAGGACGGCGGTCCTGCGTCGAGCGGCGAGTTGGGTTCGGGCGCCGACCCGGCGCAGGAGGCCGGCGAGGCTGCACCCGAGAGCCTCGCCGTGTTCATGGCGCGCTTCGACCACCAGGCGCCGCCTTCCGCGAGTCCGCCCGCAGCCGCGGCCGCGGGTACCTGCCCCGAGCGGGGAGCAGAGGATCGCAGTGTGGGCATCATGGTCTCACCGCGACACGCGGCGGTCGGCGACGAGGTCCGGATCATGGTCGCCACCCTCGACAGTGAGGTGGCCCTCGCCCTGCGTGTGGAGGTGGGTGGAGAGCCGGTCGTGCTCACGCCCACCCACCGCTCGGGGGTGCCGGCGGCGACCGTGGCTCGCTTTGTCCCGGACCAGTCCGGGCGTGTGACCGTGATCGTGGGCCGCGATGGAGAGGGCCTGCGCTGCCGCAATTTCAACGTTCGTAAGTTCCACTTTCGGGACGAGAGCGCCGTCGACCTCGAGACCGTATGGGAAAACCGGCGAGTCTGGAACAACGCCGAGGAGGCCCTCTACAGCGCGTGGATCCGCGAGCTGTTCACCGGGCCGGTCGGCGAGGATCTGGCTTGGAAGGCGCTGAGTGAAGTGACCTCGGACCCGGTCCGGAACCTGTTGCACAACCATATGGGCCGGGACGAAGACGACTCCAAGACGGGCTTCGAGCTGGTCCCGGACTGCGCGGACACACCCTATTTTTTGCGTGCCTATTGGTCCTACAAGCGCGGGCTGGCGTTCGGCTTTCGCAAGTGCTCGCGGGGTCGGGGCCAGGCGCCGATCTGCTTCGATCTGCGCACCAACTTGGATCCACCCGACATGCGCACGCACTGGGTGGATCCGGCCGCGCCTGAGCCGACCCCGGATCCCGAGACCGGCGAGCTGCCCGCCCCCGATCCACACGCGAAGGTTCCGACCACCCACGAGAAGATCGAATACTTCTTCAGGCGCAGCGTGGGCTGGGGAGTGCACACTGGGAACGGGCGCTGCGCCTACGGCGACTCGGACAGCGACTTCTACCCGGTTCGTCTGGACAGGCGCGGGCTCCGGCCGGGGATGGTCTACGCCGATCCCTACGGTCATATCTTGGTGTTGGCCGAGCTCGTGGCGCCCCGTGGGAGCCAGCCGGGGGTGTTGTTTGCGGTCGACGGTCAGCCCGACGGCTCGATCACCCGCAAGCGCTTTTGGGAGGGCAACTTTCTGTGGAATCAGGCCGATGAGAGCCTCGGGGGCAGCGGTTTCAAGGCGTTCCGACCGCTGACTTCGATCGGCGTGGGGCCCGACAAGAAGCTGGTCCAGATCGTCGACGAGACTCTGGCCGGCATGCACAACTACGGCGATGTCTCGGACATGCAGCGGGCGCTCGACCCGCTGGCCTTCTACGACCTCATGGAGAGGCTGATCACCCCCGGTGTGCGCAGCCCCTTCGCCGCCCAGGCCGAGCTGGTCGCGGCCTTGGCCGAGGCCGTGAGGGTCCGGGTGACCTCGGTGAACAACGGTGTCGCCTGGCATGGGGACAACCTGGACGAGACAGTGGAGATGCCCTGGGGACACTCCGTGTTCGAGACCTCTGGGCCGTGGGAAAATTTCTCGACCCCCGCCCGCGACCTGCGGCTGCTGATCGCCATGGATGTGGTCTTGGGCTTCGCCGACAAGGTCGAGCGCGATCCGGCCGCCTTCGGCCTCGACCGGGAGGGGGACCCGGAGCACTACCGGCAGACCTTGGCCTACCTCGAACAGCAGCGCGCGGCGCTGCTCGAGGATCCGGACCTCGCGGTCGTATATGCGCGCTCGGACGGGAGCGAGTGGACCCTCGGTCTAGACGAGGTCGTCGCGCGGGTATTGGCTTTCGAGTCGGCCTACAACCCCAACGACTGCCCTGAGCTGCGCTGGGGGGCGGCTGAGGGCAGCGAGGAGCTCGAGACTTGTGATCGGAGGGCGCCGCGGGAGCAGCAGATCAAGATGCGCTACTACCGACCGTGGTTCGCCGATCGGCGTCGGCCTGCGCGCGGAGATGCGGGACCAGAGATCCCTGAGCTCGCCGAGGAACAAGCGGCGTCGCGTGAGTGATGGAGCGAAGCTGAGCACGGCGCCGAGCGGCGTCGCGTGAGTGATGGAGCGAAGCTGAGCACCGCGGCGAGTGGGCGCTCACGCACGTCGACGAGTGAGCGTCTGGTGTCGCTCGCCCTCGGCTGCGATTGGTTTTTGGTGCCGGCGAGCGGCCCGCCCGAGCACCGGAAAAATGAATTTCAATTGAGCTTCGCGCGCGGGTCGAGGTCGAACGGAGTTCGGGTTTTGTTGGTGTAGACTCGCCGCATGCCGATGACTTCCGTCGGGTTGAGCCCCAAAGACAAGCGCAAAGCTGAGCGCTACGACCTCGAGGTCGTGGTCCACGTCGATCGGGCCGGTGTCGACATGGTTTGGCCGAGCGAAGATGTGAGTGCCGGTGGCATGCGTCTGCGGATCGAAGTCGAGTCCGACGTTCCGCCGGTCGGAGAGCGCTTCTCGCTGTATTTCAGCCTGCCCCTGCTGTCCGAGCCGGTGCGTGCTCAGGGCGAGGTCCGCTGGGTCGATGCGGGGTCGCCGACGATCTGTGGGATCCAGTTCACAACTGGACTGCGCGCCCGTGAAGTGTGGGCCATCAATCGTCTTCACACTCGGCGCTGAGGTAAAACTCGTCGCGTGAACCGAGGCCGGAAGAGATCGGGACGGACGAGGCGGGGACGGGGATGGATCGCGGCGCTCGCCGTCTCCCTTCTGTGCGAGACCAGCGGGAGTGTGGCGATGGCGGCCCCCGCTCTGAGCCCGGCTGCCCGCCTGGAGGGACCGGCCGAGCCCGGGGCTCTGCCCGACGTGGACGAGCCCGATCCGCTACCCGAACTCGAGAGCGACCAGGAACTGGGCGCTCCTGAAGATCAGGTGGGCGAAGATCAGGCGAAGCCAGATCAGGCGAAGGACCGACCCCTGCCACCGGCGCCCAGCGTGCATGGGGGCGGCGCCGTGGTCCGGGTCGCTGTGGGCCTCTCGGGAGAGCTCGACGGGACCCGTGAGCAGCGGGCGATCCTCGATCGACTCGAGCACGCCGCCCTGGCCTCACCCGATCCTGCGACTGAGGTTCGGCGCCTGCGAGTGGGAGCCGCGACCCCGATTCAGGTCTGTCGTGAGGGTCGAGACGACCTGGTGATCAACATCGCCTATCTCCCCGACCACGACGGGCCGGTGCTCTTGACCCGCGACTGCCTCCTCGATCGGGAGCTCGGTGTAAGGGCTCGATCGGCAGCCGAGGATGCCGGTCTGATCGGTGTGTTGTGGGCGGAGCACGTCGACGCGCTGGCCAATGGAGCTCGTGAGCGCCGGCGGCTCCGGGTCTCTCCCAAAGTTCGCACCGGGCTGATCGCTGGGGCCGCTGCGGTCGTCGTCGGGGTCGCGCTCGGCTTGTTGATCGCCAGCGCAGTTCAAAAACAACAGGTCGTAGTCGTCGTCTCGCCCAACTGAGTCGGCTCAGACCTTGGGATAGCCCGGCATCTGCCGGATGTAGACGTCGTGTTTGGAGTAGGGGATCTCGATTTTGGCGGCGTTGAGGGCTTTGTAGATCCGCGAAGTGATGTCGTCGATCACACTCTCGCGGGCCTTGGGCTGATCGATCCAGACCCACACTTCAAACTCCAGGCCCGAGTCGCCGAGCTTGCGAAAGCGGGCTGCTGGGCTGGGCTTGTCGAGCACGAAGGGGGCGCCCTTGGTGCAGGCCTCGAGGACCACGCGGGCCTCGTCGATGTCGCTGCCGTAGGCGATGGCGACGTCGATGCGCACGCGCTGTCGAGGCCAGGGGCCGCCGGTTTCGTTGATCACCTGGGCGTTGCCGATGACCGCGTTGGGGACGGTGATCTCGACGTCGTCGGGGGTCAAAATTCGTGTGGAGCGGAGCCCGATGTGGGTGATTTCACCGCGCAGGTTGTCCTCGAGGGTGATCCAGTCTTTCACCTTGTAGGCCCCGTCGGCGATGATGAAGATGCCCGAGAACAAGTTGGCGAGGGTGTCTTTGGCCGCGAAGCCGACCGCGATGCCGATGATGCCTGCGGAGGCCAACCACGCGGTCAGGTCGATGTCCCAGGCCAGGAACACGAAGTAGCAGCCACCGGCGATGAAGAAGGTCTTTTGCAGGATGTCGAAGACCGGGAGGGTCGTCGGCTGGAGCATGGAGCGGGGCCGCGACTTTGCGCTGATGCTGGATAGGAGCACCGAACCAATGCGCATGGCGGCCATCGCCCAGATCAAGATCGCCAGGGTCTCGAACAGGGAGAGCAGCGGGTGGGAGAAGCGATCGGGGAGCACCAGCAGCTCGGTCGACCACGTCAGGCCGTAGAGCAACACACTCAAAAACACGGGCCGACGGATGATGTCGACGACCGCGTCGTCGATGTCGGTCTTGGTGCGCTTGGCGGCGACCGCCAGCGTCTTGCCCATGATGAGCTCGACCAACCATGCTGCGAAGATGGCCAAGACCGCCACACAGCCAGCGCGGAAGTAGTTGTTTTCAAGCAGGGTACTGATCGCCGCCACTGTGAGGATTTCACTCTTGTGGGGCGCCGGACGCAACGGTTATTGGATCCCACGGTTCAACGTGCGAGCAGGGGCACGGGCTGGGGTCTGCGTTGCCTGCGGCGGACCTGGACCCGGGAGGGACGGGGGAGTACGGACAGGTGGGTGCAGGTAGGTCCGCACGGCGGGACCGCCGCTCCAGGGCTGCACGCCGTGGTAGCGTGGCTAGGACTACCCAACTGGCCAGTGCACGCCCACAGGGTGCTTGCCAATCACGGGCTCGTCCTCACGCTGGTCTCCTATGCCTCCGCTCGCCTCCACCCGCCCGCGCCGCCTCTGGTTTCGGGGCCTGGCCGCGCTGGCGATCGCGCTGCTGGCGTTGCTGTGGGCGCCAAACACCGCGCGCGCCGAACACGGAGAGCTCGTCGGGTGGACGCTCGAAGACGCGAGCGAAGAGATCATCGTCGGTCGGGCGGTCATCTACTACGAGCCGGGCACGGCCGACGAAGCCCTCGAGCTCGCCGGTGCGCTCCCGAGGTGGTGGTCCGAGATCGAGGAGGAGTTCGGCCGAGACCTCGACGATCGGATGACCATCCACGTGGTGTCTCACTCTGGGCGGGTCGCGCGGGCGACGGGCATGCCGGGCTGGGTCTCGGGCGTCGCCCATCCTCCCCGGGGCGAGATCGCCATCTCGCTTCATAATCCCGATGGCTCACGCAGTGATCTGGGTACGCTGCTGCGCCACGAGCTCGTCCACGTGGCGCTGTATCGGGCGACCGACGGGGCGGAGCTCCCCCGGTGGTTTCACGAGGGGGTCGCCGAGAGCATCGCCAACGAGGTCAGCCTCGCGCGGGCCGAAAACCTTGCGAACGCGGTGTTCGGCGCTGGGGTCCCGGCCCTTCCGGAGCTCGAGGCGGCCTTCCACGGTGACGCCGAGGATGCGTCTGTGGCCTACGCGGCGGCCCGGGACTTCGTGACCTGGCTTCGCTACCACGACACGGACGGTGGCGAGTTCCGCCAGCTCCTGACTCAGCTGCGCCAGGGGAGGGGCTTTCATCGCGCCTTTGTCGATGCCTACGACGTGCCCCTGAGCGAGCTCGACAAGGATTGGCGTGCGGGCTTGTTCGGTCGCTTCGTATGGTCCCCGCTGGTCAACTCGGGCACCCTGCCCCTGTTTTTGGTCGGGCCGGTCGTGGGGATCGCGTGGTACCGGCGACGCCGCCGGTTGGCCGCGGACTGGGCCCGGCTCGAGGCTGAAGACGAGGCCGAGCGGGTGGCTCGACTCGAGCGTGCCCAGTACTTGCTCGGGATACTCGAGCGGCGCTCGCTTTGAATTCATGTCGCCAGGTCCATCTGGGACCCTCGTTGTCGCTCGGCGCTCGCGGTGGGCCGAGCACAGGTCGGCTCGCTCCTCGCCACGAATGTCCCCGGACAAACCTGGCGGACGCGGCTTAAAAATGATCGCCGTGCGAGGCCGCTGGCGTTCGCGGCGGAACTCCGTCGGCTCGGGATCGCCGCGCGCTGTGTCGGGCGGCTTTTGTGCGTAAGCTGGCCCCGTGTCGGGAGTCGTCGCCGCCGGAAATCCACTCACGGCCGAGGCCGCCGCGCTGATCTTGCGTGCGGGGGGCAACGCTGTCGACGCGGCGACGGCGGGGGCGGCGGCCTGTTTCGCCGCCGAGCCGCTGCTGGCGTCGGCGGGGGGCGCAGGCATCATGCTCGTGCGCGAGCCCGGACGAGCACCGGTGGCCATCGACTTTTTCTCGGCGGTGCCGGGCCTGGGGGCCGGGACAGTCGATCCGGCTGGCCTCGACTTCGAGGCCATCGAGGTCGATTTCGGGTCGGCGGTCCAAACTTTTCATGTGGGTCGCGGAGCGGCGGCCGCCCCGACGATGTTCGAGGGCCTGGCCACCGCCGCGCGGCGGTTTGGGAGCCTGCCCCTGACGACCCTCATGGCTCCGGCCGTCGGGCTGGCTCGAGACGGGATCGTCCTCGACCTCCTGACTGCGCGGACCTTCTCGCTGCTCTGGGAGATCCTCCGGCGGGATCCAGCTTGCCTCGAGGAGATCGCCCACGGGTTGCCCACGCACCGCCCTCCGCGCGTGGGAGAGCGCCTGTACAACCCCAACCTGGCCGACACCCTCGAGAGCTTCGCTGTGCTCGGTGGGCCGCCCCCGGCACTGCTCGACGGCCTCTCGGCCGAGTTTGGTCTGGGGCAGGGAGGGCTGATCCAGCCGGCGGACTTGGACCCGAAGGTTCAGATTTGCGCACCTCATCGGTTCAGATTGGGTGCGTGGGAGGTCTCCACTTCCCCGCGCTTGGGAGGTCGGTTGGTCGGGGTGATAGCGAGGGCGCTCGAAGTCCACAGCGGCACCCCGAGCCGGGAGTCGAGCGAGGCCGGGTTGGTCCGGGCCCAGGCCCTGGCGTCGCGGGGCGGTCACCTCGCTCGCGTCGAGCTCCCACCCGCGGGCCATCGAGGGAGCACCACGCAGGTGTCCGTGGTCGATGGGGCAGGGGGCGCCGCCTCGGTGACACTGACCTCAGGCGAGGGCTGCGGGCATGTCGTCAGCGGCACGGGGGTCCACATCAACAACTTCTTGGGCGAGGAAGATCTCAACCCAGCTGGGTTCCACGGTCACCTCGCAGGGGCGGCGCTGCCGACGATGATCGCGCCGACGATCGCCGTCCACGACAGCGGCCGGGTCGTGGCTCTCGGCAGCGGGGGTTCGAATCGTATCCGTAGTGTGGTCGCCCTGGTGATTCATGCGATCGCGGTCGAAGGTCGGGGCATCGAGGCGGCCGTCGAGGCGCCCCGGGTTCACGGCGAAGACCGATCAGTCTGGGTCGAGCTCGCGGATCGTGTTGCACCGCATGCCATCGATAGGTTTCTTCGTGGCACTTTCACGCAAGTGCACGGATTCGCCGATCGAGACTTCTTCTTTGGAGGCGTGCACGTTGCGGAGCGGGGCTCCGACGGGCGGCTCGCGGGGATCGGCGATGCGCGACGTGGCGGTGCAGCCATCGTCATTGCGTGACTCAGTGTCAGAAGAGGGTGTCAAAAAGGACTCCTGACTGTCAATCGGATCAATTGAAGCGCAGGCAGGAGGCCAGTTCGAGGCCTCGAACTAGAAAAAACCCTAGATCCGAAAAAAAAGATGATCGCATCATGAAGTTTGTGACACCACGTTAGTAGTGTCCTTTCTCGCTGCAGTTGTTGTCATCGGCGTCACGCTGTGCACAGTTGTTGGCGGGGAACTGGTCACCACCCAGAGGTCCGACCGGGCCTAGAAAAACATGACGTTTTCGGTGTCCGATGGACATAGCTAAAGATAGGACGGTCAGGCGTCCTGGTGTCAGCCAAAGCGAGGAGTCCGGGGGGGCTCTGCGCACCTGAATTTGATTCTCAATCAGGTGGAAGGCTCGACAATGACTGTAGATCGGATGCGAAGAACTCTCTCTAATTGCCTAGGTGTGAGCGCCGTTGCGCTGTTGCCGGGTTGCGTCATCGTCGTCGGTGGTGAGGACGTGGAGGGAGACACCGTCTCCAGTCTGAGTGACGAGAGCGGAACGGCCGAGACGGGCTGGGGCGACGACGAGGCCACCGGTACAGCCGAGACGGGTTGGGGCGACGACGAGGCCACCGCCACCTCCACGGCGACTCGAGGCGAGGACACGTGGGTCGGTGAGACCGAGGAGGACACGTGGGTCGGTGAGACCGAGGAGGACACGTGGGTCGGTGAGACCGAGGAGGACACGTGGGTCGGTGAGACCGAAGAGGAGGACACGGGGATCTTCGACACCGGTGAAGAGGGCTACGAAACCGGTGAGACGGAAGAGTCCGAGGAGTCTGGTGAGACGGAGGAGTCTGAGTCGAGCGAGTCAGAGTCGAGCGAGTCAGAGTCGAGCGAGTCAGAGTCGAGCGAGTCGGAGTCGGAGTCGGAGTCGAGCGAGTCGGAGACGGGGGGCTGCGAGGATGAGCCGCATATCGTCGATCCTCGACGCAGCTTGATCGAGACCTCTGTGGAGGCCCTCGACGGCGTGACCATGTCGGAGCTCTTGACCCAAGCTGCGCTGCACGCCGACATGGTGCCGAACGCCAGTTTTACCCACACGCGCTTGTTCGACAGCTTTGCGACTGCCGAAGGGGGCGTCGATCCGAGCGGCATCCACTGCGACGACGAGTTTGTCGATGGGGTCCCGAGTCTCAACGGCTACCCGATCCGGTGCCCGCGCATCGAGAGCGAGCAGGTCCAGCACATCGACGATTGGTTCCCCATCGCCTACGTCAACCGCTTCGACCTCATGTCGAGCGACGGCAGCGACTGTGGCGAGCAGCGGATCATCATGGCGAACAGCTCCAATAACCGGGCCTTCGTCATCTTCGAGTCGCGGATCCCCAACCCCGAGCCCGAGTGCGGGGTCGCGGCCTGCCTCCCCATCGCCGAGTTCTGGGAAGACCTGAGCAGCATGGACGACCCGACTCAGCGTGGTGCTGAGCTCCGGGCGGCGTTTATCGATGGACACCCCGATCTGGAGGCGGCGGGCTTCGAGCCGTTCATCTCCGCCGTCAACCTGACCGCCGGCTCGGGCCAGATCCGCACCAACAGCTTCGACGACAGCCCCTGGACCCTGCGCCAGTTCAAGTTCGTCCAAGAGCTTCCCGGGCCGCGTTTGTCCGTGATGGAGGTCCCCGTGACCGACAACTCCCAAGCGGCGGTCTGGAACGACCTCAGCGATCACCCCGCCGGTCTGGCCTGTCGCGCGAGCATCTTGGCCAACCTCGGCGATCTGCTCGTCGACGACACGGCCAGCATGGGCATGACCCTGGCGTCGATCTGCAACACGGCGGAGAGCCCCGACAACGGTCACTCCCGCTACGCAGACGCGATGCAGTCGGGCAGCGGCGACTTCGAGGCCGCGCTCGCCCAGCGGCTCGTGGACCTCGGCAGTGATCTGACCACGGTCGAGCTCGCCAACCGGGCGACCTTCGCGACCAACTGCATCGGTTGCCACCAAGCCGGAACGGGTCTCGAGCTCGGCCATGGGTTGAGCGCGCCGTTCAGCTCGGGCTTCGTCCATGTCGATGAGTTCTTCTTCGACAGCTGCGACGGAGACCAGTGCTTTTCGATCTCGCCGGCGCTGCGTGACGACTTCCTCCCGACCCGTCAGGGTGTGTTGGAGGACTTCCTCGGGCAGTTCTCCTGCGAGGAGGTCTGTGAACAGGACAACCCCGAGGCGATCAATGCTCTGTTCGAGGGCCCGGTGACCAACGGTCTGCCCGACGCGCGGACTCCGGTCTCGGAGTTGATCGCTTGGGAGCGGAACTTTGCAGCCGGGCTGTCCAAGCGGACGGTCGGCGGTCGACCTCGCTCGGGGCACTGAGCCCGAGCGACGCTGACCGACCACTGACTGACCACCGGGCACCCGCGGGTGGAGGGAGACCTCCGCCCGCGCTGCGTTTGGGTACCATGGGCCCATGTCTGCGCCGCCACCCGAGGGCCGGGTCACCACTGAGGTCCATGGCCAGGTCCTTCTGATCACCATCGATCGGCCCGCCAAGTACAACGGTTTTACGCCCGAGATGCTCACGCAGCTCGCGGCCGCCTACACGATGTTGGAGGGGGAGCAGGCCCTGTGGTGTGGGGTGCTCCAGGCCGAGGGTCGGCACTTCACAGCCGGCCTCGAGCTCTCGGCTTTCGACATCACCAAGCCGTTGATCGGGGTGGGCAGCGCCAACGCGGGGCTCGTCGATCCCCTGGATCTACAGCTCGAGGGCCCTCGGCGGACCAAGCCCTTGGTCGTCGCGGTCCACGGAATCTGTTTTACGATCGGCATCGAGCTCATGCTCGCCGCCGATGTGGTCGTGGCCGAGCAGGGCACGCGCTTCGCCCAGCTCGAGGTTCAGCGCGGGCTCATGGCCTACGGCGGCGCCAGCATCCGCATGGTCGAGCGGGCCGGGTGGGGCAACGCGATGCGCTACCTGTTGACCGGCGACGAGTTCGATGCCGAGACGGCGCTGCGCTTGGGCTTCGTCCAGGAGGTCGTCGAAGCCGGTGAGGCTCGAGCGCGGGCCCTCGCGCTGGCGGAGCGGATCGCTGCCCAGGCACCCCTGGCCGTCGTCGCCAGCCGCCGATCGGCGCAGCTGGCCGTCGAGCGGGGCCCGGCGGCCGCGGTCGCAGCGTTCCCCGAGCAGCTCGCCCGGCTGTCGGCGAGCGAGGACTTCGCGGAGGGAGTGCTGTCCTTTCGTGAGCGTCGCGCGGGCCGCTATCAGGGGCGCTGACAGCTGACAGGGGAGCGGGCGTCGCCAGGGGGGGCGGTGTCAGGCGAGGCGCTCGACGACCTGGAGGGCCTCGGCGACGTGGCGCTTGGCCTGAACCATGGAGTTGAAGACGTGTTGGACCTTCCCCTGTTTGTCGATCACATAGGTGACGCGACCCGGGATGAGGCCGAGCATGCGGGTCGCGACTTTGTATAGCCTGCGGAGGCTGCCGTCGCTGTCGCTGATCAGGGTGAAGGGGAGGCGGTGGTGAGCGACGAAGCTCTCGTGGCTCTCGAGGGTGTCCGCGCTGACCCCGACGACGACTGCGCCCGCGTCGGTGAAGTCCTCGTAGGCGTCGCGAAAACTGCAGGCTTGGGCGGTGCAGCCGGGGGTCTCGTCCTTCGGGTAAAAGTAGAGCACGACGATCTTGTCGTCGCGTAGATCGGAGAGCTTGAAGCGTCCTCCCTCGTGGGTCTCGCGCTCGAAGTCGGGAGCCGTGGCGCCAATCGACAGGGTCATGGCTGTAGATTAAGACTTTCTCGGTCGTCGGGAGTGGCCCTCGGGACGGCCGAGAGCGCGCGGGTGGGTACGTCGCTGGGCCCGCGATCTTCGCGCTGATGGAAGTGAGATCTCGACCTCGGGGGTGGATGACCCGAGCTCGGTTTGGCCTGGAAGGGCCGGAACAGGGCCGCTGGGCCCTGTCCTGCAGAGGGACGCCAACCCGATGGCCGGTGCATAAGGTGTGATTTGAGATACCTAAACATAGAGATATAAGGTCCGCATGGAGACAAGGATCCCTCGATTCGCGGCGCTGGGGTTGTCGCTGCTGCTCGCCGGTGGCTGCGCCTACTTCCAAGACACTCAGAGTCAGATGGAGGAGGCCGAGCTCGCCCTGTCCGAGGGGGACGACGCTCGAGCGGAGTCGCTGTACCGGGAGGTCAGCCGCAACAAGGACAGTCGAGACAGCGACGACGCCCGCCGTGCGCTGGCGTCGCTGTTGCTGCAGCGGGCCGCGAGGACCATGGCCACAGACCCCGACGCGGCCATGCCCATCTACCGAGATGTGGTCATGCTCGAACCGAACTCGGACGAGCCCCGGATCGCCTACGGGCGGGCGCTGATGAAGGTCGAGCGGTTCACCGAGGCGATCGATGTGTTGATGGAGAACCGGAGCTGCCGCGGGTGCAAGACCCTGATCTCGGTGATCTACCTCGAGCGCGGCAACGCGAGCCTGCGCGACGGAGAGTACGCGAGCGCGCTGGAGGACTACGATCTGGCCCTCGACGTTCAGCGTGATCCCCGGACTGTGCTGGCCAAACTCGAGGCCTATATTCAGGGCTCCTACGGCAGCGCCGAAGATGCGACCGCCCACCTGGATCAGGCCCTGCGCCTCATGCCTCCCGACCAAGTCGGCGTGCATCAGGTGTGGTGGGACAAGCGCCAAGAGGTCGTCTATCACGCCGCGCTTCGGGGAGAGGATGGGGCGCTCAACGGCCTGCTCGCGCTGGCCGATCCGAGGGCCCGGACCCCCGCCTCGGAGCGGACCCTCGATCTCTTCAACCTGCGCATGTACGCGGCCTCGCTGCAGATCTATATGGGCGCCTACGAAGCCGGGACCACCCGGGGTGTACAGACCTTCGCCGACGCCGAGCGTCAGCTCTCCGGGACCGCGCTCGAGGGGCTGCGCGGGACCTTGCTGGGGCTCTACATGCAGCGGGTGGCCGCCCACATCGGCAAGGGGGAGCACGGCCCCGCGGCCAAGGTCGCCGTCGAGGGCCTGAAGCTCGACGAGGGCAACCGGGTGCTCAACATGCAGCTGATCGTGGCGACGGCGATGCGCAACAGCGGGACCGGTCGCAAGATGCTGAGCGAGTGGTCGAGCGACCCGGAGTACGGGCGCGTGCGGGCGCTGGTCGAGACCGCCTACGCCCGAAAAATGATCGGCGTCGGGCAGTTCTCGGCTGCCCGGACGGCGGTCGAGCGGGCCGAGCGTTACGCACCCGGGCTGCTCGAGACCCACCTGACTCGGGCCGAGCTCCAGGTCGAGACTCGGGTCGAAGATCTGCGTAAATCCTGGGTCGAGCGGTTTAGGGAGATCGATCAGTTCGCCTATCCCAAAGCCCGGATCGCCTACTACGGGCAAGCTTCGGCGGAGCTCGCCGTCGCGCGGGCCTTGTATACGAACGAGGCGGCCCGCGACTATCTGCGCGGGCCGGAAGTGGGCGCCCGCCTCGAGGCGCTCGAGCAGCGGATCTCCGCGTTTTATCCCTACCGCGCCGAGCCCTCGGGCAGCGAGGCGGCCGTGTTGGTCCTGACCCGGCACGAGGGCAGCGCCCTGAAGGTCAGCGTCCAGGGCCCGCGCAAGGCCTACGAGCTCGAGATCCCCGAGAATGGGCAGGTCGAGCTGAGCCTCGCGGGACCGGGCCTGGCCGTGGTCGAGACCAGCAGCGGGGTCCTCAAGGCCGTGTTCGGGGAGCCCAAGACCAAGATCACGATCGCTTTGTGAGCGAGGAGGCGGCGCAGCGCGGTCTCGCCCCCTAAGATGTAGGGGAGCCCGCGATGCGTCACCAGTGCCCCTACTGTCGAGAGCGAGACTTGGAGACGGTCGCCACGATCCCCTACATCCGTGGGGTGTTCGTGACGTCCACCGTCGGCGTCCGAAAGTTCATGGGCTGCCGACGCTGCGTGCGGCGCTCGATCTACAAAGAAGTCGGCAAGTCGTCGCTGCTGGGGTGGTTCAGTCTCAAGGCGGTGGTGCTCAATCCCTTGATGATCACCTACGGGGCGATCCGGGGGCTCCTGGTTCGACACGACAGCGAGGGGGTCCAGCGCGCGCTGAGCCAGGTGGGCCTCTCGGAGGACGGCGCCCCGCCCGATCCCCTGCGTGTCGCCTACGGTCTCGCGGTCGCTATGATCGCCGCCGACGGCAAGGTCGAGGACGAAGAGGTCTCGGTGGGCATCGAGATCGGTCAGCAGCTGTTCACCGAATTCGAGACCGCAGACTTCTTCAGGGTGCTCAAACATCACGAGCACCTGCCGGGGATCGAGGAGCTCGCCCACCTCCTCGGCGGGATCCTCGAGGACAACGAGAAGGCCCTCGTCTACCAGTACCTGGCCGAGATCGCGGCTTCGGACGGGGAGGTGGCGGACGAGGAGCAGCGCATGCTCGATCAGGTTCGGCTCAATCTCGGGCTCGAAGACGCGGCGGCGCTGTCCATGGCCCGGCGCCAGCTCTCGGTCTAGCGCCCATAACCTTACAACTGCTTAGACAGATCCCAGACCGCGACTTGTTTGCCCAGCGGGCTCCCTAGCCATCGACCATTGGGGGAGATGGCGACCTGGAGGGTCTGTTTGGCGGCACCATAGCTGGCGGTCCACTCCCCAGTGGCTGGATCCAGCCTCCGGATCACCACGTGGTTGGTATCTTCACTACTGTTGTCACCTAGGCTGGCGAAGATGTGGCCGGACTGTGGGTGGATAGCCATGCCAAAACAATGACCAGACTTCCACGGCTTTGCAGACGGCCAGCTGTTCTGCTCTTGCCCCGTCCAGGGATCCAGCAGCCGAAAGCCTGCCTCTCCAGATTCGCCCAGCATGCTCGTGAAGGCGTAGAGTCGGGTGTGGTCTAGGGAGAGCGCAATCGGACCGATGTTGCAGTACTCTGCCTCGGTGGTCATCCAGATCCGCTCTCCATCGTCGAGACGGTACAGTGCCAGTCCAGTCGAGGTGATGGTGTGTACCAAGGCGTGTTCTTCGCCCAGCATCACGACCTGCTGGCCGTAGCCCTCGAGTGGAATGCGTGCAGCCTCGATCCCGTCGAGGCCCCAGACTCGGAGGGTGTTGTCCGTTGGGGCGACATGCTGTCCGCTGACTGTGATCACCCAGTCACCCGAGAACATGGCGCTGTTGATGTCTCGACGATGCCCTTTCAGCGAGGGCGCACGACGAAGCCCTGGGAGTGTGTAGGCTAACCCTGTGTTTGCCCCGGTATAGAGCTGGGGTCCCGTCGTGGGTGTCGCCAAAAACGTCGCCACTATGCGCAGATTTCTTTCGACCTGGAGGGCACCGGTCTCCGGATCAAATACCGTCAAACGGCCCGGCCATCCGCCAGAAACCACAAGCTGATTGTCGTGGGTGAACCCGACATGACGCCCCTCATGGGGAAGGGTGCGGGTTGGGGGCTGGGTCTCGATTCTCGTTTCGTCCAAGCTGTCGGTTCTCATTTCCAGACGCGATGCTGCGGGGGACCGGGCCCGAGTTGGTCAGCGCCCGGGCTCGAGAGGCGCGCTCAGTCGCCGGTGTCGGTATCGTCGCCGGTGTCGGTATCGTCGCCGGTGTCTGTGTCGTCACCAGTGTCTGTGTCGTCGCCCGTGTCCGTATCGTCGCCCGTGTCCATATCCGTATCGGTGTCGGTGTCGTCGCCGGTGTCCGAACCACCCTCATCGAGGGCGCAGCAGCGGATCCCGTTGGAGGCGGCCCTGGATTCACGCGGGCGCAGGCTGTTGCTCGCGCAGGTCAAGAACTCGGGGGTCGTGAAGTGAGAGCCACCGCGTCGTCGACAGCGTTGCTGGTTGTCGGGGATGTCGTCGCTCTCGCAGGCGTTGGTCCACTCCCAGACGTTGCCGCTCATGTCGAAGAGGCCCGGGTAGCCACCCTCGCAGCCCAGGAGCGTGCCGACTTCGGTCACCGCGTCGTTGCCATAGTCGGCGCCGTTGCAGCCGGCGGGGTCGTAGTCGTTTCCGTAGGGGTAGCTCAAGGTGGCGCCGTCCCCCGTGCAGGCCCGAAACCACTCGTTGGAGGCGAAGTCGACGGCGTCGGCGATCGTGGCCGGCTGGCCGCCGACCTCACCACAGAGGTGCCTGCCCGCCCACTCGCAGTAGGCCCAGGCGTCGCACCAGTCGACCCGGCGCACGGGCATCTCGCGGAAGTCGTAGTCGCCGCTCTGCTGCAGTTGATCGATCCACTTGCCGGGGAGGTGGCCGTCCTTCCAGGCGCACTCTGGAGGGAGCGCCGGAGACGCTCCGCCATCGGCCAAGAACGCGACGTAGTCCCGGACCCGGACCTCGGTCGTGTCGATCAGAAAGTCCCCACTTCCGACCATGGGGGTGCCGCTCTCGCCCTCGTCCCCAGAATCAGAATCAGAATCAGAACCCGAGCCCGAACCAGAATCCGAACTCGAACCAGAGTCCGAGTCGCTGGTATCGTCGACAGTGCCGGTCGTGCCGGTGCTGGTCCCCGTACTCTCACCGGATTCGGTATCGCCCGTGGGAGGCGTGACGGGACAGGCCGTCAGCGCGAGGGTGAGGCTGGGCAGGACGAAGAGGCGGTAGATGTCCATATTACGGCGCGGAGGACAGCTCGAACACCAGGTCGGTCTGATCTTCTTCGTTGTTCACGTTTGCGTGTTTGTGAACCTTGGCGTAGACGCCCGGTTTGTCGGCGATCATCCACACGGTGTAGTGGGTGCCCATGAACCCGGTGATCTCGGCCTGGACGGTGTCGAAGGTCCCGGCGGGAACGCTCAAGTCGGCACGCTCGACCAACTTCAGCTCGGGGCGCTCGGCGGAGAAAAACGGGCTGAAGCGGGACCAGTCGGCGGTTGCGACCTCTCGGGCGCCCGGGTCTTCGCTCGGGTGCTCGACCCCATTGCAGACCGTGCCGACGTCGGCACGGCTCGCCGCTTTGACGATGCACTGGTAGTCGTCGTCGACGTCCTTGCCCGCGCCGTCCTTGCCGCTTTGTTTGTAGGTCAAGGTCGTGCCCGCTGGCATGGCCCCGCTGACGTCGCTGGTCTTCCAGGTCCACTCGAGCTTGTTGCTCTTGTCTACCTTTTGGGCCGGCTCCGGGTCCCGCTCGGCCTGCTTGGCGTCGTCCTTTTTGGTGTCGGCCGGTTTGGCGTCGCCGCCGCTGTCGCAGGCGAGCGACCCCAGGGATACTGCGAGTGGCACAGAGAGCGCGAACAGGGAGGCGAGCAGCGAGCGCGACATGGGGCCAGCCTACCACCCACAGGTCCCGCTGTGCCGCTGAGGGAGGGGCGAGGCCCCGACCTAGTTGTCGACGATCTTGATCTCGTAGTTGCCGTCGCCATCGACGAAGTGGAGGGTTGCGACGTAGGAGCGGTCTTCATCGATGTCCCGGAGATCGCAGGTCCAGTCGGAGTCTGGGATGGAGATCCAGACTGGATCGTGACAGTCGATCTCGATTTGGTGGTCTGCGAACCGGGGGCGCTTCGAGACCTTGGCCTCGACGCCGGCCCGGGTCAAGGCCATGTACTTGGGCTTCCACTCGACCGTGCCCGTGGCCGCATCGGTGACCTCGACGGAGACGGGGAGCTCGTTGCCGTGGACCTCGCAGGTGCACTCGAAGCGGTTGCCCTTGGTCAGGGCCTGGTTGTCGGGACAGTGGACCTCATTGGCCTCGATGTCGTTGTCGGCCAGCCAGTCGGTCAGCGCCTCCTCGAGCTTCTCGTGGGAGACCTTGGGCTCGAGCAGGTCTCCCACGAAGCCGCAGCCACTCAGGAGAGCTGGGGTGCACAGGGCGATGGCAACAAAGACGCGGCGGGTGAGGGGAGTGGAGAACGGGCGACGCACGCCGGCGACCTTACTCGTTCCCAGGTAGGGGCCCCAGAGGTACCTGAGGATCTGCCCTCAAAGGGATCGCCGCTCGAGGGGGCGGTCGGAGCGGCTAGCCTGGTTCCGGCTCCGGTTTTGGGTCCTCCGCCGGCTGTGGCGCGGCATTTGGATCGTCGACGTTTTCGCCGATGGTCACGCGCACGGTCTCGCCTTTGGGGCCCTTGATCTCCACGATGTGGATGAGCAGAGAGGAGAATCCTCCGACCTCCGCCCGGCCGTCCTCCGACTCTTCGATGATGGTTCGGAACACACGCACACGCACGTGCATGGGCGGGGTGACCCGAACCTCGGAGCGCTCCCAGAAATAGAAGGGGCTCCCCCAGTAGGAGTCGACCTGCTCCCACTTGTGGTCCGACTTGAAGGTGTGGCGTTTGATCTGCTGGAGCATGGTCGAGGGTGGAGCGCGGTTGGAGGGGCGGGGCAGGTCGATGGGCTGGGGTCAGCGCAGGCCGAGTCGTCGACGCAGCACCCACTCGGCCCCAAACGCGGTGAGCACAGTGAGCAGGGCGATCCAGCCGTCCCAGAGGGGGAGGTCCCGACGCCCGTCGGCCGGGCGGTCGAGGGTGTCGAGGTCGAGCAGGGGGAGGTCCTCGGGGAGCGTGTCGCCGTCGATGAGGGAGACGAACTCGCCCCCGCTGCGCTGCGCGAGCTCGCGCAAGGTGGCGGCACCGGGTCGAGCGTCGACGTAGGCGAGTTCGCGGCCGCCGGATCCGATAAGGAACACGCGCCTCGAGGCCCGGCCGAGCCCCGGTTCGTCGTCGGCTTCGTCGTCGGCTTCGGCTAGGTTGTCTCGGGGTTCGTCGCCGTGGTCCTGGTCGACGCGCCAGGCTTCGGCTTCGTAGGCTCCGGCGGGGAGGCCATCGAGCTCGGTGGACGCGCGCCCGAGGCCGTCGGTGGTCAAACTGCCCTCAATGAGGGGCCTGGGTTTCGATTCGGATTCGGCCGCTGTGTCCGCAGCCCCGGCGTCGAGGCGAGCGACGCTGTAGTGGACCTCGACCTGGGGCTCGGGGGCGTAGCTGGCCGACATGGTGCGGACCGAGAGGGCGACGGGTTCACCCACACCGTACTCGCGCTCGCCGATCTCCAGGATCAGGCGCTCGGCGGAGGCGTCGCGCAGCAGCCAGCGGATCGCGCCGCGCCAGAGCAGGTCGTAGGGGCGCGCACCCTCGATGAGGGGAAGGTCGGGGGCGAAACCCAGGCGCCACGTGGCCCCGGTGGCGAGGGTCATGACGCGGCCTCGCTCGGGCTCGGCCACCGCCAACAGGGGAACCGGTCGGCCCTGGGCGTCGAGGCGGTCGGGGTGGACGAGCAGGGGCGTGGCCCCGATCTTCGCGCCCTCGGCCGCGGACGCAGCCGGGTTGAAGCTGTCGAGTTTGGGCAGCTCGCGCCAGTCGCTGCGCCCGCTCTCGGCCAGCCAGGCGGTGATCGGGTGTCGGCGTCCGGCGTCCGAGATGATGGGCGCGAAGGGCTCACGATCGAGGCCTGTGGGCCGCCGCAGGTCGACGGGCATCAAGGCGGCGAGGGCGGGCTCGCGGAAGTCGCCCCCGGCCATGCCGAGGTCGCCACCGATGATCACGAGCGCGCCCCCCTCTCGAACATACTTGGCGATGTTTCCCAGGTGGGTGTCGTGGGCCTCGGCGTCGTAGTTGTGCAGCAAGATCAGGTCGAAGCTGCCGAGTTGCTCCCGGAACAGCTCGTCCATGGGGAAGGCGATCAGGCTCATGGGCGCGCTGCCGTCGTCGCGCACCGTGTCCTCCCAGTCCCGGAGGATGTAGTAGCTGAGCAGCTCGACGTTGGGGTCGCGCTTGAGCAGTGTTCGGAGCGCGCGGACATCCCAGTCGGGGCGACCGGCCACGTGCAAGACCCGAACCTTGTCGCGGAGGATCTTGATGACGAAGGCCCGGGTGTTGTTCTCGGTGCTGGCCTCGCTCAGGCTGCCGTCGGCGAGCCGGACCCGGAAGGCGTAGACGAACTGGCCGGTGCGCGCCGGCGCGACCTCGAAGCGCGCCGTGTCGGCGCGCCCGTCCGTACCCAGGCGCACATCCAGGCTGTCGACGACCTGGCCATCGCGCAGGAGCTCGATCTGGGCGCGCTCCCCCTCGAGTCCGTGAGCGATGAACTCGGCGGTGAACTCGGTCATGTTCTCGACGAAGGCGAACTCGCCGACGCGGAGGCGGGTGATGGCGACGTCGCGGATCGTCGGCCCGCCCGCGGACACGGTGGTCACTGGAACCCCGAGCTGGTCGACGACCGAGAGGAGGTGGGTGTGCTCGGCAGAGGCGGCGTCACCCTCCACGCCCCCCAAGCCCCCCACCCCCCCGCGGGTGACGAGGCCGTCGGAGACGACCACGATCCCGGCCAAGGGAGCGCCCTCGCCCGTGTTCGACTCGGCGAGTTCGACGAGAGCTCGGGTCAGGGCCGAGCCACGACCGGTGGGCTCGAGGGCGAGCGCCTCGGCGTCGCTTCGGGTCAGGGGCGTGGGCTCGGCGGAGAAGCCCCGAACCTCGATGTCGACGGCGCCCCGGCCAGCGCTGCGCCAGGCTTCGCGGGTCTCGGCGCTCGAGGACCACAGGGTTTGAACCCGGGCCCAGCGGGTGCGCAGGGACTGTCCCGGCTCAGCCGAGGCCGGCGAGTCGGCGAGTCCCATGCTCGCGGAGTGGTCGATGAACACGACGACCCGGCGGGCGCTCCCCGTCCAGGTTTGGACCCGCACGCCGAGCTCGAGGACCACGGCGACGAGCGCGAGCAGGGCCAGGGCTCGCAGCGCGACGAGGGCGAGGGCGGCGAACCTGATCCGGATCCTGGACGAGGGCGAGCTGAGTGAAGTGGGCGAGCTGAGTGAAGTGGGAGAGCTGGAAGAAGCGCCGCGGCGGACCAGTCGTCGAGCCGTCGAGGCGACCTCGAACACGGCCGCGCCCACACACACGAGCAGCAGCACCCAGCCGAGGGGTCCGGGGGGGTGCCCCATGATCAGCGACCAGTCGCTCTGCATACCTACCTCCAGCGTCGGTTGCGGAGCAGAGTCTCGACGTGCGCGCGGTCCGACTTGTAGTCGGTGCAGGTCGCGTAGAGCAGGATGTTCACGCCCAGGCGCAGGGCCCACTCACGCTGGACGGCGCCGCCGGGGGTGCAGCTCCAGCGGTATCGGCCGTCCACGCCCCGAGCCATGGCGCCGCCGAGGTCGTTGGGGATGAACAGGACCTTGATCCTGCCCTCGTCTTGGATCCCGAGCAGGTGGTCTTTGGCTCGGGTCCGGCCCGCGGGCGCGTCGATGATGTAGAAGCTGCGAAACAAGACGTGGTCGGGGGAGATGCGCCCAAGCTCGCTCCCGGGGGAGATCCGGTGGATGAGCGCGTCGACGTCACGACGAAATCCGAGGTCCATGCCCCCGTCGGCGTCGTCGAAGACGATCATGCCGCCGAGATCGATGAAGCGCCGCAGCCGATTTTCGGCTTGGTCGCTCGATTGGCTGCTGCCGTCGGCGGAGATCGTCGTCAGGGGCGGGAGGCCGCCCAGACCACTGATGTAGAGAAAGGGGGTCGCAAACAGTGCGTCGTCTGAGAGGCCGACGGTGCTCGGCTCGCGCAGGGGCGCCAAGCGGGTGCGAAGGCGGAGCTCTTGGCCGAGCTCTCGCATGGCCCCTGGGCGTGGGTTCCAGTCGCCGGCGTACTCGAGCTGCGGAAGATCGATCTGCAGTTCGGGGCCGCTGCCGGGGCCGAAGAGCTGGGCCGCGTCGGGGTCGAAGCCATCGGGGAGGGGATCCTGGGGCGGGGCCGCGGACAGGCGACCCGAGCCCAGGGTCGGGCCGAGGCCGAGGCCCACAATCGCGCCCAACAACCTCCGACGTGTGCAGGAGGGGGCAGGCGGGCCCGGAGCTCGCCCGTGATCGGATCGTGGTCGCTGCCCTCGCATGGCGGGTCGGCTTCACTGTATCCTGCCCCCCGCGCGAAGCCAGCATCAAGATGACCGCCGTCCTGCAAGTCGACAAGTTGCGCAAGGAGTTCGTTCAGGGCTTCCTGCGCAAGCGCACCGTGGCCGTTCGAGGGATCAGCTTTGAGGTCGAGCGGGGCGAGGTGTTCGGGTTCTTGGGTCCCAACGGGGCGGGGAAGACCACGACCATGAAGATGCTCATGGGCCTGATCTACCCCAGCGGTGGCTCGGCGCAGATCATGGGCGCCCCCGTGGGCAACCTCGAGGCCAAGCGGCGGATCGGCTATCTGCCCGAGAACCCCTATTTTTACGACTACCTGTCGGCGACCGAATTTCTCCTCATGGTCGGCCAGATCTACGGCCTCGATCGCCGGACTCGAAAAAAACGAGCCGGGGATCTGCTCGAGCGTGTGGGCCTGAGCATGGCCAAGGGTCGAGCGATGCGCAGCTACTCCAAGGGCATGCTTCAGCGTGTGGGGCTGGCCCAGGCGCTCATGGGAGACCCGGAGCTCGTGGTCCTCGACGAACCGATGAGCGGCCTCGATCCGATCGGCCGGCGGGAGGTTCGAGAGCTCATGCTCGAGCTGCGCGAGGCCGGGAAGACGGTGTTTTTCTCGACTCACATCCTGGCTGACGCCAACCTTTTGTGTGAGCGGGTGGGCATCATCGTCAAGGGTGAGCTGCGCGATGTCGGACCCCTCGGCGAGCTGCTGAGCCCGAAGATCTTGCATATCGAGGTGCTGTGGTCGGGCTCCGAGGCCCTGCGCGAGACGCTGCGGAGCGAGTTCAGCGGGGTCGACGAGCGTGCCGAGGGCGAGACGGGCGAGGGAGAGAGCTCCCACTCGACCAGCTCCGAGGGCGAGCTGTTCGTGAGTCCGACCCAGGCCCAGGTCGACCGTTTCCTCGCGGCGGTCGTGGGGGGCGGGGGCGCGGTGCTCCAGGTGACCCCCCACCGCGAGACCCTCGAAGAGCTCTTCGTCCGCGACGCGGGCGAGCGGGCAGAAGATCAGAGGAGCTGAGCCATGTCCGCCGTCGTCTCCAGTTTCTCGCGCATGTGGGCGATCGCCCTCAACACCTTCCGCGAGGCCGTGCGCAACAAGGTCCTGGCGATCTTGGTGCTGTTCGCGGTCGCCTTGATGGGGTTCTCGCTGGTCTTGGGCCAGCTCTCTCTGCACGAGGAGGTCCGGATCATCAAGGACCTCGGGCTCGCGGGGATCAGCATCTTCGGGGTGATCATCGCCCTGTTCTTGGGGGTGAACCTCTTGAGCAAGGAGCTCGATCGCAAGACCGTGTACGCGATCATCCCCAAACCCCTGCACCGCTGGGAATTTTTGCTCGGCAAGTACATGGGCCTGGTCGTGACCATCACCGCGTTGGTGGTGCTCATGAGCGCAGTGCTGGCGGGGTTCCTGGCGATCCAGGGCGGCCACCACGGGGTCAGCCTGGTCCGCGCCGAGGTCTTGATCTGGCTGGAGCTCTCGCTGCTGATGGCCGTGGCCATGCTGTTCTCGAGCTTCAGCTCGCCCTGGCTCTCGGCCATGTTCGCGGCGTCCCTGTGGGTGATCGGCCGCAACACGGGGGAGCTCGAGGCCTTCGCCGGCGGCAAGTTGGAGGGGACCTCCGCTGGGTTCGTACTCGACGCCGTGCTCGTGGCGCTCCCCGATTTTCGAATGTTCTATGTCTCGGGCGCGAACTTCGACGACGCCGTGGTCAGCGTGCACGAGAGCTTCGTCAGCTGGGCCTACGTGGGGAGCGCGGCGGCCTACGCGTTTGCCTACGGGGGTCTGTGTCTGACGCTCGCGGTGATCCTGTTTGGACGCCGGGACTTCACGTGACCGAGGCCGGAGCCGGGTCCGAGGTTGGAGCCGGACCCGAGGGACCAGACCTACAATCGGACCCGCGCCCGGCCCGGGGCTGGCGCGGCGCGGTGCTGGCCGTGGTCGTGGTCTTCGCGGTGCTCGTGCCGCTCACCGCGAGGGTCCTGGTCGACGGACGTGCCGAGCTGGCGAAGGCTGCGGCGGCGGCCACGGTCGGCGATGTCGACGGCCAGCTGCGCCACCTCGGCCGGGCTGCCCGCTGGTCCATGCCCCTCGCCTCCCACGACGATCGGGCTCGGGCGGGGCTCCAGAGTATGGCGGTGTCCGCTGCCGAGAGCGCCGGCGGGGCGCCCTCGCCGGTCTCGCTGGCGGCTTGGCGAGAGCTCCGGCGGGCGCTGCTCGGGACCCGCGTCATGGGTGTCGCCGACGACCACCAGCTCGCGGCGGCGAACCTGGGCATCGTCGAAGAGATGGCCCGGGAGGCGGCAGAGAAGGGGGGCGGCTTCGATCGAGCGCGGGCAGCCGCGGCCCTCGAAGCCCCGCTGAACTCCCGCCCGTGGGCCAGCCATCTCTCGGCGGCCTGCCTGGTGGGGTGGCTGGTGGCGCTCGTGGGCTTCGCTATGCGCGGCGTCGATGGCCGCGGTCACGTCGTCGCTCGACCGGCCACCCGTTGGGGTGGCGCGGTCTTGGTGCTGCTGATCGCCTGGCTGTCGACGATGTGAAGCCGCGGGTTTCAGGTCTCTAGATCGGCGAGTTCCCCGAGCCGGTCTCGCCAATCTTCGCGCTCCGCCTGCCCGGGTTTCCGCTCCCCGAACAGCATCGCAATGGTCTCGCCCCCGGCGTCGAAGAGCTCCAGTGAGCTGACGATCCCGTCCTCCGTCGGCTTGCGCACGACCCAGGCGGCGGCGACCTCATCCACCCGGAGGTGAAGATTGAAGCCGGGATCGAGCACGTTGATCCACGGTCCGGTCGGGACCACACGCTCGACTGGGCCGCTGTGGATCTGGATGCACCCCCGGTTGCCCACAAACACCATGATCGGGCTGTGGGTCGCGCTCGCGCGCTCGAGCAGCTCGACGATGCTGTTCAGGCCCACCCGTCGGGCGAAGCCCTCGGGCGCGAGCCGCAGGGCCTGGATCCGGGTCACGCCGAAGCGCCGGAGCATGGGAAAAAAGTCGTGGGTGTCGTTGAGCCCGCGCCAGCCGTCTTGGAACCCAGTGGCATCGATCTGGTCGTCGGGGGTCTCCACGACCGGGTCGGGGCGCGGCTCGAGGTCGGCCCGGGAGATCTGCGCTTCCTCGGGTGCCCGGTAGTCGGCGACCAGGGCGTCGTAGGCCGGGCGATCGCTGTCCTCGCGCAGGTAGATCTTGTGCACAGCCGTGCCCGCGGCATCGAAGAACTGGAGGCTGCGGTGAAAGCCTCCCGCTCGGGACGGCTCGAACACGGCCACCGCGTGGGACCAAGACGACATGAACAGGCGCAGATCGATGTCGTGGTTGAGGACCAGGCCGATGTCACCGTGGAATCGGATGTCGGCGTAGCGCCCGATCTTCTCGTGGACGGCGGAGGGGTTGCGGGTCAGAGCCATGACCTCGCCCAACTCCGGGAGCCGAGCGATGAGCTCTCGCCAAGGTCCCTGGAGTCGGGTGACGCGGGCGTCGTCCTCGGCCTCGCCGATGGCGCTCACGCGCAGCTCGAACTCGCTGACGCCCAGGGCATCGGCGGCGGCGCGGATCCGCTTGGGACCGTCGACGGAGAGGATCGCCTGCCAGCGCTGGTACAGGCCGCGGGGCGAGGGGGTCGAGGGGGAGGGAGCCGAAGGGGCAGGATCGGTCTGGATTTCGGTCATGGATGGATCCGTTCGTCGTTTGAGGGCAGCGCGCGGCCGCAGGGCAGGACCACTGGCCAGCCTCCGCGCGGGTGATGAATGAGCTCGGCGTCGAGGCCAAAGGCCTCGACGAGGAGTTGTGGGCGGTCGAAGAGGACGCTGGGCGGTCCAGTGGTCAACACAGCGCCGTCGAGGAGCAGGACCAGCTCGTCGGCGAAGCGCAGGGCCAGGTTGAGGTCGTGGACGACCATGGCGATGCCGACCCCCTGGGCACAGATCCGGCGCACAAGCTCGAGCATGGCGATCGCGTGTTGGAGGTCGAGGTTGGCGGTCGGCTCGTCCAAGAGCAGCCAGCGCGGTGGCTTGGGGTCGGCGCCGGGGCGCCCCCAGATCTGGGTCAGGGCCCGGGCGAGCTGGACCCGCTGGAGCTCGCCCGTGGACAGGCTCGACACCCGCCGGCCGGCGAGCCCCTCGACCTCGGTCGCGGCCATGGTCTCCCGGATGCAGCGAGCGTCGAAGTTGGGGGATCGCCGGTGGGGGTGTCGGCCCAGGGCGACCAGCCCTTCGACGGTGAGCGGAAAATTGGGCAGGGGACGGGCCCGCATGACCGCCCGGCGACGGGCGAGTTCGAGGCGAGACCAGCTCGTCAGGTCGCGACCTTCCAGATCCACGCGCCCGCTGCTCGGCGAGAGCTCTCCCGCCAAGACCCGGAGCAAGGTGGACTTGCCCGCGCCGTTGGCCCCGAGCACCGCGACCACGCGCCCGGGTGGGATGCGTGCGCTGACCCGGCGCAGGATCTCGCAGCCGCCCTGAGACACGCTGGCGTCCCGGGCCTCGAGACAGGGCTGGGGGTCGCTGGCTTCAACAGAGGGGATCATGCGCGTCGCTCCCGGCGGAGGTCGTCGAGCAGCAAGCTGACGAACAGAGGCGCACCGATGAAGGCGGTCAAGATCCCTACGGGCAACTCTGCGGGCGACACGACCGTGCGCGCGATGGCGTCGGCGGTGAGCAGCAAGGTCGCGCCGAGCAGGGCGGCGTCGATGACCAGGGCCCGGTGGCGGGGGCCGTTGATCAACCGCAGGACGTGGGGGACGGCGAGCCCGACAAAGGCGATGGGCCCGCTACAGGCGACGGCGACCCCGACGGCGAGGGCCGAGACCGAGACCACGCGCCGGCGCAGGCGGACGACGTCGACCCCGAGGTCGTGGGCGGCATCGTCACCCAGCAGGGAGACGTCGAGGTCGGGGCCGAGCCGGGCCAAAACGAGGATCGCCGGGCCCAGGCCGATCACCAGCCAGGGCAGCTCTCCCCAGCCCAGGCGACCGAGGTCGCCCAGCATCCACAGCGAAAGATCGCGCAGTTCGACGTCGTCGGCGAGGTACTGGAGCAGGCCGACCACGGCGCCCCCGAAGGCGGTCACGGCGATGCCCGCGAGCAGCATGTGGGTGACCGAGGGGCGGCCGTCGACGCTGGCGAGGGCGTAGACGACGATGCTGGTCAGCCACGCCCCGAGCACGGCGGCCGCGGAGATGGCCGCGCCGTTGAGCCAGACGAAACCGAGGGTAGCGACGGCCGCGAGGACCGGAGCGCCGAGCACGATCGTCGCGGCCGAACCGACCGCCGCGCCCATGGTCACGCCGATGAGCTGGGGATCGGCGAGCGGGTTGCGGAACATGCCCTGGAGGGCGACCCCGGTGGTGGCGAGCGCGGCCCCCACGAGGCCGGTGCCGAGGGCTCGGGGGAGGCGCAGAGAGAGCAAGACGGTGCGCTCGGCCGGCCCGAACTCGGTGCCGAGTTCCACGCCGAATTCAAGGCGGGCGGCCTCCGCCAAGATCCCCAAGGCCTGACCCGGAGAGATCGACATGCTGCCCATCGCAAGCTCGAAACCAAACGCGGAGATCAGGGCGAGGACCAGGATCGAGCGGACGGCGGCGCCGCGTGTGATGCGTGTGTGGGGCAGGGCGCTGTCCGGCCCAGCGAGATGCTCGCGCGGGGCCAGGGCGTGGTTCATGCGCGCAGCTCCGGGTGCAGGCCGCGGGCGAGCTCCATCAAGACGGCGCCGGTGCGCGGGCCCATCCCGAGCAGGGCGAGGTCGTCCAGGGCGACGATTCGACCGGTCTTGGCCGCGCTGGTGGGCGCGAGTCCAGGCTGGGCGCGCAGGCCCTCGATACCCCCGATGCTGGCGAGGCCGCGCTTGGGCACGACGATCACCTCGGGGTCCGCAGCGATCGCCGCCTCGGCCGAGAGCGGGCGGAAGTCGGAGAACGCGTCGATGACGTTGCGGCCTCCCGCGCTCTCGATCATCAAGGTGGCGATGGTGTCGCGGCCCGAGACCAGGAGCGTATCGGCCCCGCGGGCATAGAGAAACAACACCCGTGGGGTCGACACGCGACGCTCGACGAGCTCGGCAGCGGCGGCCAGATCGGTGTCGAGGCTGGCGACGATGGTGGCTCCCGCGTCGACCCGATCGACGTGAGCTGCAAGGTCGATGATCCGCTTCCGCGCGCCCGCGAGGTCCTTGGGGTCGGGGATCTCGAGCAGGGTCGAGCCGGCCTGGCGCAGTTTCTGAAGGGCCTCCGGCGGCCCGGCTTTGTCGCTGTGGATGACCAGGGAGGGGGAGAGAGAGAGCACACCCTCGGCGTTGACATGTCGGTAGTAGCCGAGCTGAGGGAGCTCGGTGGCGGCGCTCGGATAGACGCTGGTGATGTCCACGCCGACCAGCTGATCCCCCAATCCGAGGCCATAGAGGATCTCGGTGAGGGGGCCGCCGAGGACCACGAGGCGGGCCTGGTTCGGATCTGTGTTGCGCTTCGACCCGCAGGCGACCGTGGCCAGGGCGCAGACCGAGGCGGCGGCCCGGACGAAGCCCCTGCGTGTCCAGCCCGAGCTCTCGAGCTCGGGGTTCACAGGGCTCGCCACCGGAACATGAAGTGGCCGCCGGTCCCCGCCGACGAGTAGTAGTCGTCGATCTGGAGGGCGAAGAGGGCGTCCTCGTCCGAGCGCACCACGTACACGCGGGGCTTTGGGGTCAGGACGTGGGTGCTGAAGTCGTAGTCGTACCAGTCCCCGAACGCGAGCTCGAGGTCCCCGTCCTCGTCGGCGTCGGGGGCATCGGTCAGCCACATCAGCGAGTCGGGGAGATCGGCGGCGGTCTTGATGTCGGCGATCTCGACACCTTCGAGGATCGCCACTTCGACGCCCCCATCTCCACTCTCGCCGCCGTTGAGCTTGACGCCGAAACGCATGAACCCGAGGTCCCAGCCGATCTCGGTCTCGGTGCCGGTGTCGAGGTCGAGGTAGATCCACTCCCCCTCGATGCTCGAGTCGACCTGGGTCGACCACAGCCCGCCGCCGAGGTCCTCGGTCTCGATCTTGCCCTCGCCGCCACTGTCGTCGCCGGTTCCGGTGTCGACGCCAGTATCGAGGTCACTGCCGCCGGTGTCGCCGTCGGACTGGGAGCCCTGCTCGTCGTCGCTATCGTCGGCGAAGCTCAGGTCTTCGGCGCAGGCGGTGGTGATCGAGAGGGCGCAGGCGATCGCCCAGAGTCCCGCGTAGCCCGGCTTGTGTTGTCCCTTGTTTGCGTTGTTCATTGATCGGCTGCTCTCTCAGTAGCGGAAGCTGAGCCCCCCGTAGAAGGAGCGCGGGGCCAGCGGTGTGGTTGTGGCGTCGCCGGCATCGAAGAGGTTTTCGACACCCAGGTGCGCGCTGAAGTAGCGGAGGAAGCTCTGACTGACGCGCAGATCTGCGGTCGCGTAGGCGGCGGCGTAGTCGATCGAGTCCGTGGTCACGGCCTGCGGCCTGCGACCTTGGACCCGGGCTCGGAGCATGGCTCGGGTCCCCCATCGAGGGTGGTGGAACTGGAACGAGAACGTGCCCTGGTGGGCGGCGCGGCCGGGGAGGGGCAGATCGTCGAGCAGGTTCTGGGCCCGCATATAGGTATAGCTGCCGTGGACCTCGAACCACCGGGCGAACTCGAGTTCGGCCGAGGCCTCGACACCGCGGGTGTAGGCCGCGCCGATGTTGATGTAGCTGTATTCGTCGAGGGTCCCCACGCCACCCTCGGCGACCAGGTCGACGGTCATGAGGTCGCGCAGTTGGTTGTCGAATACACCCAGGCCGAGGGAGAGGGCCTCGATGGGCCGCCAGGTCGCGCCCAGATCGAGGGTCCAGGCCTGCTCGGGGCGCAGCTCCGGATTGCCGCGGACCCGGTAGCCCACGCCCGGGTTGGAGAAGGCCAAGAACATCTCGCGAAAGCTCGGCGCCCGGTAGCCCCGGCCGTAGGCGGCGCGCAGGCTGAAGGTCTCGGTGGGCGCCACCAACAGGGCCAGGCGCCCGGTGGGGTAGAGCCCGAAGCGGGAGTCGTAGTCGATGCGGGCCGCGGGCAAGATGGCCACGCGCGGGGTCAGGGTGGGGGTCCACTCGTCCTGGACGAATAGGGCCACACGCTGGCGCTGGGCGCCGTCGGGGCCCCCCTCTCCGACCTGAATGCGATCGGTGACCAGCCACTCGAGCTGGAGGTCTGCGCCGCTGGTGAGCACATGTTTGCCGATCAGCTGGTCGTACTGGACGACGATCTGGCCGAGCTGGTCGCGGGTCGGTTGGTAGCGATCGAGGGCGTCGTCGCCCCGCTGGTCCTCCTGAAATTGATCGCGGAACAGGTTGTAGTGGAGGTCCACCCGCAGCCGGCTGTCGGCGCCGGTCCACTCGCTGCTGAGCCCACCGTCGAGGGTCTCGGTGAGGTTGCGGCGGTCGATGATCGCCCCGCTGCCCGTGAGCCCGATGCCCCGGGTGTCACGGCGGAGGTAGTCCGCGTTGAGGGACAGGCGCAGGGCCGAGGTCGCCAGCAGCCAGGCGCCCGCGCCCACGTTCCACTGGCCGAGGGCGTCGCCGGTGGTCGCTATGTCGCTCGGGTCGGCATCCCAGCCGTCGCTGCGGTGGTAGCCGCCGTGTGCCGACAGGCCGTAGCGGCGGCCCCCGCCCGCGACTCGCCCAGAGCTGTCGAAGGTGTTGCGGCTGCCGTAGCTGACCCGGGCCTGGGCCTGGACGCCGGGCTCGGCTCGGCGGGTGACGATGTTGATCACGCCGCCGAGGGCGTCGGAGCCGTAGAGGACCGAGCCCGAGCCGAGCACGACCTCGATGCGCTCGACGTTCTCGACCGTGAACCGGCTCAGGTCGAGGGTCCCGCCGATCCGACCTGTGACCCGCTGACCGTCGATCGTGATCAGGACCTGCTCGGCCCCGAGTCCACGCAGAGACAGGGATGAACCGCCGATACCAGACCCGATTTGAATGCTGGCACCACTCTCTTCGAGGGCCTCGGCGACGGTCTCGGATCCGGAGGCGACGATCTCCTCGCGGGTGATGACCTGGGTAGCGACGGGGACGGTGGTGGCGTCTCGCTGGGTCCGGGTGCCCGTGGTGACGACGATGGTTCGGTCGCTGACCTCGACCTCTCCGCGCGGTACTCGAGGGGAGCGGCCGGCCTGTTCAGAAGGGAGTTCAGAAGGGAGTTTCTCCGTGTTCGGATCGTCGTCGGGCGGGCTGCCCTCGCCGTCCCGTTCGCCCCTGTGTTCCGACGGCTGCGCGTCGAGACTCGCCCTCTCAGTGGCGGGGGTTCCCGCGGGAGGAGCGCTGAGGAGCAGCACAATCGTGATCAGCGGACGCATAGACCAAGGCGAGAAGTAACATCATGAAAACAGAAATCAAAATCAGTTAAGAGACAAACCTCTCCTATTCGAGATCCAGAGAGCTATGTACTTAAATGAAAAATACATTCATGTTCAAAAAATGTGTTTCAACCCAAGCATGGAGACCCCTCGGCGCTGGCTGTTCGCCCTGGGACTGACGAGCGTCGCGTGTGCGACCGACCCGGGATCCGAGACGGACGACGGCGACACCCACGCCGAGCACGAGACCGGTGAGGACGAGGAGGAGAGCGCGGACGGCGAGGCCACCGACAGCTCGACCACCGGCACCGAGACCGAGACCGAGACCGAGACCGAGAGCTCGACGGAGGCCGAGGGCGAGACCAGCGCAGAGACCAGCACCGACACGGGTGGCGAAGGCGGCCTGTGTGGCACGCCCGCTTGCGAGGACGCGCTGATCTTGGATCTCTCGCTTCAGCAGGGGAAGGTCAGCGAGGGCGCGACCGCGTCGACTCTCGAGGGTGACGATTGGGTGTCGACAATCGACGCGAGCGCCGGTGGGACGATGGCTGCACCCACCAACCCCTGGATCTACCTCCACTTTGGAGACGCGGGCCTCGAGAAGGTCGAGATCGACGATTTCGAAGCCCTCGAGTCGGGCGCCTGGGACATCGCGGCCAAGCGCTTTGGAATTCGCCTCAACAGCGGGACCTCGGGGCCGGGTTGTGTGGGCGGGGCGACCACGGATGTGGCCTACGCCGAGCTCGATGCTCTGCCGGACGGCGTCGAGTTCTACGACGAGGTGTTCTACGACGACGCCTGCACCCTGGTCGAAGACGGCTCGGGCCTGCCCGGGAACCCGAGCTACCTGATGGCTGATTGGTGGGCCTACCCCGGCTGTGTGGCGACCAGTGGTCAGGCTTACCTGCTCGAGCTGGCCGACGGGCAGAGCCTGAAGCTGGTCGTGGACGCCTACTACGCCGAGGGCCAAGAAGAGTGCAACGAGAGCGGGACCATGGGCTCGGGCTCGGCGAACATGAGCTGGCGATGGCAACTGTTGGACTAGGGCGGGCCGCATCATCGACCTGGGCCGCATCATCGGCCTGGGCCGCATCATCGGCCTGGGCCGC
>Ga0256845_1000266_pt1 | contig 49740 bp, 40 predicted proteins | sample RiftiametaG_FD_189101 | JGI IMG/M metagenome (GOLD analysis project Ga0256845, IMG submission 189101) | Tube worm associated microbial communities from hydrothermal vent at the East Pacific Rise, Pacific Ocean - Riftia | ecosystem: Host-associated > Annelida > Integument > Unclassified ...
CCGGTTGTCGCGACCAGTAGGACATGTAGAGGGCCGACAAGTGGGCACAATTGAGGTTAGTGCTGCATTTTGGACCGCCTCTACAATCTGTAGGTGGGCGAAAATGCCGCTTATTTCCTTCAAACTGAGAGGCGCTCTAGCCCCCGTTTCTTAACGATGCATGAGGCGCTGAACCTACTTGGGGAAACGTCACGAAAATAAATGGAGATCCGGACGATTTTTCACCCTAGGAGATTTGAACGATTCGCTTGTGACTAGGAGTCAGCCATTGCTATGGGTAGATGTTGGAAAGGGAAAGGTGGGTCGCGAACTCTTGACTCGCGTTTTTCGGGATAGGTTTTGGGGGAAAAATGCTCACAGATAAACCTTGGTAAAGGCTTGCACGTGAGCGGGGGCGCGCGATGCTGAGTCCCGGAACCTTGTTTCGTGAGCACTATAAGATTCATCATCGAATCGGCTCGGGAGGCATGGGTATCGTCTACGAGGTAGAGGATACACGCACTGAGCGCCGCATGGCATTGAAATTGATGCTTCCTGGGCTCATGAGCGATAGGGACTCCCGGCGTCGCTTTGAGCAGGAGGCAACCATTTTGGCTCGGGTCGATAGCGAGCATCTCGTACAGATCACCGACGCTGGTGTTGACGAGCAAACCGAGTGCCCCTTCTTAGTGATGGATCTGCTCAAAGGAGAAGAACTCGCAGAAGTTCTCAAGAGAGATGGCCCTTTCTCTTTTTTAGAGGCATTGAGTCTCTTGAAACAGCTAGCCAACACGCTGGAAAAGACACACGCGCGAGGAATTGTGCATCGGGACATTAAACCGGAAAATATCTTTCTTACGAGAGACGACGCCGGAGAAATACGCATAAAAATTCTAGACTTTGGTATCGCAAAGTTGGCCCAGCCCTCCCAGGGGCAGACGACCCTGAGTATGGGAACGCCCTATTACATGGCCCCGGAGCAGATTCGCGGCGACGGCGACTTGGACGAGCGCGCGGACAACTATTCAGTTGCTCAGCTAGCATTTTCACTGCTTGTCGCTCGTCCCTACTTTCAGATTATTTGCGGAGAAAATGTTCCCGCTCATGTGCTTTTGCAAAGGGCCTCTTTAGGCACCAATATAGCTCCTTCGCACATTGCAGCTCGTGAGGGTATTGAATTGCCTTCTGGATTCGATAGCTGGTTTCAAAGAGCAACGCATCGTTCTCCTGCGAGGCGATTTATATCTATTCGTGAGACTATCAAAGAGCTTTCTGTTGATACCACCGCGCTCAATCAGCGCTTCGCCCTGGGGCGATTTAAATTACACAAGCGCCCTGGGGTGTGGGCCCTCGCCTTTGCTCTTTGTGCTCTTATTTTAGTAGTATTCCTTGTCGACCCAGGACCGCATGAGCGACTTGCGGCGGAGCCAAAGCCTCCTCAACCTATACACCAGAGCCCCTCAATAGCGCTCGAGGACTTCTTGGAGCCAAGGAGGCTTTCCCGATTAGTGCAGGGCGCCAGTGTTTTAAAAACTGACGTAAACCAGTCGTCTCACTCTTCTTCGCCACAATTCGTTGCTAAGAAAAACACCCATCGGGGTACACCCTTCCTTCCCTCCAATCTGGGTCAGAACGCATCAAGTGGAGGCGCTGCTACCGTGCAAAAAATGAGAAAGAGCGTTGATTGTGATGTGCCTTTCTTTATTAATGAACGCGGCGTGAAGCATTTTAGAGAGGAGTGCCTCTCTATTGCTCTCGCAGTATCCCCGGGAGAAAAAGGGCAAGTTTCTGAAAAGACCCTGCAGCGCGCGCCGCCCATGAGCTGCGATCCTCCCTATGAGATCGATGACAAAGGCATCAAGAGATTTCATCGGGCATGTTTGGGCGTTGTGGCATCAACAAGAGAAATCGCCATAAAATGAAGGTGTTTACGATTAAGGAGTTCAGTGAGGCAGATTCTTTGGTGGAGAGGCTCTATGAAATCATACACGAGGCCGACGAACCGAACGAGGGCATGCTTTCTACCCAGGGCATACTGCTCTCAAAGGAGTTGGTTGAAAAACTGTGGCGTCCTTGGCAAAAGACCGTGCGTCGTAACCCTGCGATGCGGGCAATTTCTGGGACAGAGGACGATATAACAAATGTGCTCCTTTTATTGATTGAGAAGTTTACGCCACCCTCTGGCCTTTCATTCTCAAAATATCCAGATTGGCAAGTTCGTAACCCTCAAAAATCATTTGACGATTGGATGTGCATCGTCGTTGCGAATGTTGTTAGAGATTACGCTCGAACGCTCAGTAGGCAGCCCTCGACCCGGGCCTTAAGATTGGACCATGAGCCAAGTCCTAAGAGGTTTCTGAACGAATATATGCGCTCGCCTATTTCACAAAGGCTTAGCATTCGCCCCCCTTATACGGCTAAGGAGACAGTGAGAAAGCTATTAGAGCATGCCTCCACTTCTCTTCGCGGTGAGCAACTGCGTGCCTTGGCTATGTGGCTTGAAGGTGGCAGTTTTGTGGAGATAGGGGAGGCTCTTTGCTGTAGTGGTGATGAGGGGCGCAAATTGCTTAGGGCAGCTATCGCACACCTGCGACGCCAATTTTCTTCCTAAATTGAGACGCAGCACTCTGGCTTTTCAATCAGAACTACTCTCCTGACTTTTGCAAGATAGAGTAATTCGCCGCCAGCTTAGCCAAAATATAGTCGACATCACCTGCCAAAATCTTTGACTCCGACTCTTGCACTTCTTCGCTTTTTAACTCGTAAGCTCGCTGGCCACCCAAGGCGAATACAAGCAAGCTGGGGTTTATCTTCGATTGGTAGTTAAAAGGTGAAAGGCTGGCGTAGCCGGGGAGCAATGTCCCACTCTTTGACGCGGCGTCAAAATCGCGCGCAGCCCTCTGAGTCAATGCGTCGAAATCTGTAAGATCTACATCGGTGCGTGCAGGAAGTGAGCCCTTTTTTAGGTTAAAAACTCGCTGACCTTCTCTTGAGCCGACAAGGGAAAGAAACGATTTGGCTGCCACAGGATGCTGAGCGCCTTGAGGTAGGCCAAATACGGCTGCATTGAAGACGAAGTAGCCTTTGGAGCCTAAGGCGGTGGTTACGTCGTAGTCGACCCCCGGTTGCCATTTGCTCTGAGTCCCGTCGGGTAGCTCTGCAGGCTCTGCAAAATATCCGTTTGCCCAATCCCCCATGATGAACATAGAGGCTGTACCCGAGCGGAGCTGGTCCGCAAACGAGCTCCACTCTGCGGTACTGTCTTTACTGAGGTTGGAACAAGCGAGAACCCGTTTGAATTCTTCAAAAAGCGTTCTGAGGCGTGGGTCTGTAGTGTTCACTTTTCCTGAGAAGAAGTCCGAATAGAACTCGCCCCCGTGAAGGGCCGGCATGAGGGATTCAAAGAGAACCATTGCCAGCACCCATCCAGACGCAGGCATAGCCAAACTACCGGGAGAATCTGGTCTGTTCAATACATCACATGCCGTGTAAAAGTCGGCCAATGTGTGCGGAGGGGCCAGCTGCGCCTCTTGAAAGACCCTTATGTTATAATAGATGTTGTTGTCGCGTTCTATATTGATAGGCACGCCGTATAGAGCATTGTTGAGGCGGAGCGACTTGAGTACAACGGCATGAAAAGCACCATCCCAATCATTTTCTAAGGCGAGTCCGTCAAGAGGCACCATTCTGTCGCTTGCTGCCCAGCCAAGAAGATCCTCTCCAGAAATCGCCTGAAAAGTGTCCGGAGGTGTCGACTTCTCCATCTCGGACTTTAGCTTGCTCCGCATGCCCTGGGACGTTTTGAAAGCATCAGTGTTGACCGTGACCCCGGGTTCCTTCTCTTTGAATGCTCGAAAAAGTGCGTCCTTTGCATTTTTTTCTCCTTTCTCGTTCCACCAAGTGAGAACCGTGAGAGTGGCCTCGGTGCGTGGAGAGGTCGAAGTGTCTGGAGCCGAAGCACAAGCGCCCACGGAAAGGAGAAGCGCCGTGACCCACTGCCTTTTAGCTTGCGGTAGGTAGGATGCCATCTTGCCCTTCATGGGAGTGCCTCACATACTCCGTTGTTGCAGGTGGTCGAACAGCTGTTGCCGCAATTTCCGCAATGTTTTCTGTCGGTTCGGGTGTCAGTTTCACAACCGTTTGTGACTTTGAGATCACAATCGGCAAAATGCTTTTCTGAGCAATAGACCAGAACGCACTGACTCGATGAACACTCGAAGATTGTATTGTCTTGCGCGCAAGGGGAATCGCAAGCTCCACAATGATTGAGGTCGAAGCGCAAATCAGTTTCGCATCCCCTTTCGTTTTCGATGCAGTCTCCGAAGTTTTCTTTGCAAGATCTCGCGACACATTCCCCGGCTAAACATTGGGGGTTGGCCCCCCGTACCTGGCAGGGTGCGCAACTCTCTTTTGCACATCCATGTGTCCAGTCGGAGTCACCGACGCACATCTGCTGACCATCAGGGGAGCTTTCATTTACGGGGCAAATTTTTTCCCCGCTGAGGCAACCGAGCCCAGCGTCCCCAGCTACTAATGTATCACTGTCTGTCGCTAAGGAGCAGCCCAGGTAGGGCAAAATAGATACTAATACCAAACACCGGAACTTCGTGCCGGGTTTTGGTACCAACGAGATAAAAAGGAGTGCCGAGGGCAAACGGAGACGAAACCCGGCACGAGGTACCAGAGCGGCGACCGGTTTGCCTGCCGGTCGCGACAACCGGCAAACCGGTCGCCGCTCTAGGCTCAGGCGCGATAGAAGAGCCCTTCTGCTGCGTTCAAGAGAGATATTGCATGCACTAGAACAATGGTAGTCAGTCCAGCTCTTTTTACCGCGGGTTAGCGTTTCAAAAATCACCATGTACCTCTCCAATGAATTTGAGCTGCAGAGGAGGAAACGCCGAGCGAAAGTGGTGGTTCTTGGCGCGCATGGTGCAGGGTGGGACGCCAAACATAGGAGATGATGGCGGCGCCTGCTGAAAGAATCGCCAAGCCAAAACTGATATCAGCGAGGAGAAGGTAGGTGTCGACCTGTGACTTTTCTTGTGAAGAGCAATAGGGGGAGCAGGTTTCCTCTCCTTTTCGATAGGCGCTATTTCCTGCGATGGCGAAACCGGTACCCAAGGCGGCGCCCAGGAGAGCACCGCCCCCAAGGACGTAGGTTGACACCGGGATAGGTCGCGTGAGGACCTCGACCTCTTTTGATGGATTCTCCTGGGGTACCTGCTTGGCTGCAGGGGCCGCTGGCGACGATTTTTCTGTCGAAGGGGCCGCCAACTGAAAGGTGACAAGGCGCGACTTTTGACCCTTCGAAAGAAGAATTTTTTGAATACTCGAGCGAGCTCCTTCGACTTCAACAAATAGGAGATGGCTGCCAGGGTTGAGTTCTATTTCAAGACCGTCCAACTTTTCTGTCGCGATCTCTTCGTCAATATAGAGACGAGCTTTTACAATATCTAGAGAACTATTTTTTACGCTGACGACCAACGAGGGTAGTTCTGCCTGGAGCTCACTGTACCATGCTCCGCAGTCTTTTCGGATTATGGCCGGGCACTGGCTTGATGAACATTTTAGTAACCTTTGTTTGGCTTCTAACAAATTAGCAACAACCCTCAACTCTTGAGCTGATTCGTGGGCCTGTAGACAGGCGTCGGTCGTCAATTGTTGAGCCACCGAGGCTTGAGGAGAAAAGAGTACAAAAATACCACAGATAACAGACCGACTCCAGGGCGCGAGTCTGGCATTTTCTCTAGGAGCTCGCCTAGGGGCCAGAGCGACTTGAAAGAGAAAATCGGCGATATCGCGCCGGTATTGATGGGGAAATGCGAGCACGGGAGAATACCGTGAGCTTATTCATATCGGTGAGAATTTCTAGTCAGTTGTTCCGAAGCGCAATTACTCCTTGATGCCTCAGGGGCGAGAGTGTTGGGCGCTTCTTATGAAATAGTTTAGAACTATGTGCTGACAGACAACCAGGATGTTCGTAAATCTACTGGGCCGTCAAATATTGGTCGTTGCATCTGTCCCAACTCGACAAATCGCCTGGGGCCGATTTTCTCTAGTAGTTGCCCTGCCAAGTGAGGCGCATTGTAAATTCCGACTGTGGTAAGGTGCTCTCTTAGGGAATAAAGATGAGAGAATGCGTCTTTGGTTACGGTAACATGTAGGTAGCGGCCTGCAGGAGGTAACATAATTCGTTCCTCTTGAGGGTCGAGGACCACCATGCCCTTGCCTGCAGGGGCACTTGAACCCAAAAATGTCATCGTTCCTTCGTGACGAAGAATGTCAGCCTTTTCGTCCTCGTTGAGTTTGCCGCGAGGCATGTTTTCTTCCCAGGTTATCAGGCTTTCTACTAATAGATCACAGATAGATTCGGCAAAGGAGCGAGAGCCTTCGATGAGTACGAGGCGTGGGCTCAGGCAGCCTCGCTGATCAAATACGGCGGTGTCTTGGGCAAGGGCGTCTATTGCGCGGGGCAGATCATGATGAATCATTCCATGGGACTCCCGGAGGACTACAGCACCCATGCCAAAACCATGGGAATGCAGCAGGATCCCTGGTGGCAAGCTTGAGCGGAGCGCTTCGAGCGTGTCATCGCTTCCATAGGCCCAATAATGGTCCCCTGCTTGAGGGGTAAGTTCTTCTACCAAATCGAATGCTCCCCCCGAGCCCTCATGGAGAAGCTGGGCCATGACGGGCTCTCGGCGAGAGGCCCGAACCGACACTTGGGAACTTTGACAAAGACCTAAAGCAATGGCCCTAAAAGTTGCGACAAATACGTTGGAAGAAAGCAGTACGTGTACACGATTGATGCGTTTTTGTTGTTTCACCATGCCCGAAAGAGTCGAGCGAGGTACACTCGCCTCAAGACAATGACGCAAAGCGTAATCGACCCCCTGCATGGACAGGCCCGTACTTTGTTCCAGCATCTCTCTGGCGCGAATACCTAAAGAGTGAGACGGATCTGCCAATTTCTCCGCTGTGCTTTTGAGCGCTAGTAGGCGCGCTAGTCTTTCATCGCTCACAGGGAACTTCCTCTGGACGAGAGCAATGGCGAGGGTGAAATGAGGAGGCTTTCATAGGGAAGACTACAGCCTCGTGATGGAGAGCGGGACGCGCGCCCCTGCAATTGGTAGCCATCATTTGTTTCTCGAATTAAGTCCTGCGTGACGATGGAGAGACATGAATCGATATTGGCGAGATCGATAAAATGAGCGAGACCAGGAGTGCCTGGCTCGACTCTTTTGTAGGTGGTTGGGTCAATCGCCTGCAACCTGAGCCACGGCGGCGCCAAATAGTAGCCCCGCTTTTTTCCTTCAAATAGCTGACTAGAAAGCTCGGTCATTCCATATTCGCCAACGATGCGTTCAGGGGTTGTTCGAAATGTTTCGACGGCACGTGCTCGCAGTTGATCTTCGCTTACTTGATGAGATTTCCCTTTAAATCCGCCGGTGATCATCAGGTAGGTGCGGGAGGGGGTTCGAATTTGTTGATCGTCCAATGTCTCCAGGGTGGCAAGGAGCGCGAAGGATGTGCCCAAGATAAAGAGGGGTTCGCTTCTATAAATTGCCAGGCGCGCAGCGCGACATAAGCCTTCAATATCTATTCCATGGGAACCCACAAGCCAGCGACCGGGAGCGCGCGAGTCAAAGGGCGCCCCCGTCGGATCGGGAGAAAGTTGACGACCATCAAACCTCTTCATGAAGAGTTCCATCATATGAGTCAATGAAGAGGTTTGAGGCTCCTGAGGAGGGGAGGCGAGGGCAACAATGATTCCGCGACTGTGCTCTTTAAAGAGTGATTCTCTTGCCTGGAGCAAGCAGAGTTCCTCTTTTGTTTTGAGATCTCTTACAGGGTGTTTACCTGTCTCGACTCCCGTCGTACCGCTTGTTTGATAAACAACTTCGTCCCACTCCGGAGGATGCATCGCGACCCGGGTACAACGAAATGCATCGGTGGGAAGAATAGGAATGTCTTCTAAACTATTGAGAACGCCATTTTTTCTTCCCACCAAACGGGAGAATCCAGCGCTCATCTCCAGTTGGTAGCGGGCGATATCCAGAGCAAGCTCTTCGAACGACTCTCGCTGAGGTCCAACAATGAGATCGGTGCGAAGGTGAACTCGCGCAAACTCCCGCACTCGTTCGTGCAGGGCGTTGCTTTTATGCCGTAGAGTGGCCTGAGAACTGTCGTGGGACATCAGAAACTCTTCTGGCGTGAGTAACTGCCCGGTGCAAGGGGGCTCTGCCCAAGGGGCCTAGCCCCCGGGCATGTCCTGCTTTTATTATTTCAGGGCGTCGGTAGCCGCTCGCAAGGCCGTTGATAAGTCTGCGCCTGTCGTAAGGTTTTCTTGATCCCAATGCCAAAACCCGACGCCAGCGACTGTGGCGGCACCGCTGAGCACGCTCTTGGAAGGATCGAGCACGGCGTTGGTCTTCATGGTCATGCTCGCGGCGTTTGGCCACCACCCTCCGCCGTCGAGAACCTCCATCGAATTAGGATCGGGGGTTCCGCTTCTCACAGAGCCCGGAGCGTCGTTGTAAATGGCCCCGCCATTTGCCGAAAATCCCAAGCCAACGATGATCTTTTCAGCGGGAAAACCTTGGGCGATCATGTAGTCAAGAGCCCCTCGGCAACTCGCCTCAATGGGCACACCACCGCGCATTTTGAATGTCTTATTGGGCGCCGTCATTGGGCCTTTTTGTGGGTTATTCCAGTCGTAGCAAAAGTAGAAGGCGTGATCGGCAATTTGCCCTAGTTGACTCCACTCGTAGGAGGGTAGCTCCCAGCCAGGGGAGACCCCAAACATCACTATAGCATCAGGGTTGTCGGCGCGAACAGCACTCTTGAGAAGAGTGAGGAATTCAGTAAATTGAGCGGGCGTGCCATGTTGACCAGGAAATTCGAAATCGAAGTCGATTCCGTCGTAGCCCCACTCTTTTACTCTAGCCGCTACATTACTAACAAAAGTTGCTTGAGTTGCTTTTCCAATGAGTTGGGCCATTTGACTTGTTGCCCCGGCGCCTCCCAAACTGAGTACGACTTTTTTGCCCGCGGCATGGACTTTTTCCACTAAGCCTGCAGCACGTAAGTCTCCAAACTGCTCTAGCTCGACGACATTTCCTGCCCCGTCCGCGGTAACAAATGCATGAACGAGATAGTCGATGTTTTGCAGGGGTAGCTGCGCTAGAGCGCCATTGTTGCCATGCTGTTTGAAATTATATGCATAACCAACAACTAATGGAGACTTTGATCCCTGGGCGGCACTAGAGCCGGTACCATCTGTTGCGCCCGCGCCATCTGTTGCGCCCGCGCCGTCTGTTGCGCCCGCGCCGTCTGTTGCGCCCGCGCCGTCTGTTGCGCCCGCGCCGTCTGTTGCGCCCGCGCCGTTGGCGCTCGCTCCGCTCCCGGTGCTTGCTCCTGCGCCTTGAGCACTTGCTCCCGTTCCCTGGGTATTCACCTGGTCGTTACCCTCTTGAGGTGTGGAGTCGCCCTCGGTCGAACTACAACCAAGAGTGGCAAAAGAGATCATTGCTGCAATGAAGAGAGCGCTAGGGTGAGACGAATATTTCATGGGCTTGCTTCGGTCGGGGGAAAAGATGGGGTGCCCAGCAAGTGTAGAAGAAGCAGAGGGCCCGCGCTGCTCTTTGGCCAAGGGCGCATCGATGGCACCATACTTTGACGAAATTCGGCCTAAGTAGGGGGAAAATACCTACCTTGGTGAATTGGGGGGCCAAGGCTGGCGAGTGGTGGGAACACGGGGAGATAGTGAGGCTTGGAGGACGCCCCTACAGTTTTTCACCCGCGTCATTGCGAAAATTTACTACCAGACGGAACTTTGTGTCGATGGTGACCATGTTGCAAAATACGCAACGGTACAATTCATTTGTTTCAATTTACGCAACAAAGGTGGAGGGCTAGGGCTCTACATTGGTGAAGATTTGTGATTCTGAGCGAAAATTTACCCCTGTTTACACCGTCATTGGGCGGAAAATTCACTCCATCGAGGAAAACAAAGAATTATGGCACGCATTAATTATTACAACACCCTTACTCAGGCTCAAAAATTGGACCAACTCGGTCGCTGTCGCTTTATGGATCGCGTTGAGTTTTCTGAAGGTGTAAAAAAACTCGAGGGTAAAAAGGTTGTCATTGTCGGCTGTGGCGCTCAGGGGCTGAACCAGGGTCTCAACATGCGAGACTCGGGCTTGGACGTTGCCTATACGCTTCGTGATGCTGCTATTAGTGAGAAGCGTGCTTCTTGGAAGAATGCCACTGACAATAAATTTCAGGTGGGCACCTACCAAGAACTCATTCCATCGGCTGACTTGGTGTTGAATCTCACCCCCGACAAACAGCATTCTCCCGTTGTCGAAGCGATTATGCCCCTTATGAAAAAGGGAGCGACTCTGGCCTATAGTCATGGTTTTAATATTGTCGAAGAGGGCATGAAGATCCGCGAAGATTTGACTGTCGTTATGGTGGCTCCTAAGTGCCCCGGTACCGAGGTTCGCGAAGAGTACAAGCGTAACTTTGGCGTACCCACGTTGATTGCCGTACACCCCGAGAATGATCCCAATGGCGACGGGCTTGAAATTGCAAAGGCTTACGCGGCTGCAACGGGCGGCCACCGCGCGGGAGTTCTAGAGAGCTCATTTGTCGCCGAGGTGAAGAGCGATTTGATGGGCGAGCAGACGATTTTATGTGGCATGCTGCAAACCGGTTCGATCTTATGCTTCAGCAAGATGGTCGAAAAGGGAATTGACGCAGCTTATGCCTCCAAGTTGATGCAATATGGTTGGGAGACCGTGACCGAGGCTCTTAAGCACGGCGGCATCACTGGAATGATGAATCGTTTAGACAACCCCTCGAAGATCAAGGCGTATGAATTGTCTGACGAGTTGAAAGAAATCATGCGTGATCTCTACGATAAACATCAGGACGATATCATCAGTGGGGCATTTTCTTCTGGCATGATGGCTGATTGGGATGCGAACGACAAAGATCTTCTCGGCTGGCGCAAAGCAACCGGTGAGACGGATTTTGAAAAGACCCCAGCGGGAGAAATGGAGATCTCAGAGCAAGAGTACTTTGACCATGGTGTGCTCATGGTAGCGATGGTGAAAGCAGGCGTAGAGTTGGCTTTTGAGGCAATGGTCAATGTGGGCATGGAGCCAGAAAGCGCCTACTACGAGTCCCTTCATGAGGTGCCTTTGATTGCCAACCTTATCTCTCGCAAGAAACTCTACGAGATGAATGCTATCATTAGCGATACCGCAGAGTATGGTTGCTACCTATTTAGTCATGCCTGTATTCCTCTTTTGAAGGGATTCATGAGCAAGGTGGAGACCAACATTATTGGCACCAAATTTAATCAGGGCGACAATGGCGTCGATAACTTGACTTTGCTTGAGGTGAACGAAAACATTCAGTCCCATCCAGTTGAGGTCATTGGGGCAGAATTGCGCGGTTATATGACCGCTATGAAACGTATCTCTACAGGTGGCTGATAGTTCTTTCCTCAAGGGCGCACTTTGGTGAGCTCCTCATCAACGGTCTCCTGAGGGAGGCCGTTTTTGTTTGAGGGATCCCTCGCTCTTGGAGGGGGTTAGGAGACGGGTGTCTTTCGAGTAACTCCAATGGCATCGCTACAAGTTTTAGAGTCACGCCCCAGGGGAGCCCTTCTCGCTTATTTGGAATCCGATAAAATATCGGACATCAACATCAAAAGGACAATCAGAAAAACGCCGCCGAAAAGCGAGAAAACTACACATCTCAAAGGTGAATCGTGCCGTCGGCTCCAGAGAAGCAACTCGGTTGGAGAGTCTCCCTAGAGTGGTCGTGACCGTTTATTTTGACGGCGACGAGCATTGAACCAATGGTGAGTTTGAGTTTGAGTTTGAGGAGGAAAGAGCTTTCACTTGCGCGTTAGCCATAGAAAGCTACCTGAGGTGGACCCCCTCCCCGTGCCCCTTGGCGATGCCTTCAGCGACGACCATCAGCGCGAGATTCGCTGATGGTCGTCGACTTTTCGATGTACCAAGACATGTCGACTCAATGTCGCTCTTCCGCTCTTCGTCTGACTTTCGGACCTGTGGACAGTTCTTCTAATTGGTGGCCCCTGGCACCTTTGCGCCCACTCGTCCGCATCTTCACGCCCACTTGAGTGCCGTCGTCAAATTGCACACGCATGTCGATGAGCACGTCCAAATTGAGGCGTAGACGCTTGTTTTCGACTTCGCACACTCAGAGAACGTCTGGGCCCTTACCCTCGCTCTTCTCAATTCGTTGACGCGACATCTTTTTTGACACAAGGGGGAATCGTCACGATCTTTTCGGTTTAAGTGAATAGAGTTCCCTATGAATTATTCTCATTTTGGAGATCGTTTTGCGTTCTCGTGCAGGGACCGCTTGGCTTGGTTTTGCGCACTCGATTTGAGGTTGGCTCAGCGCGCCACTGCTTGAGCTCCTCCAGAAACTCTTCTGGAAATTCGGCATTGCGCCTTCTATTCATGTCTAGAGATTTTCCTCGCATGAGGAGCGGCGTGAGGGGAGGGGGCAATTGTTCGCACCATTCTTTAAATTGTACGTCACCCGTCCAGGTCCGAAACCAACGGACGGCAAAGCGCACGTGGCTGATCTCTTCGAGACCCACTTGTTCCTGAATAGCAGCCCCTCTTTGGTCCCCGACGTTACGAAACCAATCAGCAAATCGAAGAGTGTGCTCTAAGTTTGCGGCCTCTAACCCCATGCCCAATAGCGCGACAAATTCAACTTCGGTTTCGCAGGTGGGGACTCTTTCCCAAAACCAATCGCGTACTTCAAAATCGGACAAGGTGAAACCTAGGGCCTCAATTTCACCTTGGTAGAGGGCCATATGGCGAACTTCGTCCTTAAAAATACGAAGGAGCCCTTTTCTAAAAGCCAGAGGTGTATGACAGAAGCGTAGAAGAGCCCAACACATCAATTCGGCCGCTTGCAGTTCATGATGCCAAAATTTATGTTGCAGGGCGGCGCGTGCCTCTATGGACTTGAGTGAACCGGCTTTGAAGGTGCGGGGTTTGGTGGTCGTGAGACGGAGATCGGAGGGGCGACCTGGCCTCAAGTCCAGCGCCTGGGGGCACGACGCCCACAACTTCGGTGCGGAAGGGGGGCTGAGCTTCACCTTCCAGTCCCTCGACTCGATATAATGTTTCGCCCACTCTTCGACTGTGCGGGCAGGGGGCTGAGCGATGTTGTCCATCGTGCTTGCTGAGGTCATCTCGCCCTTGGTTCTCTAGAGGCGGCTGCGGCGCGACTGCGCTTGGGTGTGGAGATGATCTCCCGAAGGCACGCGCTCGTAGAATTTGCGAGCTTCGTCTCTTTTGCCTAATGACTCCGCAATGCGTCCCGCTAAGATCATAGCCCCCGAATAGTTCGGATCTATATTGAGTGCCTGTTCGGCCCAGAGGGCTGCTGCTTGGGGTACATCCCGCTTGAGCAATATGTCTGCGAGATCTGCCGCGGCCACGGCATTTTTTGGAGTAAGAGCCACCGCCCGACGCTGCTTACGCTCGGCGCGAGGTAGGTCTCCTCCTTTTCGTGCGAGGCGTGCTTCTTTACTTAGGCGTCTCGCCGTGATGCGGCGTCTTCGCTGATCACTTTCGTCCAGGTGCATCGTTTTTAGCCAAATACGGAGGGCCTCGGTATGATTTCCTTTTTGGCTCTCGATATCGCCGTAAAGTTCTTGTGACTTTCGCCGAGTTGAATCGGCTTTGAGCGAAGTTTTAATCCAGCGCTCCGCTTCTTTGAGTGAGCGTTCTCCAAGATAATATTCTGCTAACCCTTCTGCCGCAGGTCCGGCAGGATCGTAAAGACCGGCCAAACACATCATCTCCATCGCTTCGGAGCTTTTTCCTTTCATGAGGAGGAGACGGGCGCTTTTCCAATAGCCAGCAGCCCGCGCCGGAGAGCCACTCTTGGGGGCAGCCTCACCGAGCATTTTTTCACAACTCTTCAAGTGGGAGTCGCGAGTCACTCTCCAGAGAGTGACTTGATTCTTGGCAGGGGGCTTCATTTTGTCCTCAGGGGCCTCTTGCTCACCGTTTGGAAGGCTCGCTGTGTTGGCTCCTGCTTGTTTGGAGGGAGTTTCAGCCGCCGGGGAGACCGTTTTTTCGGGGGCAGCCCCGCGAGTCTCCAAAGTGGGCGCATGCAGTTGGTCTGCCTTACCACCTAAGGCCCATGAACCGAGTGAAACCACGATGATGATCGGTAAAACACCCGAGAGGATCTCGACCACAGCACTAGGAGCATGGCTTTTTAGGGGCGCTACCGTGGAGGCAATACTTGATTGGTAGCGTGCCCACGTACCTTGGGCGAGTCGTCGCGAGCGGACGGCATTTTTCTTGCAAAATACAACAACTTGCTTTCCTCGCTCCTGCCAAATTTGCTGAACGCTAACTTTTTTAACGAGAGCATCATCATCGTAGCCGACGGGCGCAGGGGCTTCGCTGACTCTTGGGTACAACGAGGGGGCCTGGGAGGAGGTGGGGGCGCCCCTATATACCCCGGACGAGGGGCGTACGCTTTCATGTCTTTTCGGAGGAGCAAAAGCTTCTGTCATTTCATGTAAAAGGCGCAACGCGTCCTCGCTCTGGCTGGCGTGCGCGAGAGGTTCGTCGTGCTCTTGTACTTTAACTGTGCAGTCTTCGCGCTGCAGTAGCCAAGAGAGCGCTTCATGTGGGGAGAGTTTGGCGAGAACTTTTTCGCTACCGACAAGAAGGCTTTTTGCGCCGCCTGCGTAGCCCGGTCCAAGGTGCCAGACCAAGCGCTCTGCATTGGAAGTGCAGTCGAGGCGGGTATTTCTGTCCTCTGAAGTGAGCAACTGTACCAAGCGCAAAGGGGGGATCTGATCGAGAGCGAGCTGGACCTCTTTGCCAGGGCGAAGTTTTTTTAATAGAGCGTCTTCTTCATTTGCTAGAGGCTCTATCAAATGAAAGAGGGGCGCCAGATTCACCTGAGCATCCTGTTCCCGATAGAGTTTGCTGAAACGAACCAGAATAACGGGTACATGACGCAAGAAGAGATCTCCACGAAAGGTCTCCACCCACTCACTCGCCCCGCGTGCCATAGACTTTTCGTCGACTATTAATCCTTGAGGGGCAAAGCGCCGCAGAAGGGGCCAACGAGTTTGCATCGTGTCGGGGGTGACCGGGTGAATTTTAACTCCTGCATTTCTTAGCGCCGCAGTGACAGCATCAGCGCGGGTGAGATCGGTGTCGAGCAGGGCTAGGCGAAGGGGAGGAAAGTCGGGAGCGGGGTTAGAAAGCAGCTCCCGCATATGTACAGGCAGGGCTGCCACAACCGAATGCTCTTCGTTGGGTAGCGGGGCCTCTTGGGGGACAGAGTCAAATTGTGGAGACGAGGGAAAATTATCTAGAATGTCTTCTTTGGGAGTTTGAGTTTCTACTCCTTTTCCTGGCTTGGAAGAGTTGAGCTCCTTACTTTTTGCGCCGTCATCGGAGGGGAGTTGAACCCTCAACGTAATTTCGCCTAAACTCAAGGTCTTGTTTGGTAGTTCCTGAGCCGCTGGTTCACCGCGCGTAATCTTGAGTGTCTCTTCGACACTGGGGTCGGTCTCTTCTTGCTCCGCACGCGCCTGAGCACCCATGATAGGTTTAGGTGAAGGCCGTACGGAACCTACCGACTCCATCATTGCAGGTCTCTTTGACTCTCGATTTGCCTTGTCGGTAGCCAACTGCTGACGCTTTTCTTCGCGTAAAGCTCTGGCTTTTGCCACTCGAACTTTAGCGGCGTTCTCGCGCTCGACTCGGTGCTTTTCAGCTAAGCACCTTCGCTCTTCGAGCTTCCTCTTTGCTTCAACACTTCTCTCAAGAACTGAGGGATCGGCTGCAATGCGGAATGAAGGCCGAGGAGTGATAGCAGCGGACGTGGCGGTATGGGGGGGGGGCGTTTGCTGGTGGGGATTAGCTGAAGCGTCTTGTCCGCTGGAAGGGGGTGGGACAGTGGCCTTATTGATCGGACGACCTTCTGCACCCCGTAGAGCCATGATGGAAATTCGGTGGGCAATTGCCGCAACTGGGAGATCTGCAGGAATCAGCGCCTGTACTTCTGGATGATTTTTTTGACGGAGGGCTCCAATGTCTTTTCGTTCAGCGATAATAACAAGGGGCGGAGCCTGGGCCATTGACCGTAGCGAAGCCAACACAACCGTGAGCTCAGTTCGGCTGGATTGAACTACCAACTCGGGAACAACGACCGGAACAGTTCTAGCAAGGTCAGCGCACGTAGCTGTCTCAACAAATACATCACGACGCGCAAGTTGTTTTTCTAAGGATTGCGGTAAGGTTTCCGCAGCGAGCAAAATTACGGTAGTTTCAGTCGGCATTCTGAATTCTTTTCAAACTCTTGAAAACGTCGGGTACTTCAAATGCATGAGGAAAGCCTGAGGCAGGACGAAATCAATGGCACGAAGGGATGAAAACATTTCGTTTTCAATGCGGCAGAGTCAGCCGTTGCTTTAGGCGTCCCCCGCGACTTCGTCGAATTTACAAGTGCTCGCTTCATCGCATGGAGTGGAGAGACTATCCATGCGGCCTTACGAAAAGTATTACTTTATACCGCGTTTATGCATGTAGTCCCGCGTGAATGTAGCTCCCACATCGTAGCCTTTTTGCATGTCTTTAGCGATGAGCTTTTCGATGATGGAGCCAATTGCAAAAATTTTAATTTTGACTTCTGCAACAAAGACGCGTTTGCAACGACCTTCACCGAGCGCTTCGGTAAATTGCTCACCGCTGATGAGGATTTTATCAGCCAGTTGAGCCGGAACAATCTTCAGTTTGTAACTATTGTTGGCTCGATCAAGACGCCCTTCTTCACGAAAAGAAATGCGAGAGCCGAGAACTCTTTTTACCGGGCCAGGTAGTTCGCCCACATAGGGCTCGACTTGGACGACCCGTACAACCTCCTCTTCCGAGACATCGAGAGTCGTGGTTTCCCAGCGGGGAAACTTCAATGAATCGCGAAACATTGCTCGATTGTATTCGGCGTCAAGAAAAGTGTCCCAGAAGCCTTTTTCGCTCACGTCAAAGTTATGCTCGATTCGAATGCGTTCGGTCATGCTGGGCCCTATACCGTATTGTTGCGTCTATGCGTATGCTCTGTGCCGTGACGGAAATCTCCTCTGGATCTAGCTTAAATTCTCGTCCTTCGTGGTTGAAGCAAGTGGGTATCGTGTTGCGTAAAGATTTGCGCATTGAAGGAAATTCGGGAGAAGTCACCACGACCAGCTCGTTTTTCGCGGTGCTCGTTGTCATTTTGGCATCTCTTTCCTTTCATGGTGGACCACAGACGGGAAAAGTTGTGATGGCGGGCGTCGTGTGGCTCGCAATTTCTTTTGCGGCGGTGCTTTCTCTCGGTAGAAGTTGGGCAAGGGAGCGAGAGGGGCAGGCCATGGCGGGTCTGATGACATCGCCCTTGGCGCCCAGTGCTCTTTATGCGGGAAAGGTTCTGGGGCTCCTTGTCTTCTTGGGAGCGATAGAGGCTGTTGTCTTTCCTATAGCTGCTCTTTTCTTCTCTGTTGACTTGTTGATGCTAGCCCCCGGACTTTTGTTGTTGTCCGCTTTTGCGACCCCCGGTATTGCAGCCGCTGGCACCTTGTTTGGCGCGATGACCGTACGCACAAGTGCGAGAGACTTGGCTCTTTCGGTGGTTCTTTTTCCTTTACTCTCTCCCGTTTTGCTCACAGCGATAGCAGGTACAAGGGCGCTGTTGTCGGGTACCCCGGTCGAAGAACTAGGCGCTTACGTGAGATTGTTATTTATCTATGATATCGCTTTTTTTGTGGGTGGTTTGAGCCTTTTTGGGTCACTCATTGAGGATTGACTATTTGGCTCCCATGATTTGAGAGACTTGGTCCCGTGCGTCGAGAAGGCGGGGCCAGTGCTCCTCCAAGTCGCCAATCGAAAAGTCTGCAAATTCCAGGGTGCCATCCAGGAGAAGCTCTTCACCAAACTCGGCGCAATAGTCGCGGCTCTTCGTCATTTGTACATCGATGGCGTCGGCGACTCGTAGGAGTGCAACCATGAGTGCGACTTCCCCTCCTACCTGGTACGCCCGCCCAGGTTGATGATGCCAGGCTACAGTGAGTTGCACATTTTGCGGAAAGTTCCATTGCTCTAGTACATGGGCTGCCAGCACTGCGTGGTCGTAACCCACCGCGGCTCTTTCTAAGAGATGGGTTCTATTGACCGTGAGAACTTCCTCTTGAGGAAATTCGTGATAGGAAATTTCTCCCGTCTGTAGGGAGAGTAATTTACCTAGGTCGTGCATCAGGCCGGCCAAAAATACTTGTTCGGCGTCTCGATAGCGCCACAGGGCGGCGAGGGCACGGGCTACTGCCGCCACGCCCACGCAATGAGCTCGTACCCGTTTACGAAGATTTGTAGGGTCAACTTGCGCGGATTCTTCAAACATTGAGACGACGGCAACCCCGGCTACGATATCTCTGAGTGACTGGGCACCTAAGCGAAGGAGTGCTTGTTCTAAGTTCTCACAGTTGGAAGTTGACATGAAGGCTGCGGAATTGGCCACCCCCAATACACGACTTGCCATGCCCGGATCACTTTCGATGAGGCGAAGAATTTCGGAAGATTGGTAGTCCGTTCGATTCAAGAGGGCGATGAGTTTACCCGCTAGGGGAGGAAAGGGTCTGAGACCAGCAGCTTTTCCTACCGCTGCGGCGAGACTTTTGGAGGCATCAGCAATGGAGCGCTCGGGATCATCGTCTCCAAACCAAAGGGTTTCCTCTATTGTAGCGGCCAGCTCGGACTCAACGCTTTTACCCTCGGAAGTCATTTTGAGGGTAACGGTACGAAGGGATTGGGTATTTAGGCTCTGATCTCCAGCGCAAGGGGGGCGTATTTTCCCATAAACAGAAGAATACCTGCATGTTTGCGGTGTGTTTTTTCTTTGATGGCACCAAGATTGTGTTTGGATTTATTTTTGGAACTCAACTCCAGTAAATTCTATAGCGCCGATTTTTCGATCATTGAGTTTATGGGGGTGCCCAGATGGGGTCGATTCCCTATACTCGTCATGTATGAAACTTGGCCTCCTCGGACCGGCTCCTGATCATCGGAGTGAATTGGCAGCTGCAGCCCGGCATTTGAAGGATGAGCTCCAGGTGGAGAGAGTTCTCTACCTAGGCGCAGATCGCATGCTGGATACAGTCATTGGCGGCTGGGCTCAAGAACTGGTGGGCTCCTGTGCCGATGACTTTTCTATCATGAAGCGCGCGACTTCAGCCTGCCTGCACGCCGCTCCTGAGGAGATCGACCAATTTTTGGAAAGAGAAAGACAACGCTCCAACTTGCGTATGTTTGAGTCATTGCCAGGTGAGACCACTCGTTCTGTGGAACTTGTGGGGGGTAAGGTAGCCGTCATGCTCTATGATAAAGCTCACCTCGAGGAGGATGATATATTGCCAGCGACTCTGTTGATTTTTGGTAAAAGTCACGAGCCCTTGGTGAAACTTGTAGGGCGGCGTTGGTTTTTGTCTCCTGGTTCATTTCCTCGTCATGGAATAATGGTGGTGGATGATGAGACGGAACAATTACGGACGACGACCTATGGGAGGGACTTTGAACTCGTCAACTCCCAAGTATTGGAATCTGCTAAAGTATTAAAAATGCGCGTCTCCGGAAGTGAGTGAGAGATGACCATTGCAATTTATGGTGGAAGTTTTGACCCTCCCCATATAGCCCATGTCCTTGCCGTTCATTATGTACTTTCAATAGAGCCTATCGACCGAGTCTTGGTCGTGCCGGTATATCGTCATGCTTTTGACAAAGAACTGACCCCTTTTCTCCAGCGAGTAGCTCTCTGTGAAGCTGCTTTTTCCGGCGATTCTCGTATTTCTGTAAGTACAATTGAGAGTGAACTCTCGGCCCCTAGCTACACCTTACATACTCTCCAAGCGCTTCAAAAGCGGTACCCAGAAGAGAAAATGCGCCTGGTGATGGGGGGAGATGTCGCCCGAGAGATTCCTCACTGGCATCGCTTTGATGAAGTTGAAAAAATTGCTGAGCCCCTGATTCTGGCCCGTCAGGGTATTGCTCGGGTGGCCTCACCGAAGGCAATTCTTCCAGAAATTTCATCCACTGAAGCGAGAAAATGGTTTAGGGTGAAGCCCTCTCAAGAAGAGAAACGAAACCGCGAACGTCTCATTCCTTTCTCGGTGCGAGAGCTCATCGAGAAAGAGAAACTCTATCAATAGGTTTCCCTAAGTAGTCTTAGTTTTTCTATGGAATTACGCACACAGATCCCTATTTTTTGTGGAGCTTTAGCCCTCGCAATTTCTGTGAGTATATTGCTGAGACGTCGTCCTGGCATGGTACAGATCTGGTTTGCAGCCTTTGCTGCCGACACAGGGCTTTGGTACTTAGCTCAATCATTTTACCACGTGGCCGCGCCTGACCAGTCGCTGTATCGATTTGGCCGGGCGGATGTTTGGGCGCGCTTCATTGTGGTGATGGCGGTGTTGCTGCCACAATTTGCCTTGCGACTTTTTGAGGCATTGATGCCGGAGACCGAGCAGAGCGCGACTCTGCCACGTCTTGCGTCTATTTTATTAGTCCCCATTGCTTTGCTCTCGCTCTTTGGTCCCCTCGAGCGCTGGTGGTTGCGTGGTATCGTTTTTCTCTATGTATTTGGCCTATTGGGTGCAGGGCTCGCATCTCTGTGGGCTCGGGCCTCTCGTTCTCGCTCCCGGGGGACTCGAAGGCGAGTTAGATTTTTGGTCTTGGTTGGGGCCCTGGCCGTGGGGGCGAGCCTCGCGGAGTTTCTCTGGTTCGTAAATGTTACGGTACCGCCGATTGGCGCGGCATTCTCGGTCCTCTTTCTTTTCGTCTTGAGCGAATCGCTCATCAGGAGAAGATTTGTAGACGTTTATGATGTTTTGGGGCAGGTGATGCTCTCGTCGGCTTTGGCTAGTTGCTTGGCGGCCATCTTCTACATTTTTATGCGCGTCGTGGGGGGGCTGGACTCCCTGTACCTCACGGCATTTTTGGCCACCATCGTTATCTTGGTTGTATTTGAACCCCTGCGAGAGAAAGTGAAACTGGCAATTCACCGCACGCTTTTTCGCGAGAGGGCCGATATTGAGCGTGCGGTGTCCAAGCTAAGAGGGCAACTTGCCCATGTTCTGCAGGTTGAGCAGATGTCACGTTTAGTAGTGAGCTCACTAGAAGCATCCCATCGTGCGACTGCCGCATCGGTTATGGTGCGGGAGCCCATCGCGGACCATTTCTATTTAGCGCAAGGTTTTGGACCAGGGGGTCCCGAGCGCATAGAAAGTGCAAATATAGGACCACTCTTGGAGAGCCTCGCGGGGGCTCCTTCATTGGTATTGGACGATATTGAACTTCTTGCTGGAGAGGCGCGGAGGGCTGGCGACACGGAAGCCATCGCTTCTTTGGGAAGAATTCTTGCGGCTGCCGAGTCATTGGGCAGCTTTCGCAGGGGTATTGTACTGGCTCTCCGAGGAGAGAGTCACGGCATTGTAGGGCTGCTTCTCATCGCGGACGATCGTGCAGTGGACGCCTATTCGCCCGACGAAGTAGTTCTCTTAGAAGAGTTGGCCCTGCAAGCGAGCGTTGTGATGGAGAACTCAAGGCAACATCTTGAATTGCAGACTCGCGACCGCTTAGCCGTATTGGGCAGAATGGCCGCAGGCCTGGCTCATGAAATAAAGAATCCCTTAGGGGCAATCAAGGGAGCGGCCCAATTACTCCGAGAAGATCCCGCCAATCAATTGACGAGGGCCGATGGAGAATTTGTTTCGATTATTTTGGAAGAAGTGGAGCGTCTCGATCGGGTAGTTGGCTCGGTGCTTGATTACGCCCGCCCCGCTCCAGCATTTTCTGACGAACTGGACGTGGTGCAGGTGGTGCGTCGTACTGCGCAACTTCTTGAATCGGAGAACCCTACTTGTCGTCTTCTTGTGATAGCGGACCAAGACAAGCAAAAGGTCCAGGGTGACGCGGAGCGTTTGCGGCAAGTATTGATCAACCTAATTCGTAACGCAGTGCAAGCGATGGAAGGAAAGGGAGTCGTGGAAATTTCAGTAAACGGGGCCGCGCGTGCCTCGCTAACAACTGGACAAAGCACTCAGCCTCATGATTGGGTTGAGATCAGGGTCAAGGATGGGGGACCGGGGATTGCCGCGGATGTCCTCGAACACCTTTTTGTTCCATTTTTCACCACCAAGCAAAAAGGCAGTGGATTAGGTTTGGCCATCAGCCAGCGTATGGTCGAGGAAATGTCGGGCCGAATTGAAGTGACGGCTTCAGATGCGAAGGGAACGACCTTTTCCGTGTTCCTACCGGCGTTCTCTCGAGAGAGGGCAAAAGAGGTAAGTTGAGATGGACCTTTGAGTCATTTTCGAAATATTGAGCGCAAGTCGAGCCGACAAATAGAATGTCTCTGCGTACGCTTGCCCCAAAGGACCACTTCAATATGTAAGAAAACTCCTGATCAATGCTCGATTTTGACAGCTTTTCTTGACCCTTGCCGTGACTGGATTCTATGTTCGCCCTCCTGAGACGGTTTTTTTAAAAGACTGGCCCCAGGGCTCAAGTATCTGATGTAATCTTGAGTGTTCGATGTAGCCTTGGGTGGGATCGCAATTTTGACCAGGGCGTCACCCGACTCGTTTTCATCTTCATGACTCTCCCCCACCAAGAATCTCGACCCAGCGCCACAGCCATGAGTGTACAGCTCGTACTTCGATTTATTTCTGGAAAATATCAGGGCGGGGAGTTTCCACTCTCCGAGGGGGTGCCCGTCATCGTAGGACGTTCTAGCGATCTCGATATGGTCCTTGTCGAGGAGATGGTTTCCCGTCGGCATGCACATATCGAGATGCTAGCTGGGGTCGTGCATGTCGAAGATCTCGGTTCCACCAACGGAACCTTTGTCAATGGTGAGCGAATCCAAAAAGCGCGCTTGTCGGAGGGTGACCGACTTTTGGTAGGAACCAGTATATTGAAACTGGTCGCCCTTGAGGAGGCTGCTCCAGGCTCTCATCGAAACTTGCAGCAGGTCGCACTCGGCAAACAGACGATACGCAGCCAACAAAGCTCCGCTGGCGCGCGAATGACCGGCAACCTTGAAGAGATACCGCTTCCCGATTTGATGCAGCTCTTTGGAACCTCACGAAAAGACGGGACCTTGGTGATTCACTCGGCTCAAGTGGGGCGTCTACATTTGGCTAAAGGTGAGCTAATTGATGCCACCATTGATGGGGTTGCGCTGAGTCCGGCAAAGGCTGCCTACCGGATGCTCGCCTGGTCTGTCGGCACTTTCGCTTTGGAGCCGACCGACCCTTCTGCGACTCCACAAATTCAACTTTCAGCGCAAGGCTATTTGATGGAAGGATTTCGTCAGCAAGATGAAATGAACACTGTCTTGCCTCGCGCGCCCAAAATGAACCAGCGTCTCTCGCTACGTTCTCCTTTGGAGGCACCTCTCCAAGATCTAAATCAGGAGCAGATTGAGGTCTTGCAAGCCGCTATCAATGCCCCCGATTTTCTCACTGCACTTGATCGCTCTCCAAAAAGCGACCTGAATACGATCAAGGACGTAGTTGAATTGATCAAGCGCGGCTACTTGGACGTTTTTGACTGAAAGCGCTGTAGCTCTGCAAACGCTGTAGCGCTGCGGCTCTGCAAGCGCTGCGGCTCTGCAAGCGCTGCGGCTCTGCAAGCGCTTCTTGAACTTACTTGAAACGAGCTTCTACGGCTCGTGCGTGCGCTTCGAGTCCTTCTGCTCGTGCCAAATCGACAATAGCCTGAGCTTGATCTTTGAGGGCGCTCTTTTTGTAGGAGATCATACTAGTGCGAGCAACAAAGTCGTACACACCCAAAGGAGAGGCAAAGCGAGCGGCTCCTCCTGTGGGAAGAACATGAGAGGGGCCGGCCAGGTAATCACCGGCTGCTTCGGGAGTGTTGTGCCCAATAAAAAGGGCACCAGCCCATTTGATTCTATTTGCGATAGCGCGGGCGTCATTCATCTGAATTGATACGTGCTCGGCCGCGAGCGTGTTGGCGACGTCTACTAGTTCATCGACGGTTTCTACGACAAGGGTCATACCATTGCGCCGTACGGACTCTTCCGCCACGCTGCGTCGCTTGCGACCTTGAGAATCAAACTCGGGAAGGAGAGCCAACTGATCTTTGAGCGCTTGTTGCGCCTGTGCAGCTGTATTCTCCCCGACGGTTACCAAGAGAGGATAGGCGTCTTCGTCGTGTTCGGCTTGGGAGAGTAAGTCCGCTGCGACAACGTTAGGATCGGCCGATTCATCAGCAAGAACTAATATTTCACTAGGTCCTGCAATGCTATCTATGTCGACCTGACCAAAAACAAGTCTCTTGGCCGCCGCTACAAAAATGTTGCCTGGGCCGACAATCTTATCAACACGAGGGATAGACTCTGTCCCGTAAGCCATCGCGGCAATAGCCTGGGCACCGCCGGCATCGACAAGAGCCGTAACACCAGACAAATAACAGGCGGCCCGTACTTCGGCGTTGCTATCCGGGCAGGCGAGGTAGATTTCTTTGACGCCCGCGACTTGAGCTGGCACCGCACACATTAAAACGGTGGAGGGGTAGCTGGCCTTTCCGCCCGGGGCATAAAGCCCGGCACGTTCGACCGCGCTGACACGGCCGCCCAAGGTAACGCCCTCCTCTTCATATTCGAAGGAGATGAGCTGCTTAGCCTGTTCTTCATGGTAACGCCGAATGCGTGCAGCAGCTGTTGTGAGAGCGTCGCGGAGCTGAGGAGAAAGGCTGGCGAGGGCTTCCTTGCCCCCATAGTCCCGAACGAGCAGGTCTTTGACCTCTCTTTTTTCGAACTTCTGCACGTAGTCGCGAACCGCGCGGTCTCCTCCTTTGCGCACGTCTTTGACGATTGCCCGTACAATGTCTTCGACTTTTTCAAGATCGGTTTCACCACGCAAGGCGAGGGCATGTAGCGCCGGATCCCACTGGGGAGATCCGATAGAAATTTGTGTGAGTTCGGGAGTTTTCATGTCCAATGTCCGGCCTTGAGGGCCGCTGGATCAACTTCCCGAATCTTGGGGCCCAAAGCCTCACGGAAAACAAATTCGTCGTCGTAGTCGAGGTTTGATTCTTTGAAACCCTCGGCGACCTTCATTGTGACGGCCAATGTACGCAAGAACAGAGCAAAGCTGCTGGCACAGAGCTTGGGCTCCCAGATATCGGTTCCGCCCATGGCGGTGTAGACGGGACAATCGTCTTCGGCGTCAGCTTGAGACACATCGAGAAAATAGGGATCGCCCAAGAGTGAACTATGCCCAATGATGATCCAGCCCGGGCGCCAGACATTCTTGCGCGCCTGGGTAATCAGTTGGCCGTCCTGCAGAGCGAAGCCCTCTTGCTCCTTCAAGAGATCAGCGGCGGGAACCAAACGTATCACCTCGGAAGGAGTCCGAGTTTCACATTCAATAGGATCGGCCGCGGCGAGAAATGTGCTGTATCGGCGGGTCAAACCGAGAGTCGATTTGAGCGTGACGAGCAATTCTGCGGGAGATTTTGCAAAGTTTGCGGGAATTTGCCGGCGCTCAAATGATTCTTTGAGTGCGGCGACTGATTCTGCGAGATCGGAGTCCAAGCGAGCCTCTGGGTAGGAGGGGATTCCTGGTTTTAGTACTCGATGGCGTGAAGGCAAGGGCGCATTCGTCCCCTTGTATTGCAGGAGGAAGAGTTAGTTACCCAGAAATTCAGGGGCACGCTTTCCCAAAAAAGCAGCTACCCCCTCCGAAAAATCGGCGCTTTGAATGAGTTCTATTTGCCCACGCTTTTCTCTCTCAAGAGTTTCTCTGAGTGCTGAGCGAATTCCGGCTCTCAGGGCCAGCTTGAGAGCGCGTATCGCTAAGGGGGCAGAACTCGCTAGTTTTTCTGCCATGCTGAGGGACTTGTTCTCCAATTCTTGGCAGGAAACCACGTGATTGGCGATGCCCCATTCTTGGCAGGTAGGGGCATCGAGACGCGTGCCCAAGGCGAGATATTCGAAGGCTCGCGGCCCTACAAATTGCGAGAGCCAAAGGGTTCCGCCACCGTCGGGCATCAAGCCGATTTTTGCAAAACTTTCTTCTAAATAGGCTCGCTCGCTCATGATACGCAAATCGCAGGCGAGGGCGATATCGGCTCCAAAACCGACGGCTGGACCATCAATTACGGCAATGATTGGAACTTTTGCCTCCACAATTCCTAAAATGATTCGATGAAACTCGTTGATGCGTCCTTCGAGCTCATCGCTCCCGGCGTTTTCAATCGTCGAAAGGTCTGCTCCTGCACAAAACGCTCCCCCAGCCCCTTGCAATAGCACCACCCGAATTGACTCGTCTTGTTCCAAAAGACTGAAAGCGTCTCCTAAACCTATCACTAACTCTCGATCGAGAGCATTTTTTCTTTGGGCACGATTGAGGGTGAGAGCCAAGACCCCCTTCTGGGGTCGGGATATGACTAGAGAATCGATAGGTGAGAATGGAGACATATTCATCGATGCTTTCCAGAAGGTGGACTATTTAAGAAACGGCCATTGCCGAGCTAACGATAGCTTGGGCTTCTTCTTGGATACGTTTGAGATGTTCTTTTCCTCGAAACGATTCCGCATATATCTTGTAGACGTCTTCTGTACCGCTGGGGCGAGCTGCGAACCACCCATTCTTTGTCTCAACCTTTAAACCACCCAAGGGCTCATTATTTCCTGGGGCAGCCGTGAGCTTTGCTGTGATCTTTTCTCCCGCAAGCTCCTTCTCTTGAACATCTTCAGGCGAAAGCTTTTTTAGTGAGTCCTTTTGCTCTCGGGTGGCTGGGGCATCGAGGCGTTCATAAACGGGGGCTCCGTGAGTTATCTCCATTGCGGTATAGTGTTCTCCTGGGTCCTTACCCGTCGTGGCACAAATTTCAGCCGCAAGAAGATCGAGAATAATACCGTCTTTGTCAGTCGTCCATGTGCTGCCATCTTTGCGTAGAAAAGAGGCCCCTGCACTTTCTTCTCCGCCGAAACCGAGTGAACCATTAGAGAGACCGTCTACAAACCATTTGAAACCCACGGGGACTTCGATAAGCTTCTTTGACATACTCTCGGCCACACGATTGATCATACTGCTGGAGACCGCCGTTTTACCGATGTGAGCATCTTTCCATAGGGGGCGATTTTTAAAGAGGTACTCAATTGCTACGGCAAGATAGTGATTGGGGTTGAGCAAACCCCGGCTCTTCGTCACAATACCATGTCTGTCATAATCCGTGTCGTTGCCGAAAGCGATATCGTATTTGTCCTTCAATTGGATGAGGCCGCTCATGGCGAAAGGCGAGGAACAATCCATTCGGATTTTTCCGTCTTTGTCGACATGCATAAAGGAGAAGGTTGGATCAACAATGTCGCTCACTAGAGAGATATTGAGACCATAGGTGTCAACAATTGGCTCCCAAAAGTGTACTCCTGCGCCCCCCATTGGGTCGGCTCCTATTTGCAGCCCGGAGCTTTTGATAGCTTCCATGTCAATGACTTCTGAGAGTCCAGAAACGTAGGGCTGCATGAAGTCGAACTTTTCAGTAGTGCTTGCCTTGAGTGCTTGGGAGAAGGTCATGCGACGAACTTCTTTGAGGCCGTTTTTTAAGATTTCGTTCGCGCGGTCTTGGATTGGTCCGGTAAGTTCTCCGCCGGCAGGCCCGCCGTGGGGAGGATTGTACTTGAACCCCCCATCTCGGGGAGGGTTGTGGCTTGGAGTAATAACAATTCCATCAGCAAGCCCGGTGGACTTACCCTTGTTAAATTCTACTATCGCAAACGAAAGTACTGGAGTGGGAGTGTACCCCCCGCGATCATCGATACGAGTTGTGATCCCGTTGGCCGCAAGTACTTCGAGGGTGGTTATCCAAGCGGGTTCACTGAGTGCGTGGGTATCCTTACCCAAGTAGAGAGGACCTGTGATACCTGCTTTTTTTCTGTAATCGCAGATAGCTTGGGTGGTCGCGAGGATATGTGCCTCGTTGAATCGATTGTCGAGGGAACTGCCGCGATGCCCCGAAGTGCCAAAAGCCACTTGCTCTGCAAGTTGAGTCACGTCGGGCGTGAGACAATAATACCGACTGATAAGCTGCGGAATATCTACCAAAATGGAGCGTGGAGCGAGTTTTCCAGCGAGTTCGTGTTGGCTCATGGACACAACTTAACATCAGGGCATGCGCCCCTACAATTGGGAAACTCACTCGTGAACAATAAAGAGAGTCGAACCCCCTCCATAACGTCCTAGGTAGCGCACTCCGTGCCAGCCTTCGGGTACGTCCGGCTCGGTGAATTCGAAAAGCCATTTTCCGTCTCGTGGGGCCAAATTTACGCAGCCAGCACTCTTGAGGTTGCCCCAGTCTTCGTGCCAGTAGGCGCTATGAATGGCATGGGGACCGCTAAAGTTTTGTGTCCAGGGTACGTCCGAGTGCACGATAGGTGTGCTGGACGACATCATGGTGGCTGTCTTGAACTTTCCTCCAATGGGGTACCAGCCAGTCGGTGTACTAGCGGTTTCTAAGGCCGTTTTGTTCGGATGAGGCGTACCCCCACGCCCGGCAGATATCATGGTGGCATAAACGGCCCGCGTTCCTTCGAAGGCGACGAGCCACCCACCCAAAATACTTGCCTCAAGCCAGGTAGCGCGTCCTTTTCTCGCCTTGCCCGTCGTATCAGGTTGCCCGACAAGGGCTCCCCAGGGTGTTTTTTTGCGGGGGGTGGGAATGACCGCTTCACGGCTGCTTACCCAAAGGTCTTCACCCTTCACTCGGTAATACCTGGTACGCCCTTCTCTCACCATTTCATCTGCTAGTTGCACATGGGCGTGTTTACGAAATGTTTCTTCCGACTTTTTGAAACTGCCGTCCGAGTTTCTGACAAAAGCAGGTCTGTCTTTGCCACGAAAAAATGCCAAGGGCAGATGCCTCTTTGCATTCAATTCTATTCCCTTAAACTGAGCGGGCTTCAGCAATTGTACTCGATCTTTGGGAACCCAATTGAGATCAGCGGTGAGTAAAAAACCACGGTCGCCAATATCGCCTTGTCTTACGTAGGCCATGGCGGAGCGCCCGACCACGCGGGTGTGTCCTTCACTGAGCCCCCGGGGCAAGGGCAGAATAGAGGGCGTCTTTTGGCCGGCGAGGGATGGGTCAAGCTTGGAGAGGACGCCCTGAAAGTTCTTTGTAGAGCCCAGTTTTCGAGCTTGACGCACTTTCTCCATATGACGCAGATAGCCATTTTCTCTTAGTTTTTGTAATTTCTCATCGGGCTCAGTTTGGTAGCGTCGTAGGGGGGCGTTGACCGCTGCGTATTGATGGGGCCAAGGCGTATCGATACGTGCACGATGGGGGAAAATAGAGAGAAGCGTTGGATCTTGCGCGTCGGTAGTGGCTTTTTCTCCGTCCACACAGACCCATCCTCGTGGTTCAACGGGGATCCATTCTTTGCGGCATCCGGCTCCAGGTACTCGTTTTTCTCCTCGAATGGCCACACTGCCGCCCCACCAGAGGTAGCCAATCCACTGGACTTGATCAGTGGGCATACTGCGGACCCAAACGTGGCGACTTTTTGCGTAGACTCGGGGAACGTCAGTGGGGGGCGTCTTGCTCCATGTTTTTTGGAGAGAGCGAGAAGTACTGGGGTTGTCCTGGGAGCTCTCTGGTGATGAAGGAGCCTCCTTCACCTCCGGGGCCGGTTCCTTTTTTTGAGCTTCTTTTTTTTGAGAACTCAACTTTTTAATATTTGGTGCAGCTTGGGGCGCACTCCCATTGGGTGACGTCGCGGGGGCGTCGCAAGAAATGAGGGTGGGGAGTGAGAGGAGGGGAGCTAAAAAGGGAGCAAGGAACCGCACCTCCCGAACCTACAGCATTGAGGAGAGGGGGCGAGCATTCCTCTCGCTTAGGGCAATATTTCCACTGTCAACTCGATATGCCGACCAGAAAAGTACGTAAAGTAGACGCCCGTCGCTTTTGTGTTTCCTCTCAGACCAAACGCACGCACCCCAGTTGCGTCGGGAGCTTCTCTGTCCGGTGAGACTAAGCTGACCACAGCTGCGATTTTTAGTCGCTGGGCGCCGGCCACAGATTGGGGGGCCAGGGCAAAGCGACTTCGTAAAAGAAAGTTGCGATTGAGTAAGACCATGCGCTTCAAATAGCTGGGAATGGGCGCTGCCTGTTCCTCATTGATTTCTATAGGCAGGAGCTTGAACTCCTGGTCCAAGCGGAGCGTGATGAGAATCGTCCCGGCGTCACCGACGGGGACTCGAGTCCAGCTCTCGTCCGATTTTGCTGCTAGAGGGAGTGTCTTTAGAAAAGCTCGATAGAGATCGATGGCACCTGGTGGCGCACCGTCTTGTCCGAAAGCTCCCTGAGGGCGAGGAGAGGTTACCTCAGGGGACGGCTGGATCGTATTTGTTGTCCCCTCTTTCGGCGAAGTTTCTACGGTCTTGCGGGGATCCGGGGAGGGAACCGTCTTTTGACGTTGAAGTTCTGTCTTTTGTGATTTTTTTATCACCAACTGCCCACGCTCGAACAGACGGGGGGGAGTTTGCCCTGCGAGGTCTGGAGAGACGCTCGTTTTTCGGATCAACCGAGAGTGTTGATTGGCAAGCGTGTTCTCTTTTGCGCGAACAGAGGAGCTAACCACGCCCCGTGAAGACTCGATTTCTACTTCGTTGAGGGTACTTCTATCGAAAGCGCTGCCTGAAAAGCGCAGACTTCGTACTTGGTCGGGAGGGGGTGGAGCAATTGAAACGAGGTGAACTGCCCTGGATTGGATGCCCCAAAGCACTAGACCGTGTACGGTAAGGGAAAGGAGCCAAGGCGAGGCCGCTACAATTCGTCCAAAAGTTTTCACGTACTTCAGTAAAGTGGTTCCTCACCACTGTACGCTCTCTCTTGCGCCGAGTCGCTTGCTGAGTATTCGTTGAAGCAAGGAGTGGGAGCGCTCGCCCCCCTCCTTCTACCCATCAAGCGTCGAATTGAATCGCTTTTTCAGGCGGATGGATATGCTCCATCTTTTTGTGCATGCGCGTGTAATAATTGTCCTTCTTTCGGAGCCGATCGAGCTTTTTGAAAGCGGAGAATGTGAGATGGTCGAGTTGGGCCAGGGTGTTCCAAAGGGGTCGCATAGTATTTTTTCCTATTAGCTTGCGCGCTCGAACAGGCTGGTAACCTGGGAAGCAAAGGGAATACTCGCGACTTTGGCTCTTGCCTGCTCCACACCCTTCTTAACAAGTGTTGGACCGTGGTCACGAGTGATATCACGTAACTCGGAAGCTAACTCTCGTCCCATTTCAATCGTCTTCTGGGCGCTGGTGGGGGCTCCCAACACTGCGCTTTGTGTCCAATCAAGAGCTCCGGCAAAACCTGTTTTTACGTTCTTGAGCAAACGCTCTGCGGGAGTATGGTTGATGTATTGAGCAACCTCATTGATGAGATCAACCGGTGTGCTGCCAGCGGTGAACGGGGAGCGATGCAATGCGCCCTTAAAGCGTGGGTTTTTGTCCAAGAAAGCGCCCACCTGTTCGATGGTTAGGCTATGTTTTTTGAGGGCATCCTGTAGCTCTTGCTCGGCGACCTTGCGCGCCTTGAAGAGGTACATTTGTACGCGACTTTGAAAGTTCACCGCACCATCGCCGCTTGTCTCCACCGCGCAATAAATACCTTGGGGATACTTTTCGGTGATCAAAGATTGCACCCCGTCCGATACGCTGGAGCTAGGCATGCAACCAAAAGGCTTCACGCTCAAAGTCATGGTGGCCTTGTTCTTCACCACATTGAGAATCAGTTTACCGACCTCCATGTGCCCTTCGCCCCCACGTAAATCGTTGTTGTAGTAAGGAGCCGCAATTTCGGCGACTTGGTCCATATTGGGCAGATGGTAATCGTAGAAACCGGCGGCGTATGCAAAGGTATGAAAGGCGGCGCGTAAGCCTTTGTCGGCGGCCCAAAGAGATGCTTTGCGCGTAAAGACGCCGAACTCACCAATGTCTTTCAGACCGAGAGTGGCATCGTCTTCTTTGCGGAGTAATTTGCGCTCGCCGGTGTCAAAAGATACTTCCCAAATATTGTAGAGAAGCCAGGCTGCTACAAATTGAATATCGGCTTCGGCGCCTTCTTCTTCAATGAAACGTTGTAAGCGGTAATTGCCATCGCCTTCGGTGGTCATGGCCCAAAATTCGCCGATGATGGCGACGCGCGGCCTGGGCTTGGTGCGATCTACCTCGATTGCAGAAAAAAGTCGTTTAGAGCGTACCAGTGCCGCCAAAATGCTTTTGCCGTTGAGGAGGGCCTCGTAGCAAATACGCTTTGAGAGATCCATTGCCTCATCGGTCGCTCCGGCGCGTACCTCGTAGGGACGAATGCGGTAGCCGAGACCGTTGAGCACGTCTCCAGCAATGAGACCCTTCACCATATTGATGAAGAACTTGGGGTTCATCTCAAGGCCACTTTCTTCGCCGGTAGCCTGACTGAGACCCCCTTGCTGTTGAAAAAGCATTACGCGAAAACCGTCAAACCCTGCGTCCCGAAGGGCTTTGCGGTACTCGGTGGTGTACATGCCAAATCGGCAAGGCCCGCAAGCTCCAGCCGTTAAGAAAACGTAGTTCTTGATGACTTCTTCAGAAGTGAGACCTTTATCATCGCGCAGATGAATGAGAAACTTTACCAAGTTGCCCACTGTAAAATAGGTGGGGTTGCATTGGGCGCGGTTGCCAAATTCTTTACCGACACGCAGAGAGTCGTAGTCGGGAGCGTCCAGGGCAATCACATTGTACCCACTATTGCGCAGGCCGCCCGAGACGATGTAGTCGTGCGCCAGCGTTAGGCCGCCAATTAGCATGGTGATCTCGCCTTTTTCCGCTTTGGTAAAAGTGAGATCGGCCATGTCCTCAATCCATTGGTCGGGCTCTTCTAAACCTAGACGCGCACGCTCCTTGGCCTCAAATGCTTCGAGTTCGGCATCGATGTCGAGACTGCCGGCATCAATGGGAGCCTGTCCCGCTATTGGAAGTGACTTTTTGAGGCTATTTGCTGAGACAGAATTTGACTCAATCACGGTGCTTTGTGTCATGGCTTTCTTGATACTCCCGATACATTGGTGCCAGTCCTCGAAGGTCTGCTTGAATGGCAGCACTCGTCACTGACATGAATGTCACTGACACTGGTGTCAGTGGTATGCCGCAGGATCGTCCCGGCGCCAAGAAATAGTGCGCAAGAATTGCAGAAAATTATCTATCTATTGGGAATTATTGATAAAGATTGGAGCGCTGCCAGGCCAATATCGGACGAGTTTTTGACTTTTGATTGCCCGGGGCGGAGCGAAACGGTCCTTGTGACTAGCGCGCACGGCCCCCGAAGCCCCTTGGACGTCTTTACCATTCTTGGCAGGTATTCCTTGCGTGACAAGGGGGCTGAGAGGCAAAGTCAGTGGGTGAAGATTTTTTTGGCAACGATTTGCCTCCATCTCGCTTTAGTACAAATTGCATGGGCAGGTCAGAGCGAAGAGGCGCACCAGGAGTCGGAGGCAAGTGTCAATTCAATGGGTGCAAGGCTTGTCTACTCACGTCATCATTCTCAATGAGAGGGGCGAATCTCCCGACGCACCCATCGCGGAGAACCTCTATGGTTTTTCTCTCACGTTTAGCCACGTTCTAGTGCCCGAGCACCTGGTGCTTGAAGTTGCAAAACCGTTTCTTTGGGGCGACGGTCGTTTTGATTCGCCTCTTGATGTACTCCTCATTTTGCCGTGGCGTCCCCTCAAGAAATGGGAGTTTTCTGTGGGAGCCGGGGTGACATGGAACGTGCGTGTCTTTGACCCAGATCGAGAAGAGATTGAAGGGCAGGGAAACGAAATTTCTTTGGGATTTCTGGGCACTGTCGCTCTTGCCTATCGACTCACACCTCGTTGGTTTCTAGAAGCTCTGGTTGACTCGGCATACATTCCTGGAAATGTGATTGTGACCGCAGAACTTTCACCAGCCTTTGGTGTTGTGCACTCTTTTTAGCAAGATTGTTGTTTTTTGGCATCCCGCCTGCGTCTCTCTGTTTTGGTAGGTGCGGCCCCAGGCGTTGAGCATTGCAATTGCCTTGTCGGCATGGCGCTGCTCTCCGGTGACGACCCATTGAGGGGCCGGGGAGTAAATTGCGCCACCGTCCCTATGGAGAGCCCATTTGGAAGGGTGTTGATTCGCTGGGGTCAGAGCCGCATAAGTTGTCGGGGCATACGACATGGAGGAGCATCGGGCGGAGCTACAGTTGTCACGCATCATCGCTTGGCCGCCGGTTTTCATGGGCTGTGCTCCCAAGCCGTTGACGGCCTCGCGCATCGCAATCAACTCTGACTCCGAATTGAAGATGCCCGGATGAGTGAAGGTGTAGTTGTTTCCCCCGCCAGTGCCTTGAACGCTGCCGCCGGTGCCTGCGGAAACTTCGCTGAGAGTGAAAGAGTCGATGCGCCCGACCTTCGCTCCTGCAACAATGACGGCTCTCCATGCGGCACCGTCTGAACTATCGTTGATTCTTACTATGATATCATAGTTTTTACTGGAACCTATGAACTTTCCGTTTGGGTAGGAGGACGCAGCTCGAGTTGAGTGAATACAACTCGTGCCGCGGTAATCTCTGTAGCCTAGAACTTCAAGAGCGAGGGTAAGTAGTCGCTGGGAGCTTGCAAGCCAAGCAGGTTGAAGTTGGTCGCGGCGACGTTGCCGAGGCCAGGGGTTTTGACGTCAGGGTTCAGTCTGAGGTTCTCCATGCCGGGAGCGTAGATCATGTACGGAACTTGGTTGAGTGTATGGCTGGTCTTTAACTTAAAGGCGCCGTTCTCTGCTTTCGCGATGCTCCCGTCTTTTTTATGATCGTACATTTCGTCAGCATTGCCATGGTCGGCGGTGATGACCAAAATGCCTTTTGCTTTTTTAGTGAAGGCCATCAGGCGCCCCAATTCGAGATCAACACATTCGACAGCAATGACTGTGGCGTTGAGGTGACCCGTGTGCCCCACCATATCGCCGTTTGCATAGTTGAGGCGCGCCGTACGGTATTTTCCTGTTTTTAGCTCAGTGAGCAAGGTATCGGTAATCTCTGCCGATTTCATCCAGGGGCGCTCCTCGAAGGGAAGAGTGTCACTTTTGATTTCGACGTAGGTCTCACTCTTGTCGTCAAACTTACCCGAGCGATTCCCATTCCAAAAGTAGGTAACGTGGCCGTACTTTTGAGTCTCGCTGATTGCGAATTGTGAGATGCCGTTCTCGGCTAGGTATTGTCCGGAAGACTCTTTGATGGCTGGGGGAGTGACCAGAAAGATCTCCGGAAGATGCAAGTCTCCGTCATATTGCATCATGCCGGCGTAGACGATGTCAGGGACGTCGCCGCGGTCGAAAGCGGTAAATTCTTTTGCGACAAATGCCTGGGTGATTTCAATGGCGCGATCGCCACGAAAGTTGAAGAAGATGAGGGCGGCGCCATCGCGGATTGCACCACGAGGTGCGCCATTTTCGTCTGCAATGACGAAGGCTGGCAGATTTTGGTCACCGATACCTTCTTCTTCGTCTCGAAAAGCTAAAATGGCTTCTCGCGCGCTTTTAAATTGGCGGCCTTCGCCTTTTACGTGGGTTTTCCAGCCGGTTTCGACCATATGCCACTCTGCTTCGTAGCGATCCATGGTGACTTTCATGCGGCCGCCGCCCGAGGCGATGCAGTAGTCCCGCCCCTTATCCCGCATTGCGCCGAGGAGTGATTCGAGATCGTCCACGTAAGTGAGGGAGCTGGTTTCATGAACGTCCCTTCCGTCAAGAAGGATATGAACGCGAATCTTTTCTACGCCTTCGCTATCCGCTTTTTGAATCATCGCCTTGAGATGGTCTATATGTGAGTGTACATTTCCATCTGAGAAGAGACCTAAAAAGTGTAGGGGCTGTCCTTTTTGCTTTACTTGATTGGTGCACTTTTTCCAGGCGTTGCCCTCAAAAATTGAGCCATCGTTGATAGCTTCTTGAACCAATTTAGCGCCCTGATCATAGATGCGCCCAGCTCCAAGAGCATTGTGCCCTACTTCGCTATTGCCCATGTCTTTGTTGGTGGGCATACCCACCGCTACGCCGTGAGCATTGAGGGTGGTGTAGAGGGCATTTTTCTTCAGCCAATCGAGATTGGGAGTGCGCGCTAGGAAGACGGCGTCAGACTCGTCCTCTTTGCCGATACCCACTCCATCCATCACGCAGGTGATTACGGGGCCGGAAACGCCAGGAAATGCGGAAATCTTTGGTAGCTGCCATTCGGTCATGTGCGCATCTTTGTCGGTCCATGCTCTGATGCAAGTCTTCGAAAATGAGGGCGGAAACTCCCTAGAATAACGAGTCAAATGGCAAACGCCCTCCCGAACTATCAAGCTTCGAAATCCTTTTCGGTAGCGAATCGGCGTATTTGAAAGCTCTCAGGGCTAAAAGAACGTGACGTGCGAGGCTAGCTCATTGGGGTGATGCTTGCTTAGCTCAGTGCCTTTATGCAAATTGCTCAGATACTCGAGAACGGTGGGATGGGTCATGATGACCTCATTGAACGAATCTGAGGGTAAACAAATTGCAAAGCATTTGCTCATAGTTCGGACTTGAGATTTTGCTTTTCTATTTTCCAACAACGCCTGCTCTCCAAATATATCCCCGGGTCCCAGTCGGCGTAGGGCGCCCGCTCCCTTCGTTGGTGCGCTCAACGCTTCACCCGTGAGCAGTACGTACATACCAATTGGCTGTTGTCCTTCATCCAGAAGAACCGAGTTGCTTTCGATTTCCAAAAACTCGAACCGAGCCGCCAAGTCGATGCGTTCTTGCTCGTTGAATGGGGCGAAGAGTGCGCTGGTCAACATCAGATCATCAATGAGGCGATCTCGAAGAAAATTAAGTAGGACTCTTAGAAAGTCGGAGTCGCTCTCAATCAATTCACCAATTGCGTCGCGGCTGAATTGAAGCAGTCGTGTTTCGGTTGTGGCGAGAACTGATGCTTGACGAGGCTGGTCGCTTAAGAGCCCGATTTCTCCAAAGAAATCACCTTCTTCAAGATGGGCTAATACGATGCTCTTACCCTGATGGTCGAGGGTAGTGGCACTAACTGAGCCCTCTACGATTACAAACATCGCGTCCGCTTTGTCGCCTTCACTGAAAAGTATTTGCTGGGGCTGTAGCTCGATGAGGTCCACCTCGCTGATGAGTCGGTGAAGAAGTGGTCGCGATAGGTCGCTAAGGAGGGGTGTATTGGCAAATGCTTGACGCGCAAAAGATGTGGAATCCTCCAGCAGCGGGAGAGGCGCGCTTGAAGGGAGGGGCAGCGTCAACTCTTGATTCGATGAAAATACAGGTAATGGGGCCGAGCGTAATTCTCTCGATGGAATGTCGTCCAAGGTGAGCGAGTAGATATTTCCTTGAGGAAAGTCAGCGACCGCCGGTGTTGCTGACGACTGAGGTGGCAGAGAGGGGCGCGAAACGGTGGGAATGAATGATTGGAGTGGTGGACGAGATGTGAGAACTGGAGGGAGGGACGTTCGGAGTAAAGTGCTTTCGTGAGTTAGGTTCTCGCGAACATGCACGTCTTGTTGGTGGGCATCGCGCGTCTCCGTGCGCCGTTGTCGAATATCACGGAGGGCATGAGCTGCCATCATGCGAGCTCTTGCTCGTTGGGCTCGGTTGTGTTGGAGCGGGGGCGAGGCATTTAGCAGGGCTGGGGGCCTGGGAGATCTACGTTTCGGACTCTGGGCGTGTCTCTTTTGGATGCCTGGGCGGCGTGCATGTAAAGCCGCTAGGTCATTTTGGGTATCAGAATGCTCAGGGTCTATTGAGAGAACTATTTTGCACATGGCGATACCTTTGAGCAGGTAGCCATTCTCCGAATAGAGCTTTGCTGCGACGAGGGTAAGAGCCAGACGTTTTTTGGGATCGTTGAGATGCAGATAACAATCGGCTGCTCGTCGAGGCCATTCGGGCTCTTCGTTGTCTAGACGGTGGAGCTTTTGGTAGAGTAGCGCAGCCTTCTCGTAGGCAAAGTCCTGAAAGTGCTGATGCGCTTCGTCGCGCAGAATGCGCACTTGGGCTGCTAGTTTCTTGGCCGTTGCCATTGGCAAGAGCCTACCAAGAGAAGCTGCGGGTGTCTCATGACTGGACCCTTCAATTGTAAAAATGCTTTGAGCGATAAAAGCGTTTTTTGAAATTTAGCTTTTCGCGGTGAGTTTTCGTTTGGGGCGAGTGCTGTTGACCTGGAGGCGCGCCTTGAGGGTCTTCTTTGCCTGTTGAGAGGTCGAGCGTTTTTGTGCTTTTTGAGAGTGTGGAAGAAGCTTTTTTAAGTAAGCACCCGTGAACGATGTTTTTACCTTTGCTAATTCTTCGGGGGTTCCGACCCCAACTATCATGCCTCCTTCGGGACCCCCCTCAGGACCCAAGTCGATGATATAATCGGCCGTCTTGATGACGTCGAGATTGTGCTCGATGACCACGACGGTATTGCCTGCGTCCACGAGTCGCTGCAAAACTTGCAATAATTTATCCACATCGGCAAAATGCAGACCCGTTGTAGGCTCGTCCAAAATGTAGAGAGTGTCTCCCGTCGCTCGTTTCGACAGTTCTCTGGCAAGTTTAATGCGTTGCGCTTCTCCCCCCGACAAAGTGGGTGAAGACTGACCTAAATGTAAGTAACCAACGCCGACCTCTTCTAAAAGGGAGAGTGCATTCTTGATAGAGGAATGAGCTTCAAAGAGTATACTTGCTTCCGAGATTGTCAGTTCAAGTATCTGGGCGATGTTCTTTCCTTTGTAGCAAATATCCAAAGTTGCACTGTTGAAGCGTTGTCCAGAGCACTCCTCGCAAGTTACAAATACATCCGCCAAAAAGTGCATTTCGACCTTTCTGACCCCGTCCCCCTCGCAGGTTTCGCAGCGCCCGCCTTTCACATTGAACGAGAATCGACCGGGAGCATACCCGCGGGACTTTGAGTCGGGTAAGTCAGCAAATAGTTTTCTGATTTCGTCGAAGACTTTAATATAGGTCGCGGGGTTACTACGGGGCGTGCGACCAATGGGCTTTTGGTCAATATCGATGATCTTGTCGATATTTCCGAGACCTTCAATTGAATCGTGTTTTCCTACGCGGGCGGTGCTCTTGTGGAGCTTGCGGGCAAGAGCCGGGTAAAGAATTTCATTGATGAGGGTACTTTTTCCAGCACCAGATACCCCCGTGACCGCAGTCATTACTCCAATGGGAATATCTACAGTGAGATTGCGTAGGTTGTTGGCCCTGGCACCGCTGATTCGTATCTGGCCTCGGGCTGCGCGTCGCTCCGCGGGAATTTTAATGGCTCGTCGCCCCGAGAGATAGGCACCGGTCAAACTTTTACGGGACCGTTCGAGGGAGCGTGGGGTGCCGGCGTGCACCACATGACCTCCAGCTTTTCCAGCACCTGGTCCAAAGTCGACCACATAATCAGCTGCACGAATTGTCTCTTCATCGTGTTCGACTACGACGACCGTATTGCCAATGTCGCGCATCTGTAAAAGTGTTTGGATGAGTCTATCGTTATCTCTTTGGTGAAGTCCTATGCTGGGCTCATCGAGAACATAAATTACGCCAGTGAGCTCCGAGCCAACTTGACTTGCTAGGCGAATTCTTTGGGACTCGCCCCCCGAGAGACTTGGGCCAGGTCTGTCCAATGAGAGGTAACTGAGCCCAACCCTTTCGAGAAATCCCAGGCGACTCTGCACTTCTTTGAGGACCTCGCCTGCAATCTGCGCGTCACTTCCTTTGAGACCTAAGCGTGCAAAAAATTGATTTGCATCTCGAACTATCAGGGACCCCACCTCGTTGATGCTTTTGTTTCCTACACGGACGGCGCCGCTTTCGGCCCTGAGACGGGCCCCCTGACAAGTTGAACAGAGGGCGGTGCCTAAGTACTGCGAATATTGGAGCTTAGCCCGCTCGGATTTGCTCTCGGCTAAACGTCGCATGAGTCGCGGTAGAAGTCCCTCCCATTTGACGTTGAAGAAGCCGCCTCCCCCCGATTTCGACTTCCATTCGACCTGGTATTTTTTTTCTCCCGTTCCATGAAGAATCGCCTCACGTTTTTTCTTTGGTATTTTTCTCCAGGAGATATTCAGGGGTACTTGGAGGCTCTTAAGAATTTGTAACCGAACTCCATTACCCCAACCTGTATCCTTTTTTGAGATATCTGTTCCCCAGGGGGCCAATGCTCCCTCGTCGATTGTGAGACCTTTATCGAGAACGACCGTATCGATATCCATACCCATGCGCGTTCCTAAACCGGAACAGTCGGGACACATGCCTTGGGGGCTATTAAAAGAGAAACTTTGAGGCGAGAGTTCAGGGTAAGAAGCGTCGCAACAAGCGGCGCTTTGACTGAAGATCCTATCCTGGGACTTTTCACCAGGCTCTTGAATCTGCGCGAGCAAGACGCCTTTTGATTGCTCAAGAGCTTTTTCGACCGATTCGTTCAGACGAGAGCGAGTCGTTTGTCCCACAACCAGTCTGTCGACTACGGCCTCGACATGGTGTTTTTTTCGCTTGTCCAAAGCAAGTAGCCCCTCACTCTCGACGATTTCCCCGTCTACCCGCAAACGCACAAATCCGTCTTGTCTCGCTTGTTCAAGTAGGTCGCGATGCTCGCCCTTTCTATGAACGAGTAAGGGTGAAAGCAGAATGATTTTTGTCTTTGTGGGAAGAGCACCGAGTGTCCGCGCAATGGTCTCAGCGGACTGACTTTTCACGGGTTTTTTACAGGTGACACAATGCTGCACACCAATTCGGGCGTAAAGTACACGCAGATAATCAGATATTTCGGTGATGGTACCGACAGTTGAGCGAGGGTTGGAGCCTGCTGTTTTTTGTTCGATAGAAATGGTCGGAGCGAGCCCACGCATCGTATCAAATTGAGGTTTATCGAGGCGCCCTAGGAATTGCCTAGCGTAGGCGGAGAGGGACTCGACGTAACGGCGTTGACCCTCTGCATAGAGTGTGTCGAAGGCGAGAGATGATTTACCCGAACCAGATACCCCCGTCAGCACACTCAGTTTCTTTTTGGGGATCTTGAGAGTGACGGACTTTAGATTGTGCTCGCGAGCACCCGAAATGAGAATATGGTCAAGTTCCATCAATTTGTGAGTGGCACGGGACGCGCTTCAGGTCGAGGGCTGAGGGTGAAGCAATTTTTTCAACAAAAAAGAAAAGACGACTTCCCGTAAAGGGAGACGCCTCTCTTTTTTTGAGCGCAGGGAAGATTATTCGGGTGCGTGGCCTTCGCAGCCTTCTTCGCCCTTGCACTTGCCTTCACCCTTACATTCTCCTTCGCCTTTGCACTTTCCTTCGCCCTTGCACTTGGCGTCGCCTTTACAACTCTCGGCGTCGCCAGCAGCTTCGCCCTTACAGCCTTCAGCGTCGCCCTTGCAGCCTTCAGCATCCATCGCGGCGTCGCCCGCAGCGTCGCCTCCAGCTGGAGCTTCGGCGGCTGGGGCAGCGCCACCGCAAGCAGCAGAAACTAGGCCAGCAGCGGCAGCGGCAGCGATCTTCTTTGATAGTGAAATACTCATTTTTTGTCTTCTTTCCTTGAGGGCTTCCCTAAGGCATGCCCGAGATATTTTGTATTGGGTTGCGTCCAAGTGGACAAGACGGCAATACTTGCCGCAATGTTAACGCATTCCCAGACGGAGAGTCCTACGCCGGGAGAGCGCGGGAGGTTTCTCTGGAATCAAAAGCCAGGCGACCTTATAGAACTAGAAGCGCGGGCCGAATCCCTCAGTGGCATTACTTTGGGGCAACTCGCTCAGGACGGTGGCTATATCGTTCCCGCTGAATTGCGACGGGCCAAGGGCTGGGTGGGTACGCTTATCGAAAAGGCCCTCGGGGCCTCTGCGGGTTCACGCGCAATTCCCGATTTTCCACAATTGGGGGTCGAGCTAAAAACTCTACCGATAGATCAAAATGGAAAACCACTTGAGTCGACCTTCGTTTGCAGTATCGAATTGTCGAAAATTGCAGACTCGGAGTGGCTTGAGAGTCGACTATTTGGCAAGCTGAGCCACGTGTTGTGGGTCCCGGTGGAGGGCACTCGTTCTTTGCCCGTAGCGGAGCGGCGAATCGGGACGCCTCTATTTTGGCGTCCTACTGACGAAGAAGTGGACCTATTGAGAGCCGATTGGGAGCAGCTCTGTCTCTTGATTGCCCAGGGCCGCACCGGGGAGATCACAGGTCATTTGGGGCAGGTCCTCCAGGTGAGACCCAAGGCAGCGCGCGGCTCTTCGAGACGCCGTACCTCCGATGAAGAAGGAGCTCTTTACGATGAGCAGCCCAAGGGTTTTTACCTGCGTCCGCGTTTCACCCACGGCATCTTGCAGCGCTACTTTTCTCTCTCGTGTTAAAGCTGTGCTCCAACTAAGAGAAGGGTGGAATCTCCAGGATCTCCCTTTTTACTACGGAACAGAAATATGCAGGTGATCGCGATGGTCGTCATTGTAGTCTGGTGTTAAAAATTCCTCAAAGAGACGACTTTCTCGCAACTTACACACAAATTGATTCAATTGTGGATTTGCCGCGCGGCAGCCAATATTCCTTGTGAAGTTGGTGTGTACTTCCTGAGACGTTCCCGAGAAGCTCAAGGCGTGGATATCGATAGCCAGACCCAGGGCATGGTGGCTGAGTCGCCCGCTTTTTGTCCGGCGATAGGCGTAGGCTCCTGAATATCGAGCTTGGCTGATTCTATATTGACTAAAAATAGGGGCGAGGCTTTCTAGTGCCAAGGCGAGGCGACAATCTAGTTGAAGTTTGCGCCCGTCGTTGGCCCAAAACTCTATCCCCCCTAGGGGACCGTGAATTTCTACAGGGGTTTCTACCCCCTTGAGCTCGGTGAGCGTCGTGAATTGCACTCCCAAATTTTTTAAGGAACGCTCGCAATCGGGACCTCGAAGTTCGGAGGCACGTGTTGGCGCGGGTGGGGCAATACGGTCAGATTGCCCCATGGGCGTTTGGGCGGATAGTCGTTTGTCTTGAGAGGTGTTTCTTATGCTGGGAACAGCCCTGAAAGAATGAAGTAGGGTCCGACTCTCAGCGGATGGAGCTGAATGAGGAGTGCCAAGCGAATCTTCTTCACTTCCTGGAACTTCGTAGGCACTTTTTGACCAATGGGCCGGGCTACTATATTGGGGGAGAGATCTTGTGCAGGCAGGCAAGGCGCATAGCGCCGTAAGAAAGCCGTACTTCGACAATTTGAGCGAAAAGGCTCTGATGATGAGGAGGCGAAAAGCCATGGTCGCCTTCGACTATGGCTGAGAGTCCCCTGAAGGGGAAAGAAAGGGGCCGAGCGCTGGCAATTGTTGAGGAGAACTATCCTCGGGGTGCGGCCCAAGCGGCTCCAGAAAACTCACGCACCAATTGTGTGGCGTACGCGCCTGAAGGGAGCGTAAAGCTAATGCGCAATTCAGATTCGCCGAGCGCAGAAATGCGCAATGCTTCCGGTTTCAAGTAGAGATCACGCCGGGCTCCAGGAGCGAATTTACCCAGAATTTCCAGGTCGGACTCGGTCATCTGTAGCTCCTTGATGATTTGTTGTTCAAGAGCGTGGGCGTCCGATTGGGCCAAGAGAGTTTTGGGTCCAATCATGGGTCCTGTGAGATGGAGATCACCGCTCTGTTTTCGAGGTAGTTCGAGGGCGAGCTCTTCGACAACAAAATGTTTTCCCGCCTGATCAAGGCGTACCACTTCTCCTGTGAGGAGCTCCACCTGTAGGGCGATACGTGCCGCGGTGTAGCGATTGAAAAACTCAGATTGGAGAACGCTGGGCATCATCTTGTTTTCGAAACGAGCCTCATCGCCTCGCCCTCCTTTGCGCCGTCGCTTCTTACGGGAGGTAGGAGCTTCAGGTTGCTCCAAGTCAGCTTCGGACGCCGCCTCGGTAGGTGGAGGCACCAAGTCGGGAGCTTTCTGTTTTTCTAACCAACGAAAAGCATCGGGCAAGTTACTGCCATTGCGCCCAAATCTTTGGGGACCAAAATAATTGGGTAGGCCGTGAGCGTTTAAATATTCTTCAATGAACTGTGCTCGTTGAACTCCTCCAGGGGGGACTTCAATCAAGGTAATCTCAAAGCGATTGGCAATCAGATGTCCTGTGCGCAATTTGTTTTTGTGCCGAGTGACCTTGAGAATTTGTGCGCCCTCCCCCAGATCCCACGAGGTATCAATTTCTTCTTTGGTGCAAAGAGAGAACCATTGGCGCGTGATTGCGTTGCGGTCTTTCATACCGGCATATCCAATATCTCTTGCGCGCATATCGGCCATGCGAGCGATTCGTTTGGCAACCTCGGTTGTGGTAATTTCCTTTTTTTCAACCCAGAGAAAGACGTGTTCTCCCTCACCACTCAGTTCGTAGGCGGGAATTTCTTCAACGATGAAGTGCTCCGGGTTTGAACCAATCTTGCCGCCACAGGCTTCAATGGGAGCAGAGCGTGGAGGCGCAAATGGAGTATTTAGTGGGGGAATATCGGTCATGATTAAGTTGCTTTTACCTAAGTTCGGTCCAAAATTTTAAGAGCGCGCATCGTCGTCGGTTTCGAGATAATCGTCGTCAATTTCGAGGTCGTCGTCCTCAATGGAGTAGGGGGCGTGCTCTTCTTGAAGAGGGGAACTCTGAAGTTCTTTAGGCGGCGGGAGGCTTGCTTGAGTGCTGGGAGCATCTTCCTCTTCGAGAGGCGTTTCACTTTTCGTGAGAACTAAAGCGGCGTCAAAATCGCTACCGTTGTGGCTTAATTGTGAGAGAGGCAGGGGTACTGTCGGGTAGTCCGAATCACCTCCCCATTGCTCGACGGCTTCGACATTATTTGAAAAGATCTCAGGGCCCTCAAACTCAGCGGAGTTGGGCGCGTCCGTGGTCTCAAGGGTAGGCACTGAGGGTGGTTGAAGGGGGACCTCGTTGTATCTTCGCGTCTCCATTTCCTCGTCGAGAATTTGTTCGTCGCAATCGACAAGCAAGATTGAAATATTGTCTTGGCTGCGAGCCGCGAGGGCATGACTGAGCAATTCTGAAGCGATGACGCTTGCCGGATAGGGCTCGCGCATGGTGGTCCAAATGGTGGAGCTGCTCACCGAACGGGTGAGGCCATCTGTACAAAGTAAAAATCTATCACCTATTGCCAGATCCAAAGTACGCATGCTGACTCGTAGACTTTGATTCATGCCCAATGCGCATACGACCGAGTTGCGGGGCAATTGCTCCAGTACTTCGTCGGCCGTTTCGGGGCGGCGCTCCAAAATCTCGGTTGCTATTGTGTGGTCGACTGTCAGCAATTCAAGACGACCGTGTCTAAGACGGTAACAGCGACTGTCTCCTACGTGAGCTATATGAATTTGCTTCGTGCGCGGAGCGAGGAGCGCGGCTATCACGGTTGAGGCCATTCCTTCTCTGCTCTTGTCCTTCTCGACAACCTGCAGAATATTTTGATGGGCCCGGTGCACGGCAGCCGAGAGTCGACGGGCTTGCTCTGGGGTACCCAAGTAGTCAAAGTCGGGGCGTTCATGACTCCTGCGAACTGTCGAACCTATAAAATTTTCGACGCTTCGCAAAGCTAGGTTAGCAGCCACGTCCCCGCGCCCACGCCCACCAGCCCCATCGGCCACAGCAAAAAGACCCAAGTCTTCCCGGATGAGGGTGGCATCTTCGTTGACCGTTCTGCCGGGGCCTTCGTCCGTGAGATCATAGGCTGAGAGAACCAGTATTTCGCTCATTACTGACTATCTACCTAAGGTTGGGGCGAGGTTCCAGTTGGTATGTTCCCCTCTCCTTGCAAGCTGGTGTGCGAGAAGAGGGGAATGGCCTTAAAGTGCTGCTAGGAGCGCAGCTTCGATGGCATTGGTGTTCGCATCGCCGCCAATATCACGCCCACGAACATTGTCCGAGAGAGTCTTCTGGACCGCCGCTTCGACCGCAACGGCCTCTTTTTCTAGATCAAGACTATGCCGTAGGAGCATCGCTGCGCTCAATACTGTACCGACGGGGTTTGCAATACCAAGACCCGCAATATCGGGTGCGGAACCATGAATTGGTTCATAGAGACCCATTGTACCTTCTCCGAGGGAGGCGCTGGGGAGCATGCCGAGGGAGCCAGTAAGAACAGCCGCTTCATCCGAAAGAATGTCTCCAAACATATTTTCGGTGACAATCACATCGAAACTGCCGGGATTCGTAACGAGACGCATCGCACAGGAGTCGACCAGCTGGTGTTCCAGCTCAATGTCGGAATATTTGGCCCCCACCTCGGTGGCCACGCCACGCCAAAGTCGAGACGAAGCAAGCACATTGGCTTTGTCGACCGAGGTGACCTTTTTGCGTCGACCAGCTGCAATTTTGTACGCGAGCTCGACGATTCGCCGAATTTCGCCTCCGGTGTACGCCATCGTGTCGTATGCTTTGGAATCGTCTGCAAAGCCATTGGGCTCTTGGCGCTCGCCAAAGTAAACACCGCCGGTCAACTCGCGTACGCAGAGCAAATCGACTCCCTCCACCAATTCGCGTTTGAGTGGTGAGGCATCAAGAAGCTCAGCATACCCCCGCACTGGACGGATATTGGCATAAAGACCCAAGCCCTTGCGTATGGCTAAAAGTCCCTGTTCGGGGCGTACTTTTGCGGTCGGATCATCCCACTTGGGACCACCGACGGCTCCGAGTAGCGTAGCGTTTGCGCTCTTGCATGCAGAAAGAGTTTGCTCGGGGAGCGGAGTTCCAGTCTTGTCGATGGCAATTCCACCGATGTGCTGGGGCTCGAATGAGAAGGAGTGACCAAATTTCTTGGCGACAGCTTCTAGTACTTTTTGAGCTACGCCCGTGATTTCTGGTCCGATTCCATCTCCGGGGAGGACTACAATTTTGGCTTCCATGACTAAACATCTCCAATTGGGGAAAAGCTCCCTAGGCCGCTCTTCTTTGTTTTGTGCAAGAGCAGCGATTGTCAGCGATCAGGTGAGCGCGTCTAGGCTCAAATTCCCTGAAGGCGCGGCTAAGCCACATATCAGACTGACCCGTGCCTGTCAGTTATTCTGCTCAGAACTTCCATTTCGTCCCATCGAAGTCGCACTGAGGAGGAATGCTTCCAAAAGTTCGCGACCTCTTTGAGGCAAGCGACCGAGCCGCAGGCGTGTCTTTTGATGTCGATTCCACGATTCAATCCACAAAGCATGGTCGCTCGCTTCTTGATCTCGATTGATCACCCACTTCTTAAAGCGCCCCGCCATGGAGTGGTTCGTACAAGGAGCCGCCATCGTTGAGGTCGCATTCGTGTCAGGAGGGCAGAGCGAAGCAGGGTGCAAACCCAATTGGAGGAGGGAGGCGGGATCGGGTCGATCAAATGGGTAGGCACGGCATGCCGTGGGTCGAGATTGATGAATAGAGCACCCCTGAGAGTTTTTGAGGAAGACGCACCCCGATTGCGAGGCTTGGCGAGTGGGTCCGCAAGCCTCCTCAGACGTGTGTCGAAGTGCAATCGCCCGGCGTCCTTCTCGAACAAGGGCGAGACTCTCTGGCTCTCCAATCAGGTCAATGTCCTCCGGACCCAGCAATTGAAGTGATTCGATGACGGATTCTTCCTGGGGGGAACTGGCCAGTAGACGGACGAGATCCACCCCGGTAACCAAGACTCGATGGGTTCGGCAGCACGCGGAACATTGATCACACGAGAAGCCTTTTTGGTAAAAATCTTCTGTCATTGGAACTTGCTTTGAATATATCGCCAAATAACCGCTCCGAAGCCGAATTTGCCTCCAGTAGCAGTGTAAAAATTGAGGCTCCTTAATTTACAAAGTCGCTTTTGGTTCGCTAGAGGTAGAATACCGAGCGAATTGACTCTAGATTTGGTCGCGCTCCGTCGGGAATATGATAGGGCTCTCGACGAAAGAAAAGTTGGGGGGAGTTTACACTCCGTTCGCGTTCTTTTCCTGATAGTTCCCTGAAGCGCTTCAAACCACTTACTTGAGTAGAAAATTTTCATGGCAAAGGTCCTTAACCTCAACGCAGATGGAAAACGCTGGCGTCCTCATCGAATAGGAATTGCCAACGACCATGTACGTGTCCCCTATGCCAATGGCTCATCTTTTGCGAGCCAATTTCTCTATCGAGAGTTCAATCAGCGCGGTCATGAGGTAACTGTTATCGGTCCGGAAGACCCGTTGGCGTCCGAGGAAGAATTACCGAATAACCGTGTGCTTCTCACCAGCTTGCCCTTGAAGGCGCAGCCGGGGGTACATTTGGCCCTACCGACGCGTCGGGGCCTGCGCGAGCTAACGCGCAAACGCATCGACGTATTTCTGGGTCAGACGGGCACGGGCATGATAGATTTGGGCCTGTGGTTACGAAGAACCCAGAATATTCCCTTCGTATCGGTCAACACATTTCATTGGGCAAGCTATTATGAGGTGCTTTTTCCCGAGTCGTTTCAGACGAACCGGGCAATGCATCACCTCTTCAGTGATCGCGTGATACCTTGGTTGGAGCGCCAGGTTGCCAGTGCATACAACCGAAGTGATGGTCTTGTCGTTCTCTCCGGAGGCTTAAAACAATATTGGAGAGATCGCGGAGTCAATTGTCCAATTCACGTAATCCCGCGCAGCGTTGATCCTGCTATTTTTGATCAAGCGGCGGGAGAAGATCCTTTTCCTAAGCAGGCAACTCGCGGACATCGTCTCTTGTCTGTTTGTCGCCATAGTCGAGAAAAGTCCCTCGATCGACTCTTACGAATTTTCGCCCGGACTGTCGCTACTACAGATCCGCTCGCGACCCTGACCCTCGTGGGGGACGGACCCGATCATGATGTGCTCAAGAATCTTGTTCAAGAGCTGAAGCTCGGGGACAAGGTGTTTTTCGAGGGTGAGAAAGCTTTAAACGAGGTGCAAAATTACTACCGCCACGCGGAAGTATTTACCTACACTTCGTTGAGTGAGACTTATGGGCAAGTTGTAAGTGAAGCTCTTTGGTGTGGCCTGCCCGTTGTTGCCATGAACGACGGGAAAGGCGTTCAACAACAAATTGCCAGCGAATACGATGGCATTTTGGTCAGCCCGGGCCCCAACGAAAGCGAAAGTGACTATCGTTTTGGAAGAGCCGTTTTGGACCTCTTAGAAAATCCAGAGCGTCGCTTGAAAATGTCCGAGGAAGCAGTCGCCAGGTCGCGCCCACGCTGTTCTCCCGATCAGAATATCAATCGATTTTACGAGGCTTTTCATCAAGCCAAGGAGCACTTGGAGTCTACGGGTACACACGCGACCAGTTCTTCAACGCAGGTGGCTGTACCTTCGGCCTATCATCTCGTGCGCTGGACCGGCCTGCATGTTGCAGCCTGTGCCCTGGGCTCATTTCGTAAGGGAGAGCCCGTACCCTCTGCCGATGTTCCTCTAGCCACATGGGATAGAGGCGTAACAGACCCCGTTCGTTCCCCTGAGAAGAGCGAGTCTAAAGTCAGAAAGCTGAAATAGCGGGCTCATCAATCCTCAAGCCATCAGGACTAGTTGGCTTGAGGACTAGTACCAAAGGTCGGAACTTCGTGCCGGGTTTTGGTACCCATGAGACAAAAAGTAGTACCGAGGGCAAATAGGGAGGCTATTGCGGGTTTCATCAGGCCCCCACTTCAGTTGGGTCTGGTGAA
>Ga0256845_1000267_pt1 | contig 49680 bp, 38 predicted proteins | sample RiftiametaG_FD_189101 | JGI IMG/M metagenome (GOLD analysis project Ga0256845, IMG submission 189101) | Tube worm associated microbial communities from hydrothermal vent at the East Pacific Rise, Pacific Ocean - Riftia | ecosystem: Host-associated > Annelida > Integument > Unclassified ...
CGGGAGGTCCTGGAGCAGGGACCTCTCGAGACCCTCTGGTACCCCTTCGACCTGCTGATCGACCTCAGCGTGACCGCAGATCGACTGCTCGGGGAGGGCGACCTGCGGCTGTGTTTCGAGATGGGGCGGTTCTCGTGTGGGCACAACCTCACCGGCATCTACCGGGTGTTTTTTCGCTTCGGGAACCTCAACTTCCTCCTCGATCGAGCGGCCAAGGCCTGGCACTCGCAATACGACTTTGGACGTATGAGTGTGCACCGTGATCCGAGCAACAAGCAGCGCGTGACCATGGTGCTCGAGGACGTCCCGCGCCCACACCAAGCCATCTACCAGTCGATCTACGGGTGGGCGACAAAGGCCGCCGAGCTCAGCGGGACCGAGCTGACGAGCTTCACCGAGGGCTTCAGCGAAGACCCCTCGAAGCCCAGCACCTGGACCTTCGAGTACCTCTGAGCGCGAGGGTGGCCCGAGAGCCACCCCCACCCCCCGTCTGAGCTCAGAGCCCGCAGCTCGTCAGAGCACCGAGACCGGGTTGAGCTCGTGCTCGGCCGGAGTCTCGTTGTCGCCGACGGTCACCGAACTCCCGAGCCCGAGCTGACTGAAGTTATTGGCGCCCCAACAAACCACGTCGTCGTTCTCGAGCACCGCACAGTTGTGGTCCGCCCCGACGGCCAACAACCGCGCCGAGCCGCCGAGCTGGACCGGGCCCGCGCTCATGGGCAGCTCGTCGTCGCCGATGGTGTCGGTGTGGCCGTAGCCGAGCTGACCGGTCTCGTTGCCGCCCCAGCACATGACCTCACCGCTCTCGAGCAGGACACAGGTGTGGGCAGTCCCGAGGGCCAGGCTCTTGGCGGCGCTGGGCAGGGCGATGGCCAGTTGGGTGTTGGGGGTCTCGTCGTCACCGATCACCGCCACGTTGCCCAGGCCCAGCTGCCCAGACGTGTTGTCGCCCCAGCACAGGACATCACCGGTGTTGAGGATCGCGCAGCTGTGGTTCGCCCCCAACTCGATGTCGACCAGCTCCGTGTTCGCGGGCAGGTTGGCCGGGACCAGGGAGACCAGACCGACACTCGAGGGCAGCTCGTCGTCGCCGATCTGCAAGATGTTCCCGTAGCCGAGCTGGCCCTCCGAGTTGCGGCCCCAGCAGCGCGCCCCGCCGTCGACGAAGTTGACACAGTTGTGGTTGGCGCCGGCCTCGAGGCGCGAACCCAGGGCGCCGATGCTGACGACCCCCCCGGGCGCAGGCGTGGCCTCGACGTTGCCGTAGCCGAGCTGGCCCAAGTTGTTGTGGCCCCAGCACCGGACCTCGCCGATACCCACACGCGCGCAGGTGTGGTTCGCGCCCGGCTGGACCTCGATGACCGGCGAGACCGCGACACTGGGCAGCGCCGCGAGGTTCTCGTTGTCGCCACGGTCTTCGTTGTCGCCGTAGCCGAGTTGGCCCTGATGGTTGCGGCCCCAACAGCGCAGCCCGCCGTCTTGCAAGATCGCGCAGCTGTGTTGGTTGCCCATGGCGATCTTCGTGGCCGGGCCCGGGAGCAAGACATCACCGATGTCGCTCGGAAACTCGTCGTCGCCGATGGTGTTGGTGTTGCCGTGCCCGAGCTGGCCAAACTCGCCCCGGCCCCAGCAGCGGACCGCACCGCCGTCGATCAACACACAGCTGTGTTGGGCGCCCAGCTCGATGGCCGCGACCGCGGTGAAGGTGCAGTCCGTATCGCAACCGTCGCCATCGACGAGATCGCCGTCGTCACACTGCTCGCCCCCCTCGACGTCCCCGTTGCCACACAGGGCATCGCTGCAGGCGCCATCGACACAGGTCAGACCGGGGTCACAGCTTTCCTCACCGAGGACACACTCACAGCCGGCTTCAGTGCAAGGAGGGGTCTCGGCCGTCTCCGCCGTCTCCGTGGTATCGGCCGTCTCCGTCCCCTCGGTGGTGTCGGTGTTCGAGCCTTCGGTTTCGGTCCCGTCCGACTCGGTGCTCGCGGTCTCGGTCCCCGAATCGTCACCGTCTGCGCCCGAGTTTTTGCAGGCCGCAGTTTGCGAGATCAGGAAGAGCAAGCTGGCGCAGGCGAGCGCGCGGCCCAACGACGGAGGGAGCCCGGGTGTATGCATGGCGTAGTTCAAAGGAAAGGGAGGCGGGAAAGGGAGGCGGGAAAGGGGGGAAAGAAAGAAAGAAAGAAAGAAAGAAAAGACGACGGAGAAAGAAGCCGCACCAAGGGCTCAGGGCTGGGGCACGAGCAGGGGCACAGGCCCGGCGTCGGGCGGGAGCTCGTCGTCGCCGCGCAGCTGAGTGTCGCCGTAGCCGAGCTGGCCATAGTCGTTGAAGCCCCAGCAGAAGATGTCGTGGCTGTCGATGACCACACAGGTGTGATAGTCGCCGGCAGTCAGCGCGGTCACCGTGCCACCGAGGACCACCGGGTCGATGGAGCTGGGGAGCTCGTCGTCACCAATGTGCTCGATGTTTCCATTCCCGAGCTGGCCGTAGAGATTGCGACCCCAACACTTGAGCTCACCACCTTCGAGGGTCGCGCAGCTGTGGTGTTTGCCCAGCGCCAGGCCGGTCGCGTCGCCCCCGAGGGAGATGGGAAAGAGGGTCGCCAGGGTCTCGTTGTCGCCGATCGTCGTCGTCGTGCCCTGACCGATCTGACCGTAGAAATTGTCCCCCCAGCACAGGACGTCCCCACCTTCGTAGAGCACGCAGCTGTGCCCCTCGCCCAACGCGAGGTCGATCACCGGGGTCCCGTCGGGGACACCTTGGGGCATGAGTGGAACCGTGCCCACCGCGTCCGGGTCTTCGTCGTCGCCGATATTTTCGGTGTGGCCGTAGCCGAGCTGTCCCTTGTCGTTTCGTCCCCAACAGCGGAGCCCGCCGCCTTCGAGCAGGGCGCAGTTGTGGTCGCCATTCGAGCTCAGCATGGTCACCATTGCGTCCAGGGCGACATCGACGACGAGGGGAATAGCGAGAGGGTTGGCGTTGCTGTAGCCGAGCTGGCCAAAGGCGTTCCCTCCCCAACAACGCACGCCGCCCTCGCCCACGCGCACGCAGGTGTGGCCGCGACCCGTGGTGACCTCCAAAATCCCGGCGGCGATGTCGATCGCGTTCACCGAAAACGGAAACTCGTCGTCACCGATGTCCTCATTGTTGCCATAGCCGAGCTGCCCCGAGGCGTTCTCTCCCCAACAGCGCAAGGTCCCGTCCTCGAGCAGGGCACAGGCGTGTGTGCCCCCGACGCTCAATGCCGTGGCCTTGGCGTTCAGAGGCACGTCCCCCGGAAACGAGGGATCCTCGTTGTCACCGATATTCTCGGTGTTGTTGTAGCCGAGCTGTCCGGAGCTGTTGAGGCCCCAACAGCGCACACGGCCGTTCTCGATCAGGGCGCAGGTGTGAGCCCCACCCGCGGCAATGTCCAAGATGAGCGTGTAGCTGCAGTCGTTGTCGCAGCCGTCCCCGACATCATCATTGCCGTCGTCACACTGTTCACCGGGGTCGACGGTACCGTCGTGGTTGCACGACAGGGCGGCGCACAGCCCATCGATGCAGCTCAGCCCCTCGTCGCAGATGTCCTCAGCTCCGCCACAGGCACACCCTTCGCTCGAACACTCGCCGTCCGTGACGGTCGTATCGGCCTCGCTGGTGTCGTCTTCGGTGGACTCGGATTCGCTCTCGGTCGACTCCGACTCTCCTCCGCTGCTCTCGCCCTCCGACTCGTCGGCAGTGGTGTCGGCGACAGAGGTGGAGCCCTCGTCTCGCTCCCCACTCGCACAACCGATGGAGGCGCCTCCCAGCGCGAGTGCCACAACGATGAGCGCGGTCTCGAGGTGGGTTCCGGGCGTGAAGTTGGTCTTAAGCATGATGTACAGCGCCGCGGACGGCGGAAGTCGGGTTCCGAGTGTACCCCGGTCTCTCCCTCTTCGATGTGCCCTAAGTCGACGTGATGATCTGAACAGGATCGCGAGAAAGCGCGTGGCGTGGGACCCGCGCTTGCCCGTGCCTAGAAGGTCTTCGCGACCGAGCGTCGGGTATCACGCGCCCACCCCTACAGGGGCCTGTCTACATGGACAGTCGGGAGATCCTTGGCCCAGCGCGCGATGTGCTGCGCGCCCTCAGCCTCGATCGCCATTCAACATCCGCGCGAAGCCGTCTGCTTCGATGTCCTGGCGATGATCCGAGAGTCGGAGGCTGAAATTTCCACCGTCGGCCTCGGCGATCTCGACCCGGATCACCGCCCCGCTGACCGGGTCGAGGCTGAGGGTCATGCTTCGGATCAATGCACGGGCGACCGAGTCCAGAGGCGGCGAGAGACTCAGGCGCGAGCCCCCTCGGGGGATCTCCGGGCGAGCCTCGACGGTGAGGGCCTCCCCCTTCCCCGGAGCGAAACAGGCCACCAGGTGGTCTGCGAGCCAGCCCAGAGCCGGGGCCTGAGCACGCGTAGGCAGCTCCCGGCGCGGCAAGGAGGGATCGTTGGGAACGATCGAAATCGCGCCTGGGCTCACCCGGGTCGTCGATCCCAGAAGGTCATCGTCGCGTAACACCAAGGTCACCGAGGGCGCGTCGAAGGCCAGCGCCCCCCCACCGACGAGGTCTTCACGCAGGAGCGAGGAGCTGCGCACAAAAGTGTAGCGAGCCGCGAGGTTGAGACGGGTCTTGCGTGAGAAGCTGGCCCAAAGCTCGAGCCGGTTGGCGAGCCGTCGCTGGTCCCGCGTCAGGGGAGGAGCCGCGTGGGCGCGCCCGAGCCCGAGCCCGAGCCCGGGCAGGGCGAGGGCCGCGAGACCGAGGCCTAGCAAGGCTCGACGACCACGCTCGGGTCCACGTTCAACGGTCATCGGAAACCTGCTTGGAAACACCGGTCGCTAGCGCGGCGAGCCCCGGCGCAGCGAGCAAACTCAGGACACAGCTCAGGCTCACGCCGATCGTGACCGCCAGGCCGAGCTCTCGCCACAGGGGTTGAGTCGAGGTCAGAAGGATCAACCCAGCGACGACCTGGCAGCCGGCGGTCGTCACCAGACCCTGCGTCGAGATCGTTTCAGTCGGCCCGGTACCGGTCTGCGCCGCGACCCCGACGAGAGCAGCGGCCGCGCTCGCGCTCGCGCCGACCAGGCACAGAGCCGGCAACAGGTGAGGACCGAAGGGCTGTCCCAGCAGGTGCAGACCGACGAGCACCCCCGACTGAGCCGCGAGAGCGAGGAGGGCAGCGGCCGCGGCGAGGCCGAGGCGAGCGGTGCTCAGCCAGGTCCAGAGCGCGCCGAGCCACAGGCCCGCGAGGATCACGATGACCACAAGGCGATCGAAGTCACGGTGGTCGATCATCGCTGCGATCGCCGGGCCGCGCAGGGCCGGCAAGTTCGCCAGTTGTCCCGGGTCGAGGGCCTGCGCGGCGACCCCCCCGGCGCCGTGGAGTTCGACCCGAGCGACGATCGCCGGGGGCTCACCACCACCATCGTCGAAATAGGCGCTGATCCAGGGCCCCAGAGGACCGTCGAGGGCCACCTGTGCGCTGGGCAGGGTCTCGATGTCGGCCGAGCCCCGCACAAACTCGCTGAACGCCTCGGCGCGCAGACCTTGGTCGATGAGCAGGTCGTCGAGCACGGCCATCCGAGCCTCGAGCCCGAGGGTCTCGAGCGCGCTGTGGCGGGCCTCGAGTTCGGCCTGGGGCAAGATGAAGCTCCCGGGCGAGTCGATGCGGCGGGCGGTCTCGGGGACCAAGCCGGCGAGCGCGGCGAAGTCCACGGCCGCCGCGTCGAGGGCCGCGGCCTCGGGGCTCTGACCCTCGCCGACCGCGAGCCCGGGGCTCCGGGCCTCGACGATCATCGAGGGGTCGAAGAAGTGCTCGGCGAGGGCCGCCTCGGCCTCAGCCTCGGGCCACGAGCCGGCGCCCGAACGATCGTCGACAGGGCGCCCTGCGTCGACCCCAGACGCGGACAGGACCACACCACTGCGGAAGTTCAGCTGCGGCGCGGCCCAGACCGCCGCGCCCAGCGATGCCGCGCAGGTCAGCGCGGCCAGGGTCGGCCGAGCCGGGAGTCGCAGACGCCAGCCCTCGAGCTCGAGGGGCGCCCGCGGTCGAAGCAGGTCCAACATCGCCGGAAGCGCGAGCCGCAAGACCACCGCGAGGCCCAGGTAGGCCCCGGCCCAGATCAGGGACCAGCGCTGCCAGACCGGGTAGGGCGTCAACCAAAGGGGTGCCAGCGCGCCAGCCATGATCAGCGTCCCCGCCCACTCCCGGGCGCCCTGCCGCGCTCCCCCGGCCCGCCGTGGCGGACTCCGGCGACGCAGGGCGGCCTCACAACCGAACCCGAGCAGGAGCAGGGCCAGCGCCACACCGGCCAGGTCGAGGCCACCCAGGACCCAGCCCAAGATCACCCAGGCGCCGACCAGGCAAGTCGCTAGCGCGAGCACGGGGATCAGGCGGCGCCAGCTCAGGGACAGGACCAACACGAGGCCGGCGAGACAGGCGGCCAGGGCCCGCGGCCAGTCGCGCTCGAGCTGGGCGCGGGCCCGGGTCTCCGGGCCCATGCCGGTCACGATTGCGACGTCGATGGGCAACCCGGAGACGGCCTCGGACACGGCGCGATGGAGCGCGGCGCCCGAGCTCGAGTCCGAGCCCGAGCCCGAGCCCGAACCGCCCGGCTGGACCGGTTGAATCAGTTGGATCAGTTGGATCAGGGCGTGGTCACCGGTCGCCGAGATCAGGTCGCCGTTGGCGGCGACCTGGGGCTCGGCGCTGCCCAGGGCCGTCGCCACGTGGCCCAGACGGCCGGCCTCGCCCGCGCTCAGCTGGGCGAGGCCCAGCGGATCTCGCCGCGGCTGCTCGCCCGAGACGCTGAACAGGGGGCTGCCCATGCGGGCCTCGAGGCCCTGGACCTCGGCCAACATCGATGCATCGCCGAGCCTCTCGCCGAGCGCTTCATGGGCCGCGAGCGGGAGCAGGTACAGGGCATGGGTATCGAGCCAGCGGACGATCTCGGTTTTCGGGGGCGCGTGGGGGACACGCGCCTCGCCGAGCGCCTCCTCGACGGCGATGCCCGCCTCCGCGAGGACCGTTCGCGGGTCGCCGGAAGCCGCTCCCGGTCCGAGCTTCGCCTGCTCGCCCGCCTGCTCCCCCGCTTGCTCGCCCCTTTGCTCGCCCCGGGCATGGACCCGCAACAGGGCGATCGGGCGTCCGGCGGCGAGGCGATGTTCGAAGGGGATCAACGCCTCGAGGTCGGCCCCGGCGATCATCGACCTCGAGCTCCCGAACATCGAGAGCCCAGCCACGAGTGTCACCGCGATCCACAGACCCAAGACGACGAGGCTGAAGACCCGCGGCAGCGGCCCCCGAGGGCTCTCCTGGCCGGCGGCGGAGACCCCCTCCCGGGCCTCGCCCTCGCGCTTCTCGCTGCCGCTCACGCGGCCGGACCTTAGCACTAACGAGATCTCGGCGAAGCGCCGATCTGCGCCGAGGACCGCGTGCCGATACGCCTTCCACACCCAGATCCACGCGTCGGTGACCGGGATGGTAAACCGGCGGCGGTGGCCGAAGCCCTCAACCCTGCCCAGCGCGCGGGCGTCGATCATCGGGGTAGTCCCCTGCTCCTGCTCGCCGGCGCCGGCACGGGCAAGACCCGGGTGATCACCCATCGAGTCGCGGCGCTGATCGATCAAGGGGTCCCCGCGTGGCGGATCTTGGCGGTGACCTTCACCAACAAGGCCGCCGCCGAGATGCGTGAGCGGATCGCCGAGCAGCTCGGCATGACCATCGAGGAGCTGCGCCGAGACGGCCCCTGGATCGGGACCTTCCACTCGATCTGTGCCCGCATCCTCCGTCGCCACGGCGAGGCGGTGGGCCTGAGCAGGAATTTCTCGATCTACGACGTCGACGACCAGCGCTCGCTCATGCGCCGGATCCTCAAGGCCCTCAATATCGACCCGCGCATGTTCTCGGCCAGCGCCGTGCTCGGGAAGATCGACTCGGCCAAGAACCTCGGCCTGCCCCGGAGCCAGATCCACGAGCTCGGGCTCGGGGAACCGGTCGAGTCCTGGACCCGCCGGGCCTGGGCCATGTACGAAGATCAGCTGCGCTCGGCCGACGCCGCCGACTTTGGTGATCTCCTGGTGCTCGCGGTCGAACTCCTGCGCAAGGCCAGGCCGACCCCGACCCCAGACCCGAGCCCGAGTTCGAGTTCGACACCGAGCCGGACCGTCAAGCTGACCACCGACCGGCGCCCCGCCGCCTCGAGCCCCGCCCGGACCCAGGTCAACCCGGTGCTCGGCCTGCGCCGTCGCTTCCTGCACGTGGTCGTCGACGAGTATCAAGACACCAACCCGGTCCAGGCCGAACTCGTCGACCTCCTCTGCGGGCCCGAGGCCGAACTGTGTGTGGTCGGGGACGACGACCAGGCGATCTACGGCTGGCGCGGCGCCGACGTCCGCCAGATCTTGGCCTTCCCCGAGACCCACTACGGCTGCGAGATCATTCGCCTCGAGCAGAACTATCGCAGCACCTCGCTGATCTTGGACTGCGCCAACGCGGTGATCCAAGCCGGCGTCCGCCGCCACGATAAAAAACTCTGGAGCGAGCACGGCCCGGGTGAGCCCGTGCAGTTGGTCGGTCTGCGCGACGAGCGAGAGGAGGCGCGCTGGGTGGCGCGGACCGTGAGCCAGGCGATCAGCGAGGGTGAGTCGCCCGCGGAGATCGTCGTGTTCTACCGGACCCACGCCCAGTCCCGGCCGCTCGAGGAGGCCATGCGCCTCAGCGGCATCCGCTACCGCATGCTCGGCGGGATTCGCTTTTACGACCGGCGCGAGATCAAAGATCTGATCGCCTACCTGCGCCTGTTGACCAATCCGGCGGCCGACCTGGATTGCCTGCGCATCATCAATGTTCCCGCGCGGCGGATCGGGGCCAAGACCATCGAGCGTCTGACCGCCTGGGCGATCGCCGAGGGAAAGTCCCTGCTCCAGGCCTGCGGCCCCGACTCGGAGCACGGCGCCGAGGCGGGTCTAGGCAAGCCTGCCGTCCGCTCGGTCGCGGGTTTTTGGACCGTCATCGAGGCCCTGCGCGGGGAGATCGAGGGCCTCGCCCACCACGAGGTCGCCGCTTTGGTGCTCGAGCGTGTCGCCTACTTCGAGTCGATCACCGAAGAGCAAGACGGCGACGCCCGGACCGAAAACCTCAACGAGTTCATCGGGGCGCTCGAAGAATTCGTCCACGACCAGCCCGGGGCCAGCCTGGCCGAGTATCTCGAACAGATCGCCCTGGCGACCAGCGGTGACGACGAGCAGGTCAGCGAGGCCATCACCATGATGACCATCCACTCCGCCAAGGGCCTCGAGTTCGACCGTGTGTTCGTGACCGGCATGGAGGAGGGCGTGTTCCCGCATATGCGGGCCATCGAAGACGGGGATCCGAGCGCCATCGAGGAGGAGCGGCGCCTGGCCTACGTGGCCCTGACCCGAGCTCGGCGCCGCTTGAGCCTGAGTCACGTCGAGCGCCGCTTTTTGTGGGGGCGCACCCAAGTTCGGGCCCCATCCCGATTCTTGACCCCCCTGCCCGAGCTCGCCATCGTCCGCTCGGGCCTCGCCCGCAAGCGTCGCCTCGACCTCGGGCAGGAGGGTCGAGCGCCCCGGGTCGAACGCCGGGAGCCGAGCTGGGACGACGACATCGAGCTCGACCCCGGCTACGCGCAGACCACCACCGTGGGTCGAGCCAGCCCCAGGCGCGCCGGTTCTCGAGACCGCCGGCCGGTCCCCACACCCCCGACCCCTGCGGTCACGAACCCCAGGTCGCTCGCCTCGGTCCGCGAGACCGAGCTCTTCGACGAGCCGGAGTCGGACACCGACCTCTTCGACGAGCCGGAGATCGAGTACGAGCCCGAGGAGGCCGCGGTTCGAGTCCACGCAGGCATGCTCGTGCGGCACCCCAAATTCGGGGTCGGCAAGGTTCTCAGCTGGACCGGGACCGGTGACCGCATGAAGCTCAACCTGAGCTTTGCAGGCACCCGCAAGACGATCTTGGCCCGGTTTTGCGCCCCGGTTTGAGTACCCGGGAGCGGAGGCCCCGGGTCGCGTAGAACACTGTTTCGCCGTAAACGACGACCCTCGGTCCGGGTTCTGTTGTTCTGTTGGTCTGGGTTCTGTCGCAGCCGACCGGTGCTCGTGCCGGTCAGAGCGAGTACGCGGTCGACCAGCTCGCGCCATCGAACAGCTCCGCGAGCCCGTCGTCGGCGAGCGTGAGGTCGAGGCTGAAGTGGGGTCGGTCGCCGTCGTCGACCGAGGACCAGGCAGGCCCTTGGGCCGCGAGCGCGGCGCGGGCGTGAGTCGTGCCCGGGTCGTGGATCGGTCCCAGCACGCAGGCCTCGATGAAGCGCTCGATCACGAACACGCTCTCTGGAGTCTCGCTATCGTCGGGGACATCGAAATGGTCCGGATTGAAGTCGTCGGCATCCTCGTCGCCCTCGGGGTCAGCGAACTGAGCTTGGACGAAGTCACGAACAAACTCGTGGACGGCCTCCTGCTGGCTGTCACCGATCCTTGCGTGTGCCGCCGCGTCGATGAGGATGCCGAGGCCATAGCCGCGCAGCCGCAGATCGAGGCCGCTGCGTTTGGTCAGGGTGTCCCTCCCCGCGAGCACCAGCGCGAGCCGATCGACCTCGGACGGCTCGAGGTAGGTGGAGAGGATCGTCAAATGTAGTCGCGCGGCGCCGCGGCGCTGAGCGCGAATCTCAATGAGGTCCGTCATTGCTGGCACCATACGCACTCCTACCAAGACCCTCTCAGCCCGACCGACGCCGCCGACGGAACACCAAAAGCTCGAACGAAACCCGTCTCACTTCGTTGACCTCTCCCGGTCCAGGTTCTGGGCCGCTTGCGCTCCAGTATGACCATGGAACATTCTCATCCGTGCTTCGCTCGAGCTCCCTCGCGTCCGTGATCGCCCTGCTCTCGCTGGGCGCGTCAGCGCTAGCCTGCTCAGCCGTACCCGCGACGATCATCCTCGAGCCCGAGGACGCCCCCCCGAGGGCGGATCCCGCCGCCGCAGAGGTCGGTCCCTCCTGCCGCGCCCCGGAGCTCCGGGCTTGCCTCTGGGCATGTAAGGACGCCGAGTGCCTGGCGTGGTGCGGCGGTGAGGCCTGCCCCCTCGCCATGGAGGAGATGTTGGCCTGCATGGAGCCAGCCCGGAGCTACACGCAGCGCTTCCCTCCACCCGCGCTCGAGTTCGAGGCCCTGGACCCGGCCCACCCCGACGAGCTCTCGCCCACCCAGAACTCGCGCGCCCTGTTCGAGGGTTGGGAGGCTGGATTCGAAGCGGTCTTCAGTTCGCAGTGGGAGGACACCTGCCACGACCACTGCATCCAGACCCTCGGCGACAGTGAGAACAGTTGCGACTATGTGTGGGGCAGCGAGCTGGACGAGTGGGAGCAGTGGGAGCAGTACCGGTCGCGCACGAGCGGGGCAACCGGGACCCACGCCAGACTCGGATCGAGCTCGAGTTTGGTCGAGACCGGCTTCCTCGCCTCGTTCTCAGTGTCGAGCGGGGTCTCGCTCGGCGCACACCCGAGCTCGGCCGCGGACGACCGACACCTCCAACCACTGCGTGATCTCATCCGCGGCAACGACATGAGCTCGGCCATCACCGCTTGCCTCGGTCCCTACGACCCGTCGGCGCCCGAGCCTCTGCCGGTCGACCTCCGCGTCGAGCTCACCCTCGGTTCCGGGGGCCAGGTGGCCGAACACCGCCTGCTCGAGGGTGAGCTCGAGATCGGGGCCTGTGTACTCGAAGTCCTCGAGACCGAATTCGAGTTGCCCCGCCGTGTCGCCCGAGACTTCCCGGTCCTCGAGCTCGACGTCCGGGTGATGCCGGACATCTTTGGGCCCGCCGCCGAAATAGCCGGGTTCAGGGCTTCGGACCACGACGACGGGAGGTTATCCCCGACCAGCATCGACCGGGGTGGCGGTGGAACTGGCGGTGGCGGCGGAACTGGCCCTACCGACCTCGACCGAGACGGCGGCCTGCCCTGACGAGCTGCGCTCCCGCGCAAGTTCGAATCCAAGCGCGAGCTCGGGATCACCCCCGGCCGGGTACCGGATGACGACACTATCGGAGTCAGTTCGCCGCTTCGGGGATGATCACGGTCTGGAGCGTATGCCGGCCCTCGCCACGCGCGATCGTCAGCGTAATCTTCGCACCGACGCCGGCGAGCTGGCTCAGATATGCGACCTCGGAGACCTGGGTGATCGGCTCGCCGTCGATCGCCACGATCAGGTCGTCGATCTCGAGCGCGGCCCGATCGGCCGGGCTGTCCGGATCGATACGCGTGATCCGGACCACCGAGGCGAAGCCGGCGATGTGGGTGTCGTTCTCGGCTCCGATGCCCAAGCGAGCGTGGCGCATCCGTCGGTGGGTGCGGACCTCGTCGACGAAGCGGATGGCCATGGCCGCGGGGATCGCAAATGCCAGCCCCTGACCATCTTGGCGGACAGCCGTGGTGATCCCGATGACCCGGCCCTCGAGGTCGACGAGTGGACCGCCCGAGTTCCCGATGTTGATCGAGGCGTCGGTCTGAATGAACGACCAGATCCCGTTCGGGTCGAGGTCGCGGGGGCTGCCGACGTCGGCGTAGTTGCGACCGAGGCCCGAGACGACCCCGACCGTGACCGTATCGCCGAGCCCAAAGGGCTGGCCGACGGCCATGATCCACTCGCCGGGGCTGGGGTCGAGCTCGCGGAAGGTGACCGGGGTCAGACCCTCGACCTCGCCGAGCACCCGCAGCAGGGCCAGGTCCAAGAGCGGATCGGCGACGATCACTCCGGCCGCGACCTGGCTGCCATTGGGCAGCTGCACGGTGATCTCCCGGGCGCCCGCGACCACGTGTTCGTTGGTCAAGATCTCGCCGTGGACCGAGACCACCATGCCCGAACCGATCCCGCGCAGCTGTGTACCGCCCGCGCTGACCGTGGAGATCACGCTGACGACGGACGGCCCGACCTCCCGCGCGACCGCGGCGAAGTCGGGCAGGGCGAGGGCAGCGGTGGGGCGCGCATGCTCGACCGCGAGCGGCCGAGCATCGACGAGGGGCTGGTGGACGCCTGGACCGACGCCCGCCCCTATCACCTTGGGCTCCTCGATCTCGCGACACCCGAGCGACGAGAGCAGCGCGACGACGACCGCCGTGGTGACCCATGGCGCCCATAGCTTGAAGACACGAGGCGCGCGCATGAGGACGAAGCTATCAGAGTTGAGGGCGCCCGCGGCCGCGACTCACGGCACCCCGATTGTTGCGAGCGTCTCGCTCAGCCGATCACAGGATCGGTCGGTGGCGCGACGGCGGGGTCAGGGACCTCAGCCGGAGCGGGCGCTGCAACTGGCGCGGCGACTGCCGGCGCTGCAACTGCCGGCGCTGGTGCGGCGACTGCCGGCACTGCAACTGCCGGCGCTGCGACCGGGGCCGCTGCAACTGCCGGTGCCGGTGCGGTGACTACGGGCGCTGGTGCGGCGACTACGGGCGCTGCAACTGCTGGTGCCGGCGCTGCAACCGGGGCCGCCACAACTGCGGGCGCTGGTGCGGCGACCGGGGCCGCTACAACTGCGGGCGCTGGTGCGGCGACCGGGGCCGCTACAACTGCGGGCGCTGGTGCGGCGACCGGGGCCGCTACAACTGCGGGCGCTGGTGCGACGACCGGGGCCGCTGCAACTGCGGGCGCTGGTGCGACGACCGGGGCCGCTGCAACTGCGGGCGCTGGTGTGGCAACCGGGGCCGCTGCGGCAACCGGAGCCCCTGCGGTCACCGCGTCGAGGATCGGGCTCGCAAGCGGGGTCTCCATCATATCGACCATATCGACGGGATCGACGGGATCGCCGGGATCGCCGTCGCTCGGGTCGAAGTCGCCAGCGACGGCTTCGCCCTCGGCATCCTTTTGCATGGGCTCGTAGCCATCGTCGTCGCCGCCATCGTCCCTGGCCTTGATGTTCTCACCGACATCCGGGAGCTCATCGACGAAGGTCTGGTACTCGACCTGGGTGACTCGGCCACGGTTCAGGTGACGGCTGAAAGTCCGACGGTCGAAGAGGCGCTCTAGATCGCGGCTAGCCATGGCTGGGCGTTGTAGATCGTGGTGGGGCCCGCGTCAAAGCAGCTCAGCGCACAGTGCGCTGAAGATCCTGTAATTACCGGGAATAGGCCGCTCAGGCTTGGGTTCGCCGCCCCCGGGCCTATACTTACGCCCCGCCGGGCCCGGTCTGTGGGCGCTGCACCACCTGTTCAGGCCCGCTCCCCGTCATGACCTCCGCATACGACATCCGCATAAAAACCGACCTCGTCGAGCGCGAGAGCGCGTTCGTGGACAAGCTCTTCGCCGAGGTCCAAAAAGTTGTGGTCGGCCAGCGCGAGATGATCGAGCGCGTGTTCATGGGCCTCCTGTGTGGCGGCCACGTCCTGCTCGAGGGTGCGCCCGGCCTGGCCAAGACCTTGACGGTCAACACCATGGCCCGGTGCATGACCCTGGACTTCAAGCGTGTCCAGTTCACGCCCGACCTCCTGCCCTCCGACATCCTGGGCACGGTCATCTACAACCATCAGCAGGGCGAGTTCACCAACAAGCGCGGCCCGGTGTTCACCAACTTGTTGCTCGCCGACGAGATCAACCGGGCGCCCGCGAAGGTCCAGAGCGCCCTGCTCGAGGCCATGGCCGAGCGCAGCGTGACCATCGGCGACACCACCTACCCCCTGCCCGAGCCGTTCTTGGTCCTGGCCACCCAAAACCCGATCGAGCAAGAGGGCACCTACAGCCTGCCCGAGGCCCAGCTCGACCGTTTCATGTTCAAGATCAAGGTCGACTATCCGACCACCGACGAGGAGCTCACGATCATCGATCGGATCGCGGTCCCGGGTGAGGCCGTGCTCCCCGAGGTCGAGCCGGTGGTCTCGGCCGAGGAGATCCATGCGGTCCGCCGGGTGCTCGCCGAGATCATCGTCGAGCGACCCGTGCGCGAGTACATCGTCTCGGTGGTCGCCGCGACCCGCGAACCCGCCGGGGCCGAGCTCCCTGGCCTGGCCCCCTTCATCGATTTCGGGGCCTCGCCCCGGGCCAGCATCGCCCTGTTCCAGGCCGCGCGCGCACACGCATTTTTACGTCGCCGCGGCTACGTCTCGCCCGAGGACGTCAAAGCCATCGCCCCAGACGTGCTCCGCCACCGGGTGATCTTGTCCTACGAGGCCGAGGCCGAGGGCAAGTCTGTGGAGGAGATCGTCCGCGTGATCCTCGAGCACGTCCACGTCCCCTGAGCCCAGAGCGCGCACCGGTGGCCGACACACCCCACACGCCTGATTCCGGGCCGACACAGACCCCAAAACGAGGGTTTCGCTGGCCGTGGCGACGCCGCGCCGAGCACCATCGAGCGAGCCCGGCAGCCACACCCGCTGTCCCGAGCGTGCACTGGGCGCGGGCACCTGCCGTGGACCGCGGGCGGCGCTCCGGCGGAACAATCTCGGGCGGCGGAACAATCTCGGACGGAACCGCCACGGCCGGGCCCTCCGAGGAGGTCACCGAGCTCCTGCGCGAGGTCAGGCGGATCGAGATCCAGACCTCGCGCCTGGTCGACCAGCACCTCTCGGGCTCCTACCAATCCCTGTTCAAGGGTCGGGGGATCGCGTTCTCCGAAGTCCGAGCCTACGAGCCCGGCGACGACGTGCGAACCATCGACTGGAACGTCACGGCGCGCACCGGCGACCCACACATCAAGCTGTTCACCGAAGAGCGGGAGCTGACGGTCATGCTCCTGGTCGACATGTCGGCGAGCCTCAACCTGGGCTCGACCGCCGCCGACAAGCGCAACCTGGTCGCCCGACTCGCGGCGACCTTCGCGTTCTCGGCGATCCGCAACAACGACCGGGTCGGCCTGATCGGCTTCAGCGACCGGGTCGAGGTGTTTGTGCCCCCACGCAGCGGCCGCAAACACGTGCTCTCGGTGGTCCAACAGATCTTGACCCACCGCCCGCAGAGCCGGCGCACGGATGTAGCGGTCGCCCTCGCCACCATGTCGAGGCTGCGCCGCAAACACAGCGTGGTCGTCTTGATCTCCGACTTCATCGATGTCGGCCTCGGCGAAGCGGGGCCGGCGGGCGAGGCCAAAGCGGCCGCCTTCGAGCGCGCCCTCAAGCTCGTCCGCCGGCGCAACGACGTGATCCCCGTGCGCGTCGAAGACCCGATCGAACTCGAGCTCCCGAACTTGGGCCTGGTCGCCGTCGAAGACCTCGAGCTGCTCGAGCACGGGGGCGTGAGCCTGGTCGATCTCGGGGGCCTGCGCGGGCGCCGAAACCGGCGCTATCGGGAGCTCGTCGCGCGCGAGCGGAAGGGCTTCGACCAACTCATGCGCCGACTCAGGCTCGAGGCCATGTCCCTGCGCTGCGGAGACGACTGGCAAAAACCGATGGTCCAGTTCTTCGAGCGCCGGGCCCGGAGGATGCGGCGATGACCGTGAGTGTCGTCGGCACCCTGGGCGCATGGCTGTTGAGCCTGCCCCTGCTGTTCGCGCCGCCCCCCGCCACCCCGGGTGCCACCGCCGGGCCCCTGAGCGCGTCCAGCGATACGGAGACCGGTGAGACTGAGACCAGCGATACCGAGACCGGTGAGACCGAGACCGGTGAGACCGAGACCAGCGATACCGACACCGAGACCAGCGATTCCGAGACCAGCGATTCCGACACCGGCGGCGTCCAGATCGATCCCGAGCCGAACAGCGAGCCGGGCACGGGCACCCCGAGCCGAGCGCCTGCGCCGGTCGACGACCCGGACACGCCGATCACCGTCACCACCCGCCTGACGCCCGACCCGGCTCACATCGGCGACCTCCTGACCCTCGAGGTCATCGTCGCCTACCCCTCCGACCACACCATCAACCTGCCCAACGGCCTCGACTTCTCCCCCCTCGAGCTGCGCAGCATCACCCCCGGCGAGGTCGAGTCGACGGGCAGCGGCCAGCGCCAGCGGTTCACCATCGAGCTTCAACACTTCGCCCTGGGCGAGGCCTCGGTGCCGAGCTTTCCGGTCACCTGGATCGACCCAGACGAGGCCGTCCACACCTACAGCGTGGCCCCCCACACCTTCGTGGTCGAGAGCCTGCTGGCCAACGAGTCCGAGCCCGAGCGCCGGGGCGAAGATCCGCCCCTGTCGCTCGAGTATCCCAACGTCCGCTTGGCCATGATTCTCTACGGCCTGCTCGGTGGGGCCGCGCTCGCCGGGCTGTCCGCGCTCGCGTGGCTGCGCTGGCGTCGGCGAGAGCGCCCGATCGTGCTTCCACCGCCCGTGCCCGCCCACGAGCGAGCGTTCGCCGATCTCGAGACCCTGGCCGGCGAGAGCGAGGCCCTGATCGCCGATGGGGCCTACCAGGACTACTATCTGCGCCTGACCGAGATCGCCAAGCGCTACCTGGGCGCCCGCTTCGGCTTCGAGGCCCTCGACCGGACCACCGAAGAGATCCAGGCCCTGTTCGACGACGGGGAGATCCAGATCGATCCCCTCGACCCAGCCCAGATCTCGATGTTCTTGCAGGACTGCGACCTGGTCAAATTTGCGCGCCTGTCCCCGCCGGCTGAGGAGGCGCTCGCCGCCCTCGATGTGGTCTACGACATGGTCGATGTCAGCAAGGTTGCGCCCGAGCTCGAGCTCCCGGCGAACGCTGAGCCCAAACCGGCCGCAACCGAACCCGAGCGGGTCACCCCGGAACCCGAACCTGTCGCAACAGAGCCCGAACCGGCCGCAACCGAACCCCAGCCGGTCACCCCGGAACCCGAACCAAAGACCCCGGAGGCCGAGTCATGAAGTGGTTCCTGCGGGTGCTTGGGCTGGGCCTGGGATCGGCGGCGGTCGCCGTCGGCGCGGTCCTGGCCATACTCGGCGAAGATCTGCGCCACGTCGTGTTTGCTACCCCCTGGTGGCTGCTGGTCCTGGTCGTGCCGATCGCCGGCATGGCCATCCGAGCCGCCACCGCGCCCGAGCCCGCGGCCCTGCGCTTCTCCCGAAAGCAGAGCCTCGACACACTCGGCGGCGGCCTGGCTGTCCAGCTCGCACAGCTCCCCGACGGTCTGCGCCTCGGAGCGGCTCTGATCTTGGCGCTGGCCTGCGCCCGCCCCCAGTCGACCCGGATGAGCGAGCAGATCGAGCACGAGGGCATCGACATCGCGATCGCCATCGATCTGTCCGAGTCCATGGCCGCGGAGGACCTGCGCCCGGACCGGCTGACCGCGGCCAAGCTGGTGATCGACGACTTCATCGCGCGCCGCCCCCACGACCGGGTGGCCCTGGTCGCCTTTGGTTCACACGCCTCGACGGTCGCACCTTTGACCATGGACCACGACGTGCTCCGCAACCTCATCCGGCAGCTGCGCCTGGGGGTGGTCGACGGCAAGCAGACCGCGATCGGTGCCGGCTTGGGGGTCGCCCTCAACCGACTCGAAGATTCGCCGGCCGCGAGCAAGGTGGTGGTGCTGTTGACCGACGGGGTCCACAACGCCGACGGCGTCGATCCCGATTCGGTCGCGCAAAAGGCCGCCGAGCGCGGGGTGATCATCTATACGGTGCTCATGGGCCAGCGGTCCCGTGCCGGGAGCACCGACGCCGCCCAGCTCGAGCGCCTGGCCAGCGCCACCGGCGGCTACGCCTACATCGCGGGAGACAGCGAGGCGCTCCAGACCAGCTTCCAAGACCTCCTGAACAAGCTCGAGACTTCGGCCCTCGAGGGTGAACAGATCCGCGCCGAGCTGTTTCACTGGCTGCTCTGGCCCGCGCTCCTGCTCCTGCTCCTGGACATCGGGCTCCGCAACACCCGCCTGCGGAGGTTCCCATGATCACGGAATTGGTCACAGAGTTGGTCATGGCCGAGGCCGGCACGAACCTGGCGGATCTCATGTTCGCCCGCCCAGAGAGGGCCTGGCTCCTGGTCCTGGTGCTCGCGGGCATCGGGGCCTACGTGTATGGAGCCCGGGCCCGGGAGGCAGCCCTGTCGAGCCTGGGCAACCCCCGCTTGCTCGCCCGCCTGGTCGCCAGCGTCGACCCTGCCAAGCGCCTGATCAGGGCCGTCCTGGTGCTCGCCGCGCTGACCTCGGTCGTGTTTGGGCTCATGCGTCTCCAGTACGGCGGGGTCGCCAAGGTCCTGCCCACGCGCGGCTTGGATATCGTGCTCGCGGTCGACTACAGCAAGTCCATGCTCGCCCAGGACATCTACCCGAGCCGCAGCGAGCGACTCGAGGCCGAGCTCGACCGGTTCTTGGACGAGTCGGGGCGCCGGGGAGACCGGGTCGGCGTGGTCGTGTTCGCGGGTGAGGCCCGGGGCTTCCCGGTGACCAGCGACATGGGTGTACTCCAGCTCTTCTTGGCCCACGCGGACCCGCGCCTCGAGAACCCGGGCGGCACGGCCATCGGTAAGGCCCTCGACAAGGCCATCAACCTGCTGGTCGCGGTCCGCCGGGACGCCGCGGCGGGTGACTCGACCACCGGCGACTCGAGTGACGACCCAGCCCCGAGTCAGGCCGACCAAATCATTATTTTGCTGACCGACGGCGAGGACACGGTCGGCCGCCCCGAGGAGGTCGCGGCCCGGGCCGCCCAGCTCGGCATCCGTGTGTACACGGTCGGCATCGGCTCGACCTCGGGGGAGCCGGTGGTGCGCTTCGACGAGGATGGAGAGCCGGCCGGCTACGCCACCGACCCCGAGGGCAAGCCCGTGATGACGCGCCTCGACGCCGACACCCTCGAGCGCCTGGCCCTGGCCACCAATGGCGAATATGTGCACGTCTCGGCCGATCAGTTCGGCCTCGACGAGGTCCGCGAGCTGGTCGAGGGCCTGGCCACGGCCCAGCGCGAGGCCGCGATCGAGATTCACCGCGAGGAGGGGTTCCTGTTCTTCCTGATCCCGGCGATCGTCTTGCTCAGCGCCGGCCTGGCCCTGGGCGACCGGCGTCGAGGAGAGCGCGCGTGAATCTTCGAGCGGTGTTGCTCGTGGCCGCCCTGGGCATCGGCGCGGCCCCGGTCGAGGCCGGCGACAGCGACGACGCCGGCTGGCTCGCCGTCGCCCTGGCGAGCACCGACGCCGACGTCGAAGCGGCGATCCTCGCCTACGAGAACGCCGACTACGACGACGCCTACGCCCGCCTCGAGGCTGCAGTCGCCCGCCGTGGTGAGCGCGCCGAGCTGTTCTACGACCGGGGCCTCGTCGACCTGGGCGCGGAGGATCTGGAGGCGGCCAAGGCGGCCTTCCAACACGGCACCGAGTCCGAGCACGCGGCGGTTCGGGCCTCCTCGCACTACGAGCTCGGCAACCTGGCCATGATCGGCGAGGACTGGGAGGCGGCGATCACCGCCTACATCGAGTGCCTGCGCACCGCCCCCGACCACGACAGCGCAAAGTGGAACCTCGAGCTCGCGCTCGAGCGCAAGCGTGAGCAGGACGAGCAGGACGAGCAGGACGAGCAGGACGACGGCGAACCGGGCGAGGACGAACAGGACGAGGGCGAGCCGGGCGAGGACGAACAGGACGAGCCGGGCGAAGACGAGCAAGACGAGCAAGACGAGCAAGACGAGCAAGACGAGCAAGACGAGCAAGACGACGGCGAACAGGACGAGCAAGAACAGCCCGAGGATGGGCAAGACCAGCCCGAGGGTGAACAGGACCAGCCCGAGGATGAGCAAGACCAACCCGAGGGTGAACAAGACCAGAACGAGCAAGACCAGCCCGAGATGAGCCCGGTCGAATCCGCCGACCTCGACGCGGCCCTCGACGAACTCGATCGAGAGGACGCCTTCATGTTTGGTCGCCCACGCGGCGGCCGCGGCAAAGTGGAGAAGGACTGGTGAGCCCCCGCGACCCCGACCGACGCGACTTCCTGCGCCGAGGGTTGGCCCTCGTCGGGCTCGCGGCTCTGGGCGCAGGCGCGGCCTTGTCACCGCGAAGGGCGCGCGCAGCCGGGACCCAGATCTCCGCACGGCTCAGCGCCAGCGAGACCACGGTCGGCGACTACGTCTACCTTGAGGTGACCGTGGAGACCGACGGACGCCAGGTCTCGCCGCCCCGCTTCCCCGACACCGGCGAGCTCGCGCTCGAGATCGAGCAGCAACCCACCCGCAACGGTGGGTTCTCCGTGTCCTTCGGCACCCGTCGACGCGCCCGATCTTCGTCGAGCAAGACCTTCACCTACATCCTCTCGCCCACCGAGGCCGGGGAGCTCGAGATCCCCATCGAGGTCGTGGTCGACGGCGAGGTCCACCGCCTCGCCAACCCCCTGAAGCTCTCGGCGACGGGCGCCGACGCCGAACCCAGGGAGCTGGTCATGGGTCAGACCGGCGACCGGCCGCAGAGCGCCGACGCCGAGGTCATCGTCTGGCCCATGGTCGACAGGGCCGTGGTCTACGTCGGCGAGCAGCTGGTCTACGAGCTCCACATCCTCGAGCGCAGCTCGGGCAACCTCTCGATCTCGACCGCCCCGACCTTCAGGGACTTTTGGAGCGTCGATCTCTCGACTCCCCAGACACGCGGGCGCAACCTGCCCCGCGAGGTCGTTCAGGGCGTCGCCTTTCGCCTGCACCAGACCATGCGTCGAGCCTTGTTCCCGCAAAAGTCGGGCACCTTGGCGATCGGAGGGCCCAAGATCTCCAAGACGCCGACCGTCGCGCTGTTTGGAAGCCCGCGGGGTTCACAGATGCCCGAGCGCTTCCAGGGCCGAAACCTGGGTATCGAGGTCCTGCCCCTGCCCGCCGCGGGCCAACCTGTGGACTTCCCGGCCAACAACGTCGGCCAGTACGAGATCGACGCAGAGGTCGATCGCAGGGCGATGCGCCAGGGCGAGGCCGTACGTGTGACCGTGACCGTGACCGGCGTCGGCAACATCTCGCTGGTTCAACCGGGGGCCTGGCCGAGCATCGAGGGCGCCCGGGTCTACGACCCCAAACCCGAGACCCCAGAGCTCGACGACAAGGGTGAGCGGCTCCAGGGGCGGCGCCGCTACACCATGTTGGTGGTCGCCGAGCAGGCCGGCACGATCGAGATCCCGGCCTTCGAGCTGCCCTACTTCGACCCGGAGACGGGCGCCTACGCCCTCGCCAAGAGCGATCCGATCACCCTCGAGGTCGCGCCCAACCCCGGCGCGCTCGCGGCTGGAACCCAGGCTGGAGATCCAGCTCCAGGGTCGAGCCCCGGCTCGACGCGAGAGCAGCGTGAGAGCCTCCTGGCCGCGCCCGTGGGTGGCCAGCAGCTCGAGCGTGTGACCCCAAAACCGCGCTGGCTCGACGAGCGACGCTGGTGGGTGGGAACCCTCGCCGGCCCCGGCCTGCTCGCGCTCGGGTGGCTCGCCCTCCGGGCTCGGGCCCGCTTCGGCCCCGACGAGGGCACCCGTCGGCGAGGCCGGACACAGGCTCAGCGGCGCACACAGCTGGCCGCAGCCAGCGCGGCGGTCGGCGACGGCGAGGGCTTTTATCCCAAGCTCGCGGCGGTCTTGCAGTCTGCGGCGGTCGAGCGCGCGGGCCTCCAGGGTGTCGGTCTGGCCCGCGATCGACTCATGTCCCTGCTCGCCACGCGCGGCCTCGAGGGCGCCGAGGTCGAGCGCCTGCGCGGCCTCCTCGACGCCTGCGACGCGGCCCGCTTCGGTGCCGGGGCCGGCGACGAGTCCGGCCGCCGGGCGCACCTCGAGGACGCTCGCAGCATGCTCGCAGACCGACACTGGAGGCCCTCGTGAGCACACCGGCTACAGCGAGGCGCAAACCGGCTACAGCGAAGCTCAAACCGGCAGCGCTCATGATCGTGGTCGTGGTCATGGCTGCGGTCCTGAACCCGGCCACCGCCCGGGCCGACGTCGTCGATGATGCCTACGCGGCCGGCAGCGAGGCCGCGGCCGCGGCCGACTGGGACGGGGCGATCGCAAGCTGGCGCGAGGCCCTCGAGCTGCTCCCGGGCCGCTCGGCCCAGCTCGACTACGACCTCGGCAGCGCCTACGCCCAGCGCGGTGAACTCGGGCTCGCTAGCTACCACCTGGAGCGCGCCCTCCAGGCCGAGGCCCGACCGAGCGTCGAGGTCGCCAAGCTCGCCCGTCGCAACCTGGGGGTCGTCCGGCGTCAGGCCGAGATCGCCGCAGAGACCAGCGACGCCCGGATCTCCCGGACCGAGAGTTGGTGGGAGCTGGCGATCGCCCTGCTCGCGGGTCGAGCCCTGGCCTGGGTCAGCATGCTCTCGGGGTGGGCGCTGCTGCTCAGCGTCCTGGTTCGCGCGTGGCGAGGGCGCGGTCTCGGCTCTTCCCGCGACTCCTCCGATGACTCCTCCGACGGTCGGATTGGGCTCGCCCTGACTTGGATCTTCGCGCTGGTGTTGCTCGTTGGCGGCGGCCTGCACGGCCTGGCGCTCACGGCGACGACCGGCAGCCCCGAGGCGATCGTGATCGAGCCGGCGCTCGAGCTGCGCGAGGGTCCGGGCGCCCACCTGCCCGTGGCCCTGCGCGTCCAGGGCGGCTCGCGAGTGCGCGTGCTGGAGTCGCGCTCCGGCTGGGTTCGCGTCCGACTCCCCGAGGGCCTCGAGGGCTGGGCGCGCGAGGACAGCGTCCGCGAGCTGTGAATTCCATACGCCGCGACGGCGCGCCGTGAACCAAGCTGCGCGTCCGGCGATCGTCGAGATCTCTACCGATCGCACACGGGGGCTCGCCTGGCCGCCCCGCCCACATCACAGCACATCGTTCCAGCGTCTGCGCAAGGTCGCGGTGCCAAAATGCCGTGGCGCCTCCCCAGCCAGAGGGATACTCTTGAGTCAGTGCTGGCGGTGATTGCAACCAAGATTCGGACGGCGAAGGAGGCTTCATTGCATACCTCTACAGTCGGCCGAATCTACGAGGGCTACCTGCTCTCGCCGCCCGTCGTCGGCCGGGGAATGGTCCTGTTTCGCGATCCCAATGGCCACCGGATGGTGACCACATCCGTGCGCCGGGTGTTGACCACCTCCGAGGACGCCGTGCTCTATGTCGAGACCGAGAACAGCGTCTACCGGCTGCGGATCTGCGCCGACTCACCCGTGGCCGCGATCGCGGGCTGAGGCCCTCAAAACCAAATCTGGTAGCCGAGCGTGGCCTCGACCCAGGCCGAGAACGGCCGCGTCGTCGGGCCATCGATGTTGCCGGGCTCGAGCGGAATCTCCCGGCCCGAGAACATGTGCTGGATTCCCGCGCCGATCGTGAGCCCGTGATGGTTCAATATCGGAATCCCGAGGCTGAGGCCGCCCCGGAGCAGGAAGTCCGTGTCGTTGACGAGGTCGTCCTCGCTGGCGTCGGCCGACAGAGGTCGCTGGAGACCCGAGATCGCGATCCCCGCGCTGCCACCGAATTGGATGAACACGGCCCCGAGGGGGATCTGTAGCGAGGGCCCCGCGCTGAAGTCGGAGTGGGTCAACAAGGTCGTGCGTGTGACCGTGTTGCCCTCGAAAGCCTCGTAGTCACGCTGGCGAGAGAAGCGGGTGTGGCCGCCGTAGATCTCGACCCCGAAGCGGGCTTTGGCGACCCGCAAGAAGTGGATCCGCAGCTGCATGGTCGCGCCCCAGCCGACGGCCCGGACCAGGTCTTGCGACCCGTTGATCCGCGTCGCTACCCGCCCGGTCGCGGCGATGCTGTACACGGGCCGACGAAAGGGCCGAAGCATGACCGCGTTGTTGCGGCGCCGAGCCGACTTGCGCGCCGCGCTCGGAAACAGGGGGAGGTCCCGCGGATCTGTGATCCCGGGCTCGAGCTGCTGAGGCTCGGGTTGCTCCGGCTCGGTCATAGGCGGAGGCAAGATCAAGGTCGTGGTCTCGCCCGGCGGGGTCGTCCCCCCGAGCTCGTCCGAGCCTGGTGAGTCGCCCGGCTCGGACGGGGGCGGCTCGAAGGTGGGTGCGGGCGGCTCGACCGGGACCTCGGGGTCCGGCTCGGGCTGCCCGGGGCCGGCGGTACCGGCGGAGCTGTCGGAACCAGCGGAGCTGTCGGAACCAGCGGAGCTCTCGGAACCAGCGGAGCTCTCGGAACCAGCGGGGCTGTCGGAACCAGCGGAGCTCTCGGAACCAGCGGAGCTGTCGGAACCAGCGGAGCTCTCGGAACCAGGGTCCGAGTCTGGGGCGTCTGGTGACCCTGGGGCGGGTCCCGACCACGCCAGCAGCGCCCCGGCAGCGATCCAGTGACAGAGGCCGAGGGAGACAGACACCGGGCGCACCATAGCCGCGATCGAGGAGGGCGGGTAGCATCCGCCGATGCTCGTGCGTGTCGAACTTCGCAGGGACGCCGGGAGGTTCGACCGCCGCAGCGGCCCCTGGATCCGCCGTCGGCAGGTCTCCCGGGTCCTGGGTCCACCCGATCCCACGGCCCTCGCCGAGCTCGTCTCACACCGAGGCGAGACCCTCGGGTTTGGGCTCTACTCGCCCGACTCGGGCATCGTCGTTCGGCTCTTGAGCCTCGGCGCGACCCCGCCCAGCGAGACCTGGTTGGACGATCGGATCTCCGTCGCGCTCGCGGCTCGGGCCAGCCTGGGCCTCGGCGTCGAGGGCGGCGACACCGACGGCTACCGAGAGATCAACAGCGAGGGTGACGGCCTCCCGGGCTTGGTCGTCGATCGCTTCGGCGATCAACGGGTGATTCAGGTGACGACGGCTCCCATGGCCGCGCGCATCGAGGCGATCGCGGCCCAGCTCCGGGCCTGCATCGGCGTCGAGGGAACGGTCGTCCTGGCCCCAGAGGCGGCCGCGGTCAAAGAGCACTTCACCCCGGGCTGCCGGCGCTTCGACGCCCACGGGGCCGAGCTCTCCAGCGACACCGAGCTCTCCAGCGACGCCCCACATCCCGGTTTTGGGCCGCTTCACTGGCGCGAGGGTGAGCTCCTCCTTCAGGCGCCCGCGCCCCCCGGACAAAAGACCGGCGCCTACCACGATCAGCGCCTCAACCGGCGGCGTTTCGCCGCCCTGGCGGCCGTCCAAGCCGGGCCCGTGCTCGACCTGGGCTGTCACGTCGGCGGCTTTGCGATCGCGGCCGCCCGCGCCCGCAGGGCCGCCGGGGCTGCGCCTGTGCCCACCGTGGCCGTCGATCAGAGCAAGGTCGCCCTGGCGGCGGCCGAGGCCAACGCGGCCGCCAACGAGGTCACGATCGAGACTGTGCGCGCCGACATGTTCGGGGCCCTCGACGATCCCGCCTTGGCCGGGCCGTTCGGCGCGATCGTCTTCGATCCCCCAAAGGTCGCGGGTGAGCGGCGGGACCTCAAGCGTGCCCTCGGGGCCATGACCCGAGTCGTGACCAAGCTGCTCGCCCGCCTCGACCGGGGCGGGGTCATGGCCGTGTGTTCGTGCAGCCACCACCTGGGTGTGCCCGAGCTCGACGCGGCCATGTTCGACGCGGCCGAGCGCTGCGGCCGAGCGTGCACCCGAATCGCTACTTGGGGCCCCGGCCCAGACCACCCCGTGTGGCTCAACCACGCCCAGGGCGAGTACCTGCGCGTGGCCGTCTACCAGCGCCGCTGACTCGACTCCTCGAGGAGGAAATCTTCGGTGGCCCGCGCTCAGATCGCGTCGGCGGAGCTCGGGTCGCCGGTCATCGCGTCGAGGAACACGATCAGATCTTCGATGTCCGAGTCGCTGAGGTCGCGGGGCACATAGAGGGGATCGAGCGTGCCCACCCAGCCGGGCTCCACGGCGGCATCCCGGTAGCGAGAGATCCACGCCCACAAGCTTCCGACGTCGCCGTTGTGGCCGAAGCTCACACGCAGGTTGACGTCGCGCAGGGTCGGCGTCTTGTGGGCGCCGACCAGCCCGCCGCCGGCCGCTGCGACCCGCTGCGCGAGCGCGTCGAGGCGCCCCGCACCCCAGCTCGGGTCGTCGCTCCAGGGCCCGGCGAGGTTGAACTCGATATCGGCCAAGGTCACGGCCAGACCCGCCGCGGCGTCGACCCCATCGGTCCCCGGCGCGAGCCCGATGTTGTGGAACCAGCCGTCGCTGAGGTTGGGGCCGCTGTGACAGCCGACGCAGCCCGCCTTGCCCACAAACAACTTGGCGCCGCGCTCTTGCTGCTCGCTCAGGGCGCTGTCGTCTCCCGCGATCCAGCGGTCGAGGTCGGAGTTGGTCGAGTTCAAGGTCCGCTCGAAGGCCTCGATGGCCTTCGCACAGTTCACCAACACCTGGTCGAGCTCGGTCTCGCTCGCGCTCCCCGGGTCGCCAGGAAAGGTCCCGAACAGGGGCTCGTACATGGCGACGTAGTCGGTATCGCTGCCGAGATAGGTGACGACCTCGAGCTTGTCGATCCCGTGGACCGCGACCATGGCCTTGTAGGCCTGCGCCCAGAGGCTGTCGGCCTTGCCGTTCCAGAACATGTAGGGCTGGTAGGCGACGTTGGTCAGGCTTGGGGAATGGCGCGGGGTATCGCCTCCGGCCGCGACCTGAGAGAGCGCTCGATCGTCACCCCAACCCAGGCCCGGGTGGTGGCAGTCGGCGCAGGACATCTCGGCATCGGCGAGGCTGATCGACTCGTCGCCGAACAGCCACGCGCCCAGCTCGGCCGCGCCCGGGTCGTCCGCGACCGCGTTGCTTCGCGAAGTGGGTGGAGAGGGCAGCGGGCCCAGCGTGTGGAGCCGCTCGATCTCGACCTCGCTGAGACCCTGCTCGCTGCAGCCCGCGCTCGCGGTCGCAAGGAGACCGGCGCCCACCGACGCGACCAACCAGGTGCTGAGCCTTCGCATCCGACAAATGATGGGACCTTCCCTCGCGCGGAGCAACGACTAGATCGGCACCGCGCTCCGGCCCGCCCCTCGCTCCCTCGTCGATCCTGCCGGCGGCTGGAAACACGAGCTCACTGCGGTAACCGAGGCGACCGATGCTCGTTCATCAGAACTTGAACCGGAAACTGGTCGCCAAAAAGTCGTTGACGCCCCGGGTCGGGGTCCCCGCTGCGGGGTCGGGTGCGCGGTAGCTGCTGTGGATACGCTGGTATTCGAGGGACATGTCGAACATCGCCACGGGGGCGTAGATCACCCCGCAGAGCACACCAATGTTGAGCCAGCGGCCGCCCACGGCGACCTGCTCCCGGTCACCGACATCTGCGCCCCCCGAGGCGAACAGCCGGACTTTGGGGGTCCCGAGGAACGCGCCGAACTCGAGCCAACCACCGGCCCCCGGGAGCCCGACCACGTCCCGATCCTCCCCGATGCGCGGATCGTCGGGCCCGGTCTCGACCTCCGTCCAGACGTCGTGGCGGACCCCCTGACCCGAGAGCATCCCGTTGATGTTGCTGCCGTAGAAGCCCTGACCCGCGAGCCACACCCATTTGCCCGCGAGTTTGAGGTCGACTGTCGCCATCCAGGTGGAAACATGATCGTCGATTGTGCTCGCCCCGGCGTCGGCGTCCACACGCGCGACTTGGTAGGTCTCCCGGCCGAGGTGTCCACCCACACCGATGCTGAAGCGCTCGCTCTCGAATGATACCCGCGCCTGGGCCACCGGGAGCTTGCCCAAGGTCCCGGGGTCCGGCTTGTCCAGGCGGGTGATCCCACCGCCGAAGCCATCGGCCGAGAAGTTGCGCGTCGCGCTGATCTGAACCTTGAACGCAGGCTTGCCCAGGGGGCTGTCCGCGGCGCCCACGGCCTCGCGGTAGACGAAGGTCAATTGGGGCAGGCGGCCCCAGACCGCGCCGCTGAAGGTGTGCGCCGCGACCACCATATGGCTGATCGAGGTCGGCAGACGCGGGGTCACCACCGACCAGTCTTGGCCCGCGATGAAGCGGAATCGCTCGTCACCGAGATCGAGCTTGGCCAGCCGCAGGCGCACGGCCGGCTGGATGACCGAGGTCGGGCCCTGGTTCTCATGAAGGCCGAAAAAATCGAGCTCAATCTGGGCCCGGACGTCGACGCGCTCGGTCATCTGGGCCTGACCCTTGAACCCGAATCTCGACTGTCGGCCGGTGATCAAGAGCTGGCCGTCCGTACTCAGACCGTCGTCGACCCGGGATCCGGCGACCGCGAACACGGGAGACTCACCGGTCGGCCCGGCGGTCCCCGTGAGGTAGACGAGGTTGGCGACCACCATGCCGTAGGCCGTAGCGCTGGCCTGGAGCTGTTTGGGACCGATCGCCTTGGTCGTCGAGAGCAGGTGCTCCTGGTCCTGACCGCCGTCTGGGCGGCCATCGCCCGGATCCGCGACCTGCCCAATATCCGGATCTGCGACCTGCCCCCTGCCCCCCGGCTCCACGACCTGTCCAATATCCGGATCTGCGACCTGCCCCTTGCCGCCCGGCCCCGCGACCCGCCCGCTGTCCGGGTCCATGGCCGCCTCGGGTGTTTCCTCGGGTGAAAGAGCGCCACTCGGCGTGGCCGCACCCTCGGGTTGCGCGGTCCCTGGAGTCGCGCCCCACGGCGCATCTTGGCTGTGGGGCTGCAGGCGCCCAGCCTCGGGTTCCTGGGGCGGTGCAGTGGCTGGCTCAGGGGCCAGCGCGAGGGTGGTAACCAGACAGACCCCATACAGCGTAGACATGGCTGCGACACTGTAAGGGCGGGCCCCGCATCACCCAAAAATCAATGATGATTGGAGCTCAGCGATCACGTTGATATAGTCGCGTGCGGAGAATTCTCGCTTTGATCGCGCCCAAGCACGCCATGCCACCGTCGACCCCCTTTGGCCTCGGTGCGCGCGTCGTCGCGTGTTCGATCTGCGCCAGTCTCGCATTACTCGCTGTCCCCGCGGAGGCCCTCGCGGCTCCCCCAGACGATGGCGATACCGAGGCCGACGAGATCGGTGAAATCGATACCGAGGCCAAGGCCATGACGGCCTACAACGACGGCAAGGACGCCTACGATCAGGGCGACTACGGCGAGGCCCTGCAGCTGTTTTTGGAGGCCCAGAGCCTCTACCCCTCGCCGGTCTTCCACTACAACGTCGGCCTGTGTCACGAGGCGCTCGGAAATCACGAGCAGGCCATCATCTCCTTCAGCGCCTACCTGCGCTCCTACAAAAGTGCGTTCGGCACGGAGCCCGAGGACAAGGTCAACACCGAGAACAAGATCTCTCGGCTCGAGCAGGTGGTCGAGAACAAGAAGGCCAAGGCCGACGCCGACGCGGAGGCGGCCAAGAACCCGGTGTTCATCGCGCCCCCGGTCGTCGAGCCCGAGCCGAAGCGGCCCCCAGGGTTCCCCTTGATCGTCACCGGTGCCGTGTTGATGGGCGTGGGTGTGGGCTTGGTCGGATTTGGAGGCGCCTATTTTGGCACCCAGGCCGCCGGATTCTCGACCCAGATCGACGACATCTACACAAACGGAAACCCCGACCGGGTGAGCTTGGCCGCGGCCCGGGCCATCGACACACAGGGCAGCCAGGCCCAGACCAACCAAATCGTCATGATGACGCTGGGTGGAGCCCTGGGTGTCACCGGCGTGGCCCTGCTGATTGTCGGTCTGTCCAAAAACAAGAAGGCGAAACACGAGAAGCGGCCGGAGATCACCCCGACCGCCGGCCCGAGCGGCGCCGGGATTCTCATTCGCGGTCGATTTTGAGGTTGGTGAGCACCATGAGCACCATGAACACGGACAAATCCACCACTTCGTTTTCGTTCGACCGCAGGTCCCCCCGCACACCTCTGCTCGGCGCGCTCCTGCTCGCCGGAGGGATGGGGGCCCTGTCCCTCGGCTGCTACGGCATCGACTTCGATGAGGCCCGCGCAGACGTCTACTACTGTCAGATCGACAGCGAGTGCCTCGCTACCCAGGCCTGCGCCGAGTTTCGCTGCGTCGACAACACCGGCCCGGCCCTCAACCTGACCCTGCCCGAGGCGCTGACCCCCTTCGCCGCAGACGAACAGACCCTCGTGGTCAACTTCGACGTCAAGAACTTCAGCCTCAGCGACAGCGCCAGCAACGTCGACGGCACGGGCAAGGTCGCCATCGCCATCGACGGCGAGCGTGTGAACGTGACGGACATCGCCGGCGCCCAGCTCGAGCTCGGCGGCAGCTTGGGGCCCGGCGCCCACCAGCTCAGCATCCAGGCCGTATTTGGTGACGAGAGCACGCTCTACACCAACCCGAGCGCCAGCGACTTCACGACCTTCTACATCCAGGACGTGAACCCAGCCAAGCCGCAGGTCGCTATCGTCTCGCCTGGCCAGGGCCACGTCCACGTGGTCGGCGAGCCCCTCGTCGTGGAGGCGGCCGTCCGCAACTTCGTCTACGTCGAGAACAACACGGAGTGCCAGTGGGAGGACGACTGCGACCCCTACGCGATCGGAGCGGAGTGTTCGCGGGCGTGTGAGCCCGAGTTCGATCAGGGCCACTCACACGCCTACATCATCGACAGGTACCCGGACTGCCTCGACGATACGCCCCTGGGCTGCAACGGGAAGTACGCCCTGAGCATGCGCCTGAGCGAGGGCATCGAAGGCGACGAGGACGAGGTCCGCGGGGTCATCCCCGGCGATCGTTTCACCGAGGCCGGACCGCTCGAGCTCACGGTGACGCTCCAGTACAGCGCCCACGATCCCTTCCCGAACCAGACCTTCGTGATCTTCGACCAGATCACCATCGACGTCGTCGATCCCTGAACCGGGGGCGCCCCCCGACCGCCGGCTGAACGGCCGACCGCCGGGACGGCGTCCCGCGAGTCGGCCTCTCTATGCTCCCTAGGGGCCCGCAAGCCCTTGAGATCACGTGTCTTCGACCTGGCCTGGTCCTCGCTTGGATCGGGGACCAATGTCACGCACACCCAAGTCCAAATCGAGCGCGCCCAAAGTCGTCCCGACGCCCGGCGCGAAAAAGCCAGCCCCGGCCTCCGAAGACGGCTCCCCCATCCGTCGGGCGCTGCACAAGACGATCACCTCGATCTGTGAGCGCTTCGGTAAAGGCGCGATCATGGCCCTCGGCGGCGACCCGGGAGATCTGCCTCACTACGCGGTCATCCCCACTGGATCGCTCGCCCTCGACGAAGCTCTGGGCATCGGGGGCATCCCCCTCGGTCGGATCACGGAGATCTATGGACCCGAGTCCTCGGGCAAGACGACCCTGACCCTGCACCTCATCGCCGAGGCCCAGCGCCGCGGTCTGCTGTGTGCGTTCATCGACGCCGAGCATGCCCTCGACATCCAGTACGCCGCGGCCCTGGGCGTCGATGCCAACGAGCTGCTCGTCAGCCAGCCCGACTGCGGCGAGCAGGCCCTCGATATCGCCGACTCCCTGGCCCGGACCGGGGCCATCGGCTTGATCGTCATCGACTCGGTCGCCGCGCTCATCCCCCGGGCAGAGCTCGAGGGCGACATGGGCGACACCCACATGGGACTCCAGGCTCGGCTCATGAGCCAGGCCATGCGCAAGATCTCGGGGATCGTGTCTCAGACCCAAACGGCGATGGTGTTCATCAACCAGCTGCGCCACAAGATCGGAGTCAGCTTCGGCAGCCCCGAGGTCACCACGGGCGGCAACGCCCTCAAGTACTACGCCAGCGTGCGCCTCGACATTCGCCGCATAGCGACCCTCAAAGACGGGGAGCGACCGGTCGGCTCGCGCACACGTGTCAAAGTCGCCAAGAACAAGTGCGCCCCGCCCTTCGCCCGCGCCGAGTTCGAGATCGCGTTTGGGCGGGGCATCGACCGTGAAGCCGAGATCCTCGACCGGGCGCTCGAGGCCGGGCTCGTGACCAAGGCCGGGAGCTGGTTCTCCTGCGGCGAGCTCCGTCTGGGCCAGGGGCGAGCCCGGGTGCTCGAGTGGATGCGCGCCCACCCCAAAGCCTGCACCCAGCTCATGGCCACCCTGCGCGACAAGGTCCCGCTCACGGCCCTCGACACCAGCGGGGCCGAGCCGGCTTCGACTCCCGACACAGGATCAGGTTCCGGGTCGGGCTCCAGTTCCGGTGCCGCTGACTCCTCGCCTCCCGGCGGCCGAGCCCCGAGCCGGGCGGCCTGACCCAAACCAAAAATCCCCGCAGCTCCAGCCGGGCCACCGCTTCTTCCAAAGCGGCGGCCCGGCTGGAGCTGCGGGGCCGAGGGGCGATGGAACCGCCACCTCTGCAGCGTCGAGCGCTACTGCGGATTGATGCAGGAGATCGAGGTGTCGATGCGGAAGTTGGAGCCACTGTCACAGCGCTCGGCATGGAACACGTCGAGGTCGTAGAAGCTGCCCGGGGTCAGCCCGAGCTCATCCAAGAGAATGGTCCCGGCGACCGCTCCGTGCAGGCCACCCAGGTCGAGGGCGAGCTCGCCATCGACGTACACCCAGACGTCGTCGTCACCCGTGTAGCTGAACTCCTGGCCCGGCTCGTACTGGAACTCCATATGGATCTCGGTCGTGAACGAGCCGTTCCAGTCGGGGAAGGTCTCGCCCGCAAAATTGGGCGTCACGTTGTTGCCGAAGCCCAGGTCGGTCAGCGGGTAGAACATGTCGCTGGCGAAGGTGTACACACCCGAGTCGGGCACCTCCTCGACCAGCTCGATCTCGCCGTCGAACTCGAGGTTCACGCCCTCGGTCGTGTTGTACCAAGGCATGAAACTCGCCTCGCTGTTGATCTGCGGGTTCGAGCCGGTCCAGCCCGGCGGCGGCGGCGGCGGGTTTGGGTTGTAGATCGGCTTGAGATCGTCACCCAGCGCGTTCAAGACCAGGCCTGGGCGTGCGCCGCTCCCGGACATGTTGCAGCCGAAGTCGGGCTGGAGCGGCTCGAAGTCGCGGTAGATCGGAAAGATGGTGGTCCCACACGGATCCCCGCCGTCGTCGGACTCGCCGTCGTCGGACTCGCCGTCAGAGTCGGACTCACCGTCAGAGTCGGACTCACCGTCAGAGTCGGACTCGCCGTCAGAGTCGGACTCGCCGTCAGAGCCCGACTCGCCGTCAGAGCCCGATTCGCCGTCAGAGCCCGACTCGCCGTCAGAGCCCGATTCGCCGTCAGAGCCCGACTCGCCGTCAGAGCCCGACTCGCCGACCTCGTCCCCGCTCGAGTCGTCTCCGCTGTCCTGGGTCTCGGTCCCGATGGTCTCGGCGATCCCGCTGTCCTCGTCGCCGGAGTCGTCGCCACATCCAAAAACAAGGAGCGGCGCCGCAGCGACGAGCAAGGTTCGAAGCGCGCGCGCATGATTAAGGTGGGTGTGCCGAATCGTAGTCATTTGAAGTTCAGAGCCTCGGCCCACGCTACCACCGTAATCTGGCGCCCTGCCCGAGCGCGGGCTGGGGTGCATGGGCCTGGACCGGACACCCTGCGCCAGCTCCATTGTTCACCCCTTATTGATTTGGGGACCCTGATCTTAAGCCGACAACCCTTGGGTGATACCCCTCGTGCGGTCTCGACGCGATTCGCCGCTAGCAGTCCGTGGTGAAACCCATCGGGTCGGGTCGGTTTTTCCGGCGAGGGCGAGGCGCTGAAACGCCGCTGTACCGGGCGTACTGCAAGTTTCGGCAACGCGGCCCTCGGCGGAAGGGCCAAGCGAGGCGTCGTGAGGGGTTTTGCCGCGGGCTGCTAGGGTGTTAAAGACAGACAGCGCCGACTCGTGGAGTCGGCGCTGTCTAGCCTGCACAATCCCGGCGCTCAGCCGGTGCTCAATCCCCGAACAGAGGGCCGTCTTCATCGAGCTGGAAGTTCCAGAGGATCCGCTCCCAGTCGCTGTTGATGCCGCTGCGGTCGTCGCCGTAGGGGTAGTCGATATGGGCGATGAAGATGACGTCACCCACGGGGAACATGAAGCGCCGGATCTCGCGCTCGGGGTAGCCCGTCTCCGAGTCCAGGGTGTGGACCAAGATCTCGATACCTCGGCGGTTGGGCTTGGAGAGGTACTCGTCGAAGTACTGGATCTCGTCGACCTCGAAGCCTGCCTCCCGATATTGGGTGGTGTAGCTGGTGACGGCCCGCTCGTTGATGAGCATGTTCTCCTTCGAGGCCACGAAGATCGTCATCTCGGCGCCAGCGCTGCTGTCGTCCTCCTCCTCCTCGGACTCCCAGTCCTCCTCGTCGTCGCTGTCGGCGAAGGGGCTGCTGCAGTTGATGACCGGGACCCAGCTCTTCTCGGGACCGTCGGGGCTGTGCCCAGCCTCACCGCAGTCCTTGTAGACGTAGAGCACGTCGGGGGTGTGGAACATGATCCCCAGGCCAGGGATCGAGACGACCTTGCCCTCCTCTGCGGCGGTCCCCGAGGTCGGCTTTTCGACCCAACGCAGGCGCGTGGATTTGCCCTTTTTGCCGCCGTTCTTCTTGCAGGCACTCAGCGACACGACTGAGCTGAGGAACAGGGCGGAGAGCAGGATCCGGGAGAACTTGGCCTTGAACATGAGATATGGGGCCGCCCGGGTTGAGGCGCGGCGGCGGAACTTTAGCAAACCTTGTGTCCGCCGATGGTTTTTCCGATGCCCAGGCCGGAGGCCTGTGCAGACACCTCGCCTGGGCCGCTGTTCGAGCTGCGCCTGATCAGTCCGAGCGCGCGAGCAAGCTGGGGGCGTAGTCCGCGGGCGCGCACAGACCCAGGAGCTCCAGAGTGGTCGCCGCCAAGTTGGCGAGCCCCGGGGACATCGGTGCGTCTGGGTCACTGCGCAGCGGTGCATCTGGGTCGGTGCGCAGCGCAGGCCCCCCGGCGCGCTCACGTGGGTCGTAGATCGCCAGCGGGACGGGGTTGAGGCTGTGCGAGGTCCGGGGTCGCCGAGCCTCGCCCTCCCCGTCGAACATCTGATCTGCGTTGCCGTGGTCGGCGGTGACGATCAACACCCCGCGACGGCGCCGGGTCTCGGCGACCAGCCGCGCCAGGCACAGGTCGACGACCTCGACGGCCAAAATAGTCGATCGCAGATCTCCCGTGTGCCCGACCATGTCGCCGTTGGCATAGTTGAGGCGCACGAAGTCCGGACCCGGCCGAGCCTGGTCGAGCTCGGCGAGCAACCGATCGGTGACCTCGGCGGCCATCATCCACGGGCGCTCGTCCACGGGCGCGAGCTCGGAGTGGACCTCCATGTAACGCTCGAGCTCGGGCGCGAAGGGCTCGCTCCGGTTGCCGTTCCAAAAGTAGGTCACGTGCCCGTACTTGTGGGTCTCGGCGATCGCCCACTGGGTCCGGCCGGCGGCCGCGAGGCGCTCGCCCATGCTCCCCCGGATCACCGGCGGGTCGACCAGGAAGCGGGTCGGCAGGGCGAGGTCCCCGTCGTACTGCATCATGCCCGCATAGCGGATCCGGGCGGGCACGCGGCCGCGCTCGAAGGGGGTGAAGGGGGCGTCGGCGGGGGCCTCGAAGGCGCGGGTGATCTCGAGCGCCCGGTCGCCCCGAAAGTTGAACAGCAGCACCGAGTCGCCATCGCAGATCGGGCCGACCGGGTCGCCGAGGCCGGCCTGGTCCGCGATCACGAAGCTCGGGAGGTACTGGTCGTCGACCCCCTGCTCCTGGCCAGGCCCAGCCCCGGCCCCGGCCCCAGATCCAGACCCAGACCCAGTCCCGAGTTGCTCGTCACTCTCGGCGTAGAGGGTCTCGACGGCCTGGCGCGCCGAGCCGAACTTTCGACCCTCGCCGTGCACGTGCAGATTCCAGCCCCGAGCGACCATGCTCCAGTCGGCCTCGTAGCGATCCATGGTCACCGCCATGCGCCCGCCGCCGCTGGCGATGCAGTAGTCCCGACCCGGCTCGGCGCCGATCTCGGCCAGGGTCGCCTCGAGCCTATCGATATAGGCGAGGGCCGAGCGCCCGGGGACGTCGCGGCCATCGGTGAGGATGTGGACGCGGACCTTGGCGACCCCCTCGCGCGCGGCCTGGTGGAGCAGGGCCAGCAGGTGGTCGATATGCGCGTGGATGTTGCCGTCGGAGAGCAGACCGATGAAGTGCAGGGCGGGCCCCGAGCCCAACCCCGACCCGACCGACCCGACCAGGGGCTCGATCAACCACCGCCAGGTCTCGCCCTCGTAGAGCGCCCCGCTGGCCAGCGACTGCTCGACCAGAGCCGCGCCCTGCTCGAACACACGCCCGGCCCCGATCGCGTTGTGACCGACCTCGCTGTTGCCCATGTCCCTGTCGCTGGGCATGCCCACGGCGGTCCCGTGAGCGCGCAAGACCGCGGCCGAGGGCAGGCCGCGCAGCCAGTCCAAGGTCGGCGTCCGGGCCAGGGCCACGGCGTCGCCCGGATCGGGGACGCCGGCGAGCGCAGACCGGCTCAGACCGATCCCGTCCATGACGACGAAGATCACCGGACCCTCGGGGGCCCGGCGAAAGGGGTGCGCGCGGAGGCCAGACTCGGTCATCGCTCGGGCTTGTTCGTCTCGGGCTTGTTCGTCTCGAGCTGGGGGGCCACCGCCGATACGCGCCCCACAGGTGTCCTCAGCTCAGGCTCGTGAGCCGCTCGAGCTCGGTCTGGGGCAGCTTCACGTGGGGCAGCCCGCGGTAGAGGCTGCCGACGTCGCGCTGGGGACCGCCCGCGTTGTGGGGCTCGTGGGGGATGTCGTCGGACGAGGTCGGCGGCTTCACGAAGCCCGCGTCGAGGGCGATCATCAGCCGCCCGGTGCAGGTGCAGGGGTTCTCGCGATCGACGTGGTAGCAGCGCGGCGCCAGGTAGTCCTCGACCCGCTTGCGGGCGCGGGTCAGGCGGACCCGGTAGGCGCTCTCTTTGATACCGAGCATCTCGGCGGCCTCGGCCGGCGACAGGCCCACGAGGTCCGTGAGCACGAACGAGAGCCTCACACCCGGTGGCAGGCAGCCGAGCACGGAGGTCAGGCAGGTGCGCTTGAGCTCCCAGAACATGAGGTGGACCTTGGCCGGGTCGTCGCCCATGCCGACGTTGGTCAGGTCGATGGGCCGGGTGATGTCGGAGCGCAGGATGCCGTCGAGAGACTCGAAGCTGTGCTCCGAGCGCCGGCCCAGGCTCTCCTCCATCGTCCGGGCCATCATGCCCAACACGGTGCGCGCGGGATCGCCGTCGTTGAGCAGCTTGTTCTCGTCGAGCTTGGTGATCCGCTGCGCGAGCTCCTCGGTGTAGCGCGCGGCATCCGTGCGATCCCCGCACATCTGGTACGCGAACGCATAGAGGTTGGGGATCTCGAGGGCGAGCAGCTCGCGGACGGTCTCGGGGCGACTCATGCGAAGCGCAGATTATCACGCCGAGACTTCGGGCGCGGAGAAGTCCGACGCGCGGCCGTCGAGGGACTCTAGAGTTTGCGCTCGACCCCGTCCCAAAACTTCGCCTGCATGGTCTGCGCGCCGCTGAGGCCGTCGAGATGGTTGATCTCTCGCATCCCTGTCGGGCTCGTGACGTTGATTTCCGTCAGGTAGTCGCCGATCACATCGATACCGGCGAAAAAATGACCGCGCTCGCGCAACCAGGGGCCGACCTGTGCACAGATCTCTCGGTCGCGCTCGCTGATCTGGGTCAGGGCCGGACGGCCTCCAGCGTGGAAGTTATTGCGGAGCTCCCCATGTTTCGGGACCCGCAAGACCGCGCCGATGGCCTCCCCCTCGACCAACAAGATCCGCTTGTCGCCGATGGTCGCCGCAGGCAGAAACTGCTGGGCCACGGTCCAGCGGGTACCGTCGGCGGTCGCCATCTCGATGAGAGTGCTGAGGTTCGGGTCGCCCTCGATCGCGAGCAAGATCTCCTTGCCGCCGTAGCCGTCGACCGGCTTGATGATCATTTTACCGCCGAGCTCGCTCAAAGCCGCGCGGAGGTCCTCGGCGCGACGGAGCAGGCGGGTGTCGGGGATCAGCTCGGGGAACGCGAGCATGCCCAGCTTCTCGTTGTCGTCGCGCAGGGCCGCGGGATTGTTGAGCACCAAGGTCTCGGTCGCGGCCAGGTCGAGGATCCAGGTCGCGGTCATGAAGTTGGTGTCGACGGGCGGGTCCTTGCGCATGAACACGACGTCGAAGTCCGCCAGCGACCGACGCTGAGCCTCGCCAGTGGCGATCAGCCGGGCCGGGTCCAGGTCGGCGGGGCTCGCCCCCTCGGGCAGGGCGAGCGGGCGGGCGTGGGCAAAGGCCCCGCCGCCCGCGATCCCCAGCCCGTCCAGGGTCACGAAGCTGGGGCGATGACCGCGGCCCAGGGCCTCGGTGATCATCACGTAGGTGGTGTCGCCACGGGGATCGATCGTGTCGAGGGGATCGATGATGAAGAGCGCTTCGAGGGGGTCGGTCATCGCGGCGGAGCCTACTGCGCCCAGCGGGCTGTGGTGGGTTCGCGGATGTGTCGACAACGTTTTCCACACCCTGTGGACAGTCGCTGTGGACGCAGCTGTGGATAGACGAAGGCCGACTCCGGGCCCACCCAAACCCGGCTCCGGGCCCGATCTCGCGGCCGGTTGGATCGTGTCGGTCGCCCGTGTAGATCGAGGACGCGGCGCGGGCCCAACCACGCCGGTTTTTGGGGAGCCGGGGATCACCCAGGCATACTTGTCCCACTCGTGACTACATCTGACCACAGTGCCCAACAGCTCGCCCGCGAGCTCCTCGGCCCAAGCTGGCCGCGCGTCCGGAGGATCCCCCTGATCCGCCGTGAGATCCGCGAGTCCCTGTCCACGAGCGCGCTCGAGATGTTGATGCGCGATGCCGAGCTGATCGTCGAGGGCTCCCGCGACCTGGCGGACCTGGCTGATTCAGACGGCCAGACCCGCGGCTACGCGACCGTCATGTTGACCCTCGACCTCGCCCGCGGCGCCCAGGTGTTGCGCGAGCCCGCCGACGCGGCCACCGCCCAGCGTGTCGCCGAGCTCATGCGTGGCAGCAAGGTGGTCCGCACGCTACTGGTCGCCCTGGCCCGCCCCGAGCTCGCGGCCATGTTTCAGATCGCCGGCGACCCGCGGGCGATGCGGGTCGAGCTGTCCCCGGCGATCCGCGTCGAGGGCACACGGATCTTGGTCGACGGCGACGCCGTGGTGTCGCTAGGCTCGACCCGGGCGAGCGACGGCCAGGCCTCCTGTGGAGGTGTGCGGTGACTTTGGTGAGCTCGACGACGATCCCCATGACCACGACCCCGAGCGACGCGCCGGCCTCGACCGAGGCCAGCCCCGAGCACCTCTACAGCGCCGCCGAAGTCGGGCGCCTGTTCGAGCTGCCCGAGAGCCGGGTCCGCTACTGGTCACAGACCGGTTTCATCGCCCCCTCGGTACGCCAGGGCAAGCGCCGGTACTACACCTTCCAAGATCTGATCTCGATCAAGGTCGCCAAGGAGCTGCTCGACGCGGGCCTGCCCCTGCAGCGAGTCCGTCGCAGCCTCGACGCCCTGCGCAGCCACCTCCCGCGTGTGGACGCGCCCCTGGCTCGACTGCGGATCCGCAGCGACGCCGAGCGGATCTTGGTCGAGGACGGGAGCGGGACCTTCGACGCGACCACCGGCCAGCTGCTGCTCGACTTCGACGTCGACAAGCTGCGCGAGTCCGTGGCCAAGGTTCTGACCGGACCTTGGGCGGGCGGGGCCGAGCGGCGCGGGGCCGAGCGGCGCGGGGCCGAGCGCGGGATTGGGGCCACGGACGCCGACGGCAGCGCCTACGATTCGTTCCAGCGCGGGGTCGCGTGTGAGGCCGAGTGGGACGGAAAGACCCTCGAATCACCGAAATTTCAGGCCGCGCTCGCAGCCTACAGCGAGGCCACCGAGCTCGACCCGAGCTTCGCCGCGGCGTGGACCAACTACGGGAGCTTGTTGGCCCTGATCGGCGACATCGACCGGGCCCGGGACTGCTTCGACCAGGCCCTCCAGCAAGATCCGGATCAGCCCGAGGCCCACTGCAACCTCGCCGAGCTGGCCCTGCGCGGCGGCGAGCTCGAGCTCGCCATCTCCGGCTTTCGCCAGGTCCTGCGCTGCGACCCGGACAACCTCGAGGCCCACTACGGCCTCGCCCGCGGTCTGCTCGAAGTCGGCGGCTCGAGCCAGGCCCTCGCCCACCTCGAGCGGTTCTGCTCGGCCGTCGACCGGCTGCCCGACAACGAAGCCAGCGACGACCTCCTGCTCCGCAAGGGCCAGGTCGAGCGGGTCATGACGACCCTGCGCCGCGAGCTGAGCTGAGTCGAGCCCCAGTGTCCCGAGTCGGGCCCCGGAGCTCGACTCCGCTCGCTACAGACTCTGGAACAGGACAGTGACCTCGGCGCCCGCTTCCACGGGTCCCGGGGCGACGCTTTGACCCACGGCCAGGCCCGTGCCCCTGGCGACGAGCTCGACGTGGGCCTTCTCGGCCTCGGCGAGGGCCTGGGGCAGGGTCAAGCCGGTGAAGTCCGGGAGCCCGGTGGTGAACTCGACCACCCGCCTGCCCGGCAGGGAAGGCTGCACATCCATATCGGGGACAAAGCCGTCGACCAGCTCCGGGTCGTCGACGGCGATCGCTATCGGCTTGGGCGCGGCGCCCCCGTCTTCGGTGGGGACACCCATGTAGGCCAGGGCCCGGGCCCCGAGTCGGGCGAAGGTCGGCGCGGCGACCTGGTTGCCGTAGTGGCCGCCCTCGGGGTTGTCGACAGAGACCAGGATCACGAGTTTGGGGGCCGCGGCCGGCACGGCTCCGACGAAGCTGGCGTAGTACTGGTCCTCGAAGTAGCCGCCCTGAGGGTTGGCCTTTTGCGCCGTCGAGGTCTTGCCGGCGACCATGTAGCCGGGGATGCGGGCCTTCTTGCCGGTGCCGCTCTTGGTCTGGACCACGGCCGTGAGCATCTCGAGCACGGTCTTGGCGGTCGCCCGCCGGACGATGCGCTCGCCCTCACCACCGTCGAGGGCGTGGTCCCAAATCGGCTCACCGTCGGCGTCGAGGATCTGGGCGACGATGGTGGGCGTCTGATAGACGCCGCCGTTGGCCAGGGCCGAGAACGCGGCAGCCACCTGGAGCGGGCTGGCACTCATGCCCTGGCCGAAGCTGACGTTGGCGGCCTGGATGTCGGACCACTTGTGCCAGTCGGCGACCAGGCCCGGGCTCGCGCCGGGGAGCTGGATCCCGGGCCGCTCGCCGAAGTGAAACCGGCGAATCCACCGGTATAGGGACTCCTTGCCCAGGGTCTCGTAGATCTTGGTAGTGCAGATATTCGAGGACACCGCGAGGATCTCGGTGACGTCGAGCCAGCCCTTGCGCTTGGTGTCGCGGATGGCGTGGCGGGGCGTGTACTGCCAGCGCCCCTCTTCACAAAAGAAGGTCTGGTCGCGGCGGATCGTGCCCTGCTCGAGGGCCGCGGCCACGGTGATCGCCTTGAGGGTCGAGCCCGGCTCGTAGGCCTGCTGAACCGCCAAGTTCACGGTCTGCGAGGCGCTCGAGACCGAGTGGTTGGGGTCGAAGGTCGGCCGGTTGGCCATCGCCAAGATCTCTCCGCTGGCCGGGTCGAGCACCAAGACGCTCGCGCCCACCGGGTGCCAATTGCGGACCAGGGTGTCGATCTCTTCCTCGGCCATGGCCTGGATCGCCGAGTCGAGGGTCAAGACCACGGTCTGTCCCCGGGACACGGCGTGGTCCGGGTGTCCGTCGACCAGGAGCTTGGTGCCCTCACCGCCGAAGGCCGCGTAGTAGGCCGGGCTGCTGGCCTCGCGCCCGGCGAGGGCCTGGTTCATACCCAGCTCGACACCGAGGTTGCCCTGGCCCTCGGCGTCGACTCGACCCAGGACGTGGGCCGCGAGCGAGCCGCGAGGGTAGACCCGGTGTGGGTCCTGCTCGAGGCGCAGACCCGGAATCTCGGCCTCGCGCACGGCCGCGACCATGTCCTCGTCGAGGGTCAGGCGCAGCTTGCGGTAGGCCTTGTCGCGAGCCAGCTCGCCGGCGATGTACTCGGCCTGGTCCGACCCGAACATGCCCAACAAAAATGCGAGCACCTCGTCTTGGCGCCCCCGTGAGCGGATCAGCCGAGGGTTGAGGACCACACGCTCGAGCTGGTCGTTGACCGCCATCGAGATGTGGTTGCGGTCGACCACGTTCCCACGGCTGGCCTCGAGGGTGTAGGTGCGCAGCTGCTGACGGTTACCCTGGGCCGCGTACTCGGCGTGGTGGTCCACGGTGATGCTCCAGGCCCGGTAGCCCATACCCAGCAAGCCGGCGATCACGACCCCGCCGACGATCGTCGAGCGCCGCCTCACCGAGCGCAGGTCGCTGGCCATCTCGGGCAGGGGGAGCTCGGGCAGACTCGGGAGCGCCGCGGTCTCGAACAGAGCGCCGAGGTCGAGCTTCGGCCGAGCGCGCAGCCGGCTGAGGAACCCGCGCTCGCGGATCAAGTCGATGTTCTCCCGGACCCGCTTGCGGACCCGCTCGGGGATCGGAGCTCGGGCCGGAGATCGGGTCGGATCGGGGGTCTGGTCTCGGGTCTCGTCCACGGTTCAGGTCCCTGAGTTGGGGGTCGGTTGGGTCGGCGCGGCGGGCTCGAGGGAGATCCTCTGGATCCGCTCGGGGGGGGCCGGGATCATGCCCAGGCGGGTCGCGGCCTGCTCGGCGACCCGGGCCGGGCGGCGCAGGTAGGCGCGCTCGGTCTCGAGCCGGCGCTTGCGATCGAGGAGCCGGCGCTGATCTTCACTCAGCTCGGTGATCTCGTTGGCGATCTGGAGGACCTCGATGTGGCCGTTGACCCGGGCCAGGCCGACGCCGGTGAGCACGGCGAGCACGGTGAACAAGAGCAGGGGTGTGCCGTTTTGGCGCCGACGCTGGAGGAAACTGGCGATCTTGCGAGGCCCGGGCTCGGCGTCGTTGCGCCGGCCCCAACCGTGGGGACGCCCGGCCTCGTCGACGATCCGCTGCCGCAGTCGCTGCCGACGGCGCGCGGCCAGGTCCGAGTCGACCTTGCGGCGGGAGCGAGGCAGGGTGATCACACCGACGTTGGCGGTCGGTGTGTAGGCTTGAGGCTCGCTGCGGCGACGTTTGAGCATGGTCGGGATCCAGGGCAGAAGTCGGGCGGGGGAAAATCGAGTCGCGGAACAGAAGTCGTTCAGGACCCGCGTTCAGGACCCGGGGTCGGCTCGGCGGTCGGCTCGGTCAGGCGCTCGAGCACCCGCAGGCGCGCGCTTCGGGAGCGAGGGTTACGGGCGAGCTCGTCGGCGTCGGCGACCACCCCTTTGCGGGGGTGCTCCGCGGCCCGGCAAAAATCGGGTTTGGGCAGCTGGTCGGCGGTCAGGGGCACACCCGCGGGCGGCTGGGGGGCGCGGCTGAGCTGGGTGAAGCGCCGCTTGACCATCCGATCCTCGAGCGAGTGAAAACTGATCACCGCCGCCCGCCCGCCCTTGGCGAGGCGCAGCGGAGCCCGATCGAGCAACGCCGCGAGCTCGTCGAGCTCTCCGTTGACCAAGATCCGCAGGGCCTGGAAAGTGCGCGTGGCCGGGTGGATGCGCTTGCCCAGCAGGCGCCGAGCCCGGCCCGACATGGCCTCCTCGACGACCGTCGCCAGCGAGGCCGTGGTCGTCGGTCGAGCCAGGACCACCGCCTGGGCGATCCGCTTGGCCTCGGACTCCTCGCCGAAGCGACGCAGGACATCCGCCAACCCGGGCGCGTCGAACTCGGCGATGTAGTCTGCTGCGGTCTTTCCGCAGGTCGGGTCCATGCGCATGTCCAGAGGCGCATCGGTCCGGAACGAGAACCCCCGCTCCCCAGCGTCAAACTGATGTGAGGATACTCCGATGTCGGCGATCAGTCCGACGATCGAGCCGACCCCGAGCCCATCGAGCACCGCATCCAAAGTCGAAAACCGCGCGTGGCAGAACTCGAGCGGGCAGGCGGCGCCGTCGAGGCGCGCGCGCGCAAAGCTCAGCGCGGCCGGATCTCGGTCGAGGATGACCACCCGGCCGGGCGTACACCGGGCCAGCAGGGCCGCCGTATGCCCACCCGCGCCGCAAGTCGCGTCGACCACGGTCCCACCGGGGTGAGCATGCACCGCATGGGCCAGGGCATCGGCCACCGCCTCGGCCAGCACACTCTCATGGAACTCGGACACCATCCCCGTGGTGCCAGCGGCGCGGGGAAGGGTCAAAAATTGCGAGTTTGTGGGACTTTCGTGGAACTTGGGCAGGGGGGCCGCCGTAAGTAGGCGCGCCCAAAGGATCGCCGGGACCACGAATTCAAGACCGACCCGGCGCGCCGGGAGTTGACCAGGGCTCGATCCTGCGAGTAGCTTCCGCACCCCCGACCGTCTCCAGACCCCTGGTTTGCAGACAGGTGGGCCAACCAATAAAGGGAGCCTGATGCCGCCTCGAACGAGGAATTTTCGCCAGCTGCACGAGGCCTCCGAGCTGCTCCTCGAGAAGCTCGGCATGCTTGGTCCCCGTCAGCGGGCCGCCTTCGATGAGCGTTTTCGGATGTCGTGGATCTTCCACGACTTCGCGCTCGAGGGCACGGTCCTGACGGTCGCCGAGATCAAAGCCGCGATCGACCCCGAGATCATCTCGACCTCGGGGCTGATCCCTTCTTACAACGATATCTCGTCGCTCTACCAGGGCATCGACTACATCCTGGCCTCTCGGGGCAAGCGCCTGACCTTGAACCTCGAGTGGCTCAAGCGGGTGCACCAGGTGCTGCTGCCGACCGACAAGAAGGATCAGGTCCAGTACCGCAAGGACAACCCGATCCACCGGATGTATTTTCACGACCTCGCCCAGGCCGACAAGATCAGCTACCGCATGCGCAAGCTGACCGACTGGTTTCGGACCGAGGAGTGCAAGCGCGCCCACCCGATCGAGCTGGCCTGCGAGGTCCACCGCGAGGTCATTCGGATCTTGCCCTGGCCCGAGATCAGCGGCCGAGTCGCCCGCCTGGCGATGAACCACATCCTGATCAACGAGAGCTACTGGCCCGGGATCATCCACCACGTCGATCGTCAGCGCTACTACGACACCTTACAGCGCGACCAAGACGAGCTACTGAACCTCGTGGTCGAGTCCATCCGCGAGGGCATGGTCGCCAGCAACCGGCTCTACCAGGGCATCGTCGACTCCAGCCGGGGTTTCTGAACACGTGCTCTCCATCAAGCCCATCGTCCGTGTCTACGCGCGCGCACGTTTGCCCTCACGGCATGGCTTGCTGGAGGTCGTCTCGTTCATCGACAGCGACGGGCGGCGCCTCGACGATGTCGCCTTTTTGCAGGGCGAGGTCGCCGGCGAGTCGCTGGTTCCCACCCGAGTCCACTCCGAGTGCCTGACCGGCGACGTGTTCGGCTCGCTGCGCTGCGACTGCCGGGACCAGCTCGAGCTCGCCCTCGCCCGCATCGGCGGGGCCGAGTTCGGCATGATCCTCTACCTGCGCCAAGAGGGCCGGGGCATCGGCATCGCCGAAAAGATCCGGGCCTACCAGCTCCAAGACGAGGGCCTCGACACCCTCGAGGCCAATTTGCACCTCGGCTTCGACGGCGACTTGCGGACCTACGGTCAGGCGGCCGCCATGATCGAGGCGCTCGAGGTCGAGTCGATCGCGCTGTACACGAACAATCCGGCCAAGGTCGTGGGCCTGCGCGAGCACGGCATCGAGGTCGCCGAGCGCCGCTCGATCGTCAGCCAGCCGCGCAAAGAGAACGTCCGCTACCTCCGGACAAAAGCCAGCAAGATGGGCCACGAAGGGCTCGTCTGAGGTCCCGCTCGTCGTCCGAGTGTTCGAGGCGGACCGGGTTCGACGATCCGCCTACTTTGTTGGCGATGGCTCGCCGGGCGATGGGATGGATGACTCAGCGAGCTTGCTTCGAGCTCGCTTCGACCTCCTGGTAAGCGCCCGCCCGGGCCGACAAACAACCCTCCAGAGTCGCTCAAAAATGCCCTAGTCTCTCGGCGATGATGGACATGAGCCCCATCGGCCAAGCCATATTGGTGTACTCGGTCCTCGCGGTCGGGGTGCTGGTGACGCTGTTGACCGGTGCAGCCCAGTTCCGTGAGTTCGGGGCCGCCCTGTCCGGGAAGGATGGGGCCAAGGCCGCCCTGGTCCGGCGCGGCTTCCTGGCCGCCAGCGTGGGCATGGGCAGCATCGGGGGCACCGTGTTGGCCATCGAGATCGGGGGCCCCGGCGCCGTCGGGTGGATGTGGGTGGCCTCGATCTTGGGCATGGGCCTGATCTACGCCGAGGTCCAGCTGTCCGTGCGCCTGCGGGCCAAGGGCGGGGAGACCCGGACCACCGCCATCCTCGCCGAGGGCCTGGGCGGCAAACTCGGCAACGGCCTGGCGATCGTGTTTGCGCTCGGCCTGATGACCTTCGCCCTGGTCGCCGGGTCCGCGATCCAGACCCAGCAAAGCGGTGAGCTCCTGTCGCTGATCAGCGACCACGACAGCCGGTGGTTGGTCGCCGTATTCCTGGCCGGCGCCGCCGGAGCCGGAGCCCTGATCCCCAAGGTCCGCACCTTCGTCGCCGCCATCGGCCCGGTCGCCGTGGTGCTCTATGTGTTCGCCGCGCTGTTGATCTTGGCCAGCCAGCCATCCTCGAGCCTGGGGGTCTTGGGCACGATCGTCTCGGGCATGGGCGGCGGGGACGAGCTCGCCGGCGGGGCCGCGGGCGGCGGCCTGCTCGTGGTGATGCAGGCCGGATTCCTGCGCGCGACCTTGGCCACGGAGGCCGGACTCGGAAGCGCCGGTTTCACGGAGCAGGCCGACCGGATCGAGAACCCCGAGTCGGCCGCCCGCGCGGCCATGTTGGCCCCCCTCGTCAGCGGTGTGTTGGTCCCGACCGTGACCGCCATGATGGTGCTGGGTGTGTCCAGCGCGTCCTACCCGGGCCTGCGCCTCGATGAACCGGGCGAGCGCCGGGCCATGGCCGACGGCCGCCTGGCCACCCAGGCCGAGCTCGTCGAGATCGCCGCCTCGCTGACCAAGGGCGAGGTCGCGGCCCTGCGCGACGAGGACAAGAAACGAACCATGGCCACCTGGGTGCCCCTGGAGCGGCCCCAATCTCGGGGCACCGTGGGCAGCTTGCAGGCCGGCCAGGCCGTGGTCCTGCCCGAGGACGCCGTGGGTAAGGGCGACCCCTCCAAGCTCGAGCGTGACCACGTCTACCCCATGGTCATGCGCGCGAGCCCCCGAGGCACGGCCTTCACCCTCAAGGCCGACGGCCAGATCATCTTGCCGTGGGCGCCCGAGAGCGCGGCGATCACCGAGGTGGTCTACCGCGACAAGAACCCGGAGCAAGCCAAATACCCGGCCTACGATCGCCGCGTCGCGGTCAGCCAGACCGTGGCCGGCCCCGAGGGCCGCCAGTTCATCCGCCTGACGCCCGTCGACCCGGAGATCGACTTTCTCCGTCTGTCCAAGGTCCGGGATGGGCCGTACCTGGTCTACGGCGACTACCAATTCGACGCTCGCATCGCCCGCATGTTCCACAAGGACTGGGGGGCGCACGACGCCATCATCGCGGCCAAACAAGAGCCCCAGCGTCCCCTGAGCCTGCGCACGACCGTGCCCTCCCCGAGCTTCCGGGGCCCCTATCTCGACACAGGCCCCGACACTGGAGAAGCCCGACCGCCGATGGCGATGATCGCCCGGGAGGACTTCGACGCCCCGATCGGGACCCGCCTGGCCATGGAGTACCGAGGCGAAGAGCGCGGGAGCGCGGTCGGCCGGCTCCTGGTCTCGGGCGAATACCAGACCCCGCCCTGGCGATTCTTGACCGAGGTCGAGTACGCGATCCTGCGCCACAACGACGACCCCACAAAAGATGTGCGGCTCGAGGTCACGCACCAGTTCGTCGACGGCAAGCTGCGCTTTGTCAGCGCCGAACCCGAGACCGCCGACTTCGCCCAGGCCGATCGTTGGCGCGACTACAGCGGACCCTTCCTCGAGATCGAGCCCTACCGCTTCGAGGTCGAGGTTCACTCGGGCGCCCGGGCCCCGGCGTCGAGCGCCTATCTGAGCCGGCACGGCCAGAGCCGCATGGCCTTCTCGGGCCCCTTCAGCGGACGCCGAACCCTGGTCCCCGTGCACCCCGAGGTCGAGCCCGTGGGCTCGCGCGGGGAGCTCTACGACCCCCACCCGGCCGAGGTCGCCCCATTTTTGGAGGGACCTTGGGTCACGGACACGGGCGCGGGTGTGGGCCGCCTGGGCTGGGCGAGCATGGACGCCCGCGAGGGTCCGGCGCTGATGTTGGCCATCTCCATCCTGATCCTGGCCCTGACCACCATGATCGCCTGGGCGGGCTACGGTGCCCGCGCGACCGAGTTCGTCTTTGGTGAGGCGAGGATCGGGTTCGCGCTCGTGTTCGCGTTTGTGGGCCTGGCCGGGGCGATCTCCGAGCTCCTGCCCCTGCTGCGCCTCGCTGACCACCTGATGGTCGGGCTGGTGCTGCTCAACGGCCTGGGCCTGGTCGTGGCCCTGGTCCGGGCATCCCGGACCGACGACGGTCCGACCGACGACCCCGCCGACGCCCGCCGGGCCGAGAGCTGAGCGAACAAGCCGGGAACTGAGCGAAGAGCGCCACGGTGTAGGATCCCCCGATGGGCCGGCGTTGCCGTCGGTGACCCGGATACCCGCCGTGCCCGATTTTCCCCTGCCCAACCCCGACGCCCCGCTGCCTGGTACCCCAGGACCCACTCGACGACGTTGTGGCTTGCTCGCTGGCTTGGGCCTCAGCCTGGGTCTATGCGCCGGATTGGGCGCTCTGTTTGGAGCTCCCGCGCAGGCAGACGCGTTTTGTGGGTTTTATGTCGGGGGGGCCGACGCGGCGCTCTACAACAACGCGACCATGGTGGTCCTGATGCGCGACGGCACGCGCACGGTCTTGTCCATGGCCAACAACTACCAGGGCCCGCCCCAGGACTTCGCCATGGTCGTGCCCGTGCCCGTGGTCCTGGGCAAGAAGGACGTCCGCGTCCTGCCCCGTGAAATATTCGATCGCGTCGACAAGCTCGCGG
>Ga0256845_1000268_pt1 | contig 49628 bp, 42 predicted proteins | sample RiftiametaG_FD_189101 | JGI IMG/M metagenome (GOLD analysis project Ga0256845, IMG submission 189101) | Tube worm associated microbial communities from hydrothermal vent at the East Pacific Rise, Pacific Ocean - Riftia | ecosystem: Host-associated > Annelida > Integument > Unclassified ...
TTTATATTTGTGTAAAAGTCTCAATATAAGGGCATAAAATGAAAAAAATATTACTAGTCACAGCAGGTTACTCAATTTTTGATGCCAAAGGACAACTAAATAGTTTTTTGAGTTATTTAACGGACAAAACGCTGAGTAAAAGAGGCTATAAAATCAAAGTTTCAGATGTGACTAAAATTACCTTGGATAGGGACAGGGAGCTTGATAAATTACTATGGGCAGATGCTGTTATTTATATCACACCAATAATGTGGTTTAATATGCCAGCCCCTCTTGTTCAATGGCTTAATGAAGTTTTGCTTTATAAGAAAACTTTTATTATTACCGATGAATACGGTGAAGGTGGACAAGTGCCAGCAACTCATTTTATGATTGTAACGACTTCTAACATGAAAAATAGTGATTTAGGAAAAGGCTTTGTTTTAAAAAATGCCACGCATATTGATGATTTGTTGCAGCCCTTAATAATGACCAACCATTATTTAAGTATTCGCAATCAAATTCCCACTTTTCATGCTGATAATGTAATTTCAGGTGATACCAGTTGGATTGAAAGTGGCTATATTAAACACCTTAATAAACATTTTTAGCGTTTGATTATAAAAATAAACTTAATGAGACCTTTGCATAAATATGGATGATTAGTAAAATTCAATCTTTGCCAAATTGGCAGTTTTATCAAACCTTGTCCTAGTTAAGGTCAATGTTAGGTTTAAAAAATTGTCAAGTTTACAATCGTTTTTATCGATTATTATAATCAATATTATTCATTTTACTTAATAATTAAATTTATGTAAGATGGCGTCATATTAACTAATAAGGAGCAATTATGCTAACTGATAAAACCGGAAATAATATTCCATCTATAACTTTTAAAACACAAGATAAGCACCAATGGCTAGATGTTACAACAAGTGATATTTTTAACAATAAAACGGTTATCGTGTTTTCATTACCGGGTGCTTACACGCCTACTTGCTCGTCATCACATCTGCCAAGATTTAATGAACTGGCTCCAATTTTTAAAGACAATGGTGTTGATGAAATTGTGTGTGTATCTGTGAACGATACTTTTGTAATGAATGAATGGAAAAAAGACCAAGAAGCGGAAAACATCACAATGTTGCCTGATGGTAATGGAGAATTTACCCATGGTATGGGGATGTTGGTGAATAAAAATAATTTGGGCTTTGGTAAGCGTTCATGGCGTTATTCAATGCTCGTTAAAAATGGCGTGATTGATAAAATGTTTATTGAGCCAGAAGTTGACGGCGACCCATTTGAAGTTTCTGATGCAGATACCATGCTCACCTATATTAATGCTGATGCCATTGTGCCAAAATCAGCCACAATGTTCAGTCGCAAAGGTTGTCCGCACTGTCAAAAAGCCTTAGATTTATTAAATAAACAAGAAGTTTATGTGGAAGTTGTTGAGTTAGGGGCGGGTGTTACCTCTCGTTCACTGCGTGCGGTGAGCGGCAAAAGTAGTACACCACAGATTTTCATTGGCGGAGATTATATTGGCGGTGCCGATGAACTGGAACAATATTTTAAATAAAAAAAGACCTTTGCGTAAATATGAATAATTAACAAAAACTCACTTTTTACCAACTTGGAAATTTTCAAACTTAGCCTTGACTCAGTTAAGACAAGTTTTAAATAAATCACCAGTTTAGCAAACATTGAATTTTACTAATCATCCATACTTATATAAAAGTTTCAAAAGAGGAGAAAATAATGAATAAAAAAATCCTAACCAATGTAACAGGCTCACTAGTTGCAGATGATAATAATAGCATTACGATAGGCGAGAGAGGAGCGTTAACTTTTGATAATCACTATGCTTTTGAAAAGTTGGCACACTTTAATCGTGAGCGCATTCCAGAACGAGTGGTGCATGCGAGGGGTACGGGCGCTTACGGTGTATTTACCGTTACAAAATCCTTGAAAGATAAAACCATTGCCAATTTTTTACAAACAGTTGGACAGGAAACGCAAATTTTTGCTAGATTTTCAACGGTCGGTGGTGGCCAAGATTCAAGTGATTATGCAAGAGACCCTCGTGGATTTGCATTGAAGTTTTATACTAATGAAGGGAATTATGACATGGTAGGCAACAATACGCCTGTATTCTTTTTGCGTGATGGCATTAACTTTCCTGATTTTATTCATTCACAAAAGAAAAATCCACGCACCAATATGCCAGATCCAGCAGCAATGTATGAATTTTGGGCAAATCACCCTCAATCATTACACCAAATAACCATCTTAATGTCAGATAGGGGCATTCCTGCTAGTTATCGTTATATGCATGGATTTAGCTCTCATACTTTTAGTTTTTGGAATGGTCAAGGAAAAAGAATTTGGTTTAAGTGGCATTTTAAAACCAATCAAGGTATTAAAAATTTAACCAATGAGCAGGCAGTTGCAACTTGCCCATTCGGTGCGCAAGAAGATTTGGTTAATGCCATTGAACAAGGTAATTTCCCAAGTTGGACAGCGAAAGTGCAAATGATGAGTGAGAAAGAGGCAAAAAATTACAAAATTAATCCATTTGATTTAACAAAAATTTGGCCACATGTTGATTTTCCACTAATTGAAGTGGGTCAACTAGAATTAAATCGTAATGTAGATAATTATTTTGCCGAAACAGAGCAGTCTTGCTTTTCACCTGGTAATTTAGTGCCAGGAATTGGTGCCTCACCCGACAAAATGTTACAAGCAAGACTCATGGCGTATCCAGATGCACATCGCTATCGTGTTGGCGCCAATGCAAATCAACTCCCTGTGAATGCCGCAAAATGCCCTGTTAATCATTATCAAAGAGATGGAAAAATGGCAGGAATTTGTCCAGTAGGTGGCAACCAAATTCAAACGGGTAAAGTTAATTTCTATCCCAACAGTCAAATTAATAATGGTGCACCAGTACCAATACCAACCGCAGCAGAACCGCCAATGCCTGTTGAGCAAGATGCTTGGGTGAAGCGTTACGATACCGTAGAAGCAGAGGATTATTACCAGCAAGCAGGCGATTTATTTAGATTAATGAGTGAATCACAAAAAAGTCAACTCACTACTACAATTGCCGAAGGTCTATCGCAGGCAACGACAGAGGTGCAACAAAAAATGTTTGCACAGTTTAATAGGGCAGACAGTGATTATGCGCTGAGAATTAAAATTATAATAAAAAATTTATAGGAGAAGATCATGGCGAATGAAGGCTACCACGAAGCAGAAGAAAACTTAACCCAGGCAACCAAGGACATGCACAAAGCAATTGTGTCTTTAATGGAGGAATTAGAGGCAATTGATTGGTACAATCAGCGTATTGATGCGTGTCAAGACAAAGAATTATCGGCAATTTTAGCGCATAATCGTGATGAAGAAAAAGAGCATGCGTCAATGATTCTAGAGTGGATTAGACGCAAGGATAAGACCTTTGATAAAGAGCTTAGAGATTATCTTTTTGTTGACAAACCGATTGCACACTAAATCCAATAGTGCCAGTGTCGCATTTGTAAACTGACCTTATCGTCATCATCCATAACTTATGCAAAGACCTTAATGCATTAAAAAATCTCTAAAATTTTAGATGTTGATATCAGTTATTTCTTTGCTGGAGTTTTAAAAAAAATCGAAGCACTGGGGTGTATTGGTGTTATTTCTCAATGCGGCATAGCGAATCAAATTCACAATATTGGCAAGCGGTTTTGTTTGGCAAAATTTGTGCTTTGCCTTGTTGAAAATTTTGGCTGGCAGTACTTAGCGATTCTCTCCAAATAACAACCTGTTCATTCCATTCTTTACAGGAATTTCTAGTAGATTGCTTAGGGAGGGATTCCTCATCTTTTGACAAACCTTTGATGCTCACTTGATCGGCGTTCAATTGGATAAAAGCAATACCCTGCGTGTCTTTGCTGATTGCATAGATGGGCAATTGTGGTTCTTTAATAGCTTGAGCGCACCAATGACCGACGACGGTTTTCCCTGTTTTGTAATCAAAAATAATTTTATCACCATTGCTCATTTCGTCTCGCCTGTCTAGTCGGGTGGTGAATTCTAATCCAGCAACATTGGTTTTAATTTTTTCCTCAGTGGATAAGACGGTAAATGATTCTCTTAGTTTGTCAATTTTGACAAATTGATGAATCAGTCTTAAAACTCTTATTTTTTCTATTTTTTTAAAACCAGATTCATCGTAGTATTTAAGAGCAGCCATTATTTTTTGTTGAATCAGTGCATCCAAAGCATCGTTGCTCAACGATAAAAGTGCCTCTTGCGTGGTGATTTCTTGATAAAAATATTGTAAGACAAGGTGAATAATATTGCCTTGTTCCATTCTATTTAAACCAATGTGTGGACGGTTAAAGGTCTGGGTATTAAGCCGATGTGCAAAGCCTTTGAACTCGCAAGCCATTTGGTCTTTTAAAACATTGACGCCATTATTTATTTGGGTGTCCAATAAAGAATTGGCTTCGGCATCTAATAATGATGCTAATGCCACATTTTGATATTTGTGTTTGCACGCTTGAGTTTCCTTATTAAATTTAAGCAAAGGTGATGGCTGCTGTTCACTTTCAGAATGGGTTTTGGCATAAGAAAAAATAACCGTGTCCGATAAACTTGCTAAATTATTAAAGGTATCTTGTGCATCTTTGGTAATTAACGCAAAACTACTGTGTGGAATTTGGTGCTGTTGGGCGATATCGCTGGGAATAAAGCGAGGTGAATTGAGTGCAACGGGCAAGAATCCATCGGTCATTCCTAACACCCAAGCGTGATCAAAAACCAGCCCCTCTGCCTCCAAACTGCCGAGTATTTGAATGGGGGTTTTTGCTGATTGTGCTTGGAAAATTACTTGCGAAAGCCATTTTTTTAAATCAAAAAGGGCTTCTGCCATATTGATTTTTCCACCAAATTGTGCCAGTTGATTAAGCTCAGAACGGGCAGTTTGATATTTGTTAAATAATTGATATTCAGTGCTGGACAGGGTTCTGTCGGTAACAAAGCCCCAAATCTGTAAGTAGTTATCAAACAACAATAACCATTGATCGTGCGTTTGTTTTTTCTTGGATGCTTGTGCAATGATGGATTCAAGCATTATTTTTACTTGTGGCGTCATATCCAAGTGTTTTTCCAAATGAGAAAATTTGAAACAGGTTTTTGAAAAAAACAAGACACGGTTTACCAGTAAAGCACGAGCTGATTGCTCTTCTTGTGCGTAAGCAATATAAGGTGAAGTAATAACTGCATTAAACACTTCGGTATCAATGCGGTTGTTTTGCAATTGCTCACAAAGTTTTAAGATAGCAAGAAGATGGCGAATTAAGGGGTAATCATTCAGCGGTAAACCCAAAGAAATATTGTAGGATTTTTGCCCTGTTTCAATTAGCGTGTTGGTAAATACTTGGTCAAAAATAGACTTAATTTGATGGTGTTGACGATTCAAAGTTGGGCAGACGATGGCAATGTGCTTGTTTGGGTGTTGGATATTTAAAGCCTTTGCCCATTTGGCGGCAGACAATATTTCATCGTAACTTGTTTGAAAGATTTGATTGTCACTCTGCGGTTGTTTTTGCCCTTCTTCAAGTGTTTGATAGCCAATTTTATCTAATAATAGCGCTTGCACAGGTGTGAGTGTTTTAAAGCCGTAAATATAGGGTTGAGTAAGTTCGGCACTTTGCTCAATAAGCAAAGCAGGCAAATCATTGGCGTCTAATAAATGGTGACTAAGTTTGGTTTGTTGATAATCTTGCATCCAAGTAACAAACAATTCGTAATTTTGTATGCCTGTTTGTGATAATTGAGTATATTCAATTAGATGTGCCTGGCAATAATCATTGTTCTTAATGACTTCGTCTAATAAACGACTGTCGATTTCAGTCTGCCCCAACTTTAACATTGAGCGTTCAATTAGCGTGCGAGATTCACTGTTTGAAATTAAGCGTTTTTCTGAATTGGGCTGCAATATACGCCAAGTTTCTTGTAAGTATTGATACCAAGATAGAGATTTTGGTAAAGCGGAATTGCCTTTTTGCCCACCCCAAGTTTTTTTAAATGCCAATACTTGACGGTTGTTTGCTAAGATAATAGTATCATCTTGGGTGATGTTGCTTGTATCAGCGTTAATCCACATAAGCAAAAAAAGTATCTAGTCTAGCGCCCAAACTGTCCAAACCTTGTTTTTTTAAACTGGAAAATAACTGCACATTGACATAAGGATAGGGCTCAATTGCGCGTTTAACTTGAAGCAATGCATTGCTAGCAGCGCCTTTTTTAATTTTGTCAGATTTGGTTAGAATGATTTGCGTGGGCAAATTAACATTCACACACCAATCTAACATCATTTGGTCAAATGGCGTTAGCGGACGACGAACATCCATAACCAGCACAGCACCTACTAAACATTGGCGTTTTGCAAAATATTCACCCATGTCAATTTGCCATTGTTTTTTAATATGTTCAGGCACTTTGGCATAACCATAACCAGGTAAATCAACCAAACGGCGATCTTCATCTAATTCAAAAAAGACCAAATGCTGAGTTCGCCCCGGTGTGCGTGAAACTTTTGCCAACTTTTTTTGTAAAGTGATGGTATTAATAGCACTGGATTTCCCTGCATTTGAACGACCTGCGAAAATCACTTCATAACCTTGGTCTGGTGGCGTGCCTTTGAGTGAAGGACAAGAAAGTAGGAATTTTGCTCGATGATAATTATTGTTCATTTAGTTTGAGTAAGCGTATAATTTATAATTGGTAATTTCAGGTTACCATTATATATTTTTAAATTTAAGGAGATAGTATGTTTTTAACAACAACAAAAAAAGTTTTAGCAGTAGCAGCGACAGTAATGTCAATGAGTTCTATGGTTCAAGCAGATGGCAAGGCGGCTTATACTGCTGGCGGCTGTGCTGGTTGTCATGGCGTTGCAGGAAAATCAATAGCCCCAATTTACCCTCATCTTGCTGGCCAACAAGCTGCTTATATTGTTAAACAGTTAAAAGACTTCCAATCTGGTGCGCGTAAAGACCCAACAATGAGTGCTATGGCAGCATTGTCTAAAGGTAAAGAGCAAATAATTGCCGATTGGTTGGCTAAGCAGTAATTTAGCATTAAATTCTGTATTATGATAAGCCGATATTAAGTATAATGTCGGCTTATTTTTTTGTAAAAAAGGAAAAAAACATGATGAATAAATTAGCACTAATTTTTTTGGCAGCGTTTGCTTTGTTTTCAACTTCTACTTTCGCTGCAGGTGATGCAGTTAAAGGTAAAGCAAAATCGATAACCTGTATTGGTTGCCACGGTGCTGATGGCAATTCAGTTGTGCCTACTTTTCCAAAATTAGCAGGACAGAGTGAAGGCTATTTACTAAAACAACTTAAAGACTTTAAATCTCGCGCTCGTATTGATACCGTGATGGCAGGTATAGTTGCACCGTTAAGTGAAGCAGATATGGCTAATTTAGCAGCCTATTTTGCCACGCAAAAAACTTCTAAAGGTGTGCCAGTATCGAATGCTTTGTTTAAATTAGGTCGAACCCTTTATCGTGGTGGCAAGAAAAAATCAGGTGTTACAGCTTGTATTGCTTGTCATGGCCCCAAAGGCAAGGGCATACCGTCAGCAGGCTTTCCAGCACTCGCATCACAACATGCGGCATATTTATCTAAGCAACTTAAATTATTCCGTCAACATTCATTTAATATACAAACAGGTGAGACCCTGCCAAGCAGAACAAATGATTACGAAGGTATGATGATTAACTTTACTAAGAATTTAACCAGTAAAGAGATTAATGCTATTGCTGCTTATATTTCTTCTGGCTTAGAATAAATTATTCTCAAATGTTTAAAAAAGGCAGTCTTGTCGCCTTTTTTGTTACTTGCAATTCGGGTATAATAGACCCTTTATTAAGAAAAAAATTGGATTTATAATAAAATGAAAACTTCATTAAAAACACTAGACGGACTAAAAAGATCATTCACTGTTGAATTACCAATTGATGCGTTTAAGAAAAAAACAGATCAAGTTTTGCAAAAAATGGCATCACAAGTCAACATTGATGGCTTTAGAAAAGGCAAAGTGCCTATTGCTATTATGCGTAAACAATTTGGCGCCCGTGCCAGTTCAGATGCGGTTAATGAAATCGTCAATGACACTTTATTTGATGCATTGACAGAGGTAAAGGTAACGCCCGCTTCACGACCAGACATTACTGAAATTGATGCAGAAGGAGAGAAAACTTTTACTTACACAGTCACATTTGAGGTTTATCCAGAAATTAAGGTTGCTGATTTTTCCAAGTTACAAGTAGAACAGTCGGAAGTAACAATTACTCAAGCTGACGAGGACAAAACTTTAAAAGACTTGACCGAGCAAGCCATTGAATACAAGGCAGTTAAGCGTAAATCTAAAAAAGGCGACCAAGTAACAATTGACTTCAAAGGTATGATTGACGGTAAAGTTTTTGAAGGTGGCGTTGCCAGTGATTTTAAAATGGTGTTGGGCAAAGGGTCAATGATTAAAGGTTTTGAAGAAGGACTTAAAGGAATTACTTCTGGTGACTCTACCACGCTAGATTTAACCTTTCCAAAAGAATATCATGCACCACAATTAGCAGGCAAAGCTGTGGTTTTTGAAGTAGAGATGAAAGAAGTTGCTGAGCCTACAGTACCAGAATTAGATGACAAGTTTGCGGCAAAATTTGGTGAAAAAGATATGGATGCTTTAAAAGCAAGTATGAAAAAGCAAATGAGCGTTGAAGTGACTAATCGTTTGGGCAATCAAAACAAAGATGCTTTATTTGGCGTGTTGTTGGAAGCCAATAGTTTTGATGTGCCACAAGCCAGCATTAATCAAGAAGCAAAAAGTTTATTGCAAGAAATGCAACAGCGTTTACAGCAGCAAGGTATACCTGCTAAAGGTGATATGCCAGCATCTACTTTTAATCCTGAAGCAGAGCGACGCGTTAAGTTAGGTTTGTTGATTAACCAAATTGCAACCGACAATAAGATTGAAGCCACTAAAGAGCAATTAGATGCTAAATTAGCAGAAATGGCAAAATCTTACGGTGAAAATGCCCAACAAATGTTAGATTACTACAAGGCAGACCCCTCTAGAATGACCTCCATTGAGTTGATGGTTGTAGAGAAAATGGTACAAGATTTAATCTTAAAAGATGCCAAGGTAACGATTAAAAAAGTAACTTTTGAAGAAGCAACCCAAGCACAAGCATAATGACAATTCAGAATCTAAATCAAATTCCAATGGTGGTAGAGCAATCTGCCCGTGGTGAGCGTGCCTATGATATTTATTCGCGTCTTTTAAAAGAACGCGTTATTTTTATGGTTGGCCCAGTTGAAGACTATATGGCGAATGTCATTGTTGCGCAAATGCTATTTTTAGAATCTGAAAACCCTGAGAAAGACATTCATTTATATATCAATTCGCCAGGGGGTTCGGTTTCTGCAGGTTTGGCTATTTATGACACCATGCAATTCATTAAGCCTGATGTTTCAACACTTTGTATCGGTCAAGCAGCAAGTATGGGCGCTTTGTTATTAACCGCTGGCGCTAAAGACAAACGCTTTGCCTTGCCAAATGCAAGAATGATGATTCACCAGCCATTGGGTGGCTTTTCTGGCCAAGCCAGTGACATAGATATCCATGCGCAAGAAATTCTTAAAGTTAGAGAAAAACTCAACAACATCTTAAAAACTCACACGGGTCAATCTATCAAAGCAATTCAAAATGACACCGATAGAGACAATTTTATGTCAGCGGCTGAATCAGCCAAATATGGCTTAATTGACAAAGTTTTAACTCAGCGTTAATCAAAATAGGGGGCGCAATTATGGCAGAGAATATTGAAGAATTGAATTGTTCGTTTTGTGGAAAAGCTAAATCCGAGGTGGATCGCTTAATTGCTGGCCCAGAGGTTTATATTTGTAACGAATGTATTGAATCTTGCCATACTTTACTTGAAGAGCAAGTCTTGCAAGAAGTCATTGACAGTCATCAAGACTGGAACTATACGCCTAAACAATTGCGTGATTTTTTAAACGAATATGTGATTGGTCAAGAGCATGCAAAAAAAGTTTTATCAGTTGCTGTTTATAACCACTACAAGCGCTTAAAAAATGGGTATATTTCTAACGATGTTGAGCTAGATAAATCTAATATTCTAATGATTGGCCCTACAGGTTCAGGCAAAACATTATTGGCCCAAACTTTAGCACGACTTTTGGATGTGCCATTTACCGTTGCAGATGCAACAACTTTAACCGAAGCAGGTTATGTGGGTGATGATGTTGAAAATGTGATTAAGAGTTTGTTGTCAAAATGTGATTTTGATGCAGAGCGTGCAGAGCGAGGTATTATTTTTATTGATGAAATTGATAAGATTTCCCGTCGCTCAGATTCACCCTCTATTACCCGTGATGTATCAGGTGAAGGCGTGCAACAAGCCATGTTAAAACTGATTGAAGGTACTATCGCATCAGTGCCACCACAAGGCGGACGCAAGCATCCAAATCAAGAAACTATTGATGTGGATACTTCAAAGATTTTATTCATTTGTGGTGGTGCGTTTGATGGCTTAGATAAAGTGATTGGTAGGCGTGTTGAAAAAGCCACAGGCATTGGTTTTTCTGCGGATGTAAAAGACCTAAAAGCAGAAAAAACGCTGACTGATTTGTTCGGTTTGATTGAGCCAGAAGATTTAATTAAGTATGGTTTAATTCCAGAATTGGTGGGTCGTTTGCCAGTGCAAACGGCACTCACCGAATTGGATGAAGGGGCGTTAATGGAAATTCTAACCAAGCCTAAGAATTCAGTGGTTAAGCAATTCCAAGAAGTATTTTCCATGGAAAATGTTAAATTAACTTTTAAAAAATCAGCCTTATTGGCAATTGCTAAATTAGCCATTAAGCGTAAAACAGGCGCCAGAGGATTGCGTTCTATTCTGGAAGATATGCTGCTCGATACCATGTTTGAATTACCATCACTCAGCGATGTCAAAGAAATTATTATTGATAAAACTGTGGTTGAAAAGAAAAAATCACCACTAATGATGTATAAGTCGGCTAAAAAACCCAAAGCCATTACCAAAATCGATAAACCTAAAAAAGCATCATAAGCACTTAACACCGAGTAAACTTTGGAATTATTTGATAAACAAAAAGAAGCAGTTGGTCAAGGCGAACGAACGCTGCTGGTCTATGTAGAACTTCCTACCAATCGACACATTCACAATGGCAGGGATGAATTTTTAGAATTGGCAAAATCTTCTGGATTGAATGTTATTAAAGACTTAAGGGTCGCTCGCAATAATGCCAAAGCCAAACATTTTATTGGCTCAGGTAAAGTAGAAGAACTGGCGGCATTGGTGAAAGAACTGGAGTTAGATTTGGTTATTTTCTCTTCTGAACTGTCGCCATCGCAAGAACGCAATTTAGAAAAAGACCTTGAGTGTCAAGTGATGGACCGAACAGGTTTAATTTTGGATATTTTCTCCCTTAGAGCAAGTTCATTTGAAGGTAAATTACAAGTAGAATTGGCACAATTGAGGCATCTATCGACACGATTGGTGCGTGGCTGGACACACTTAGAACGACAAAAAGGTGGTATTGGTCTTCGGGGTCCAGGTGAAACACAACTTGAAACAGATAAAAGATTGATTGCCGTTCGCATTAAAAACATTAGCAAGCGCTTAGAAAAAGTACATAAACAGCGTGACCTAGGTAGAAAATCACGCCTTAAAAATGCATTGCCAATGATTGCCTTAGCAGGTTACACCAATGCTGGAAAATCCACGCTGTTTAATTACATAACCAAGGCAGAAGTGTTCGCTAACGATCAATTGTTTGCCACTTTGGATTCCACTATTAGACGAGTGATATTACCTGCATCTGGTGAAGCGGTAATTGCTGATACAGTTGGCTTTATTCAAAACTTACCACACGATTTAGTGGCAGCCTTCAAGTCAACCTTAGAGGAAACCCGACAGGCAAATGTGTTATTGCATATAGTTGATGCCGCTGACGAATATAAGCTGGAGAAAATCGAGCAAGTACAGGCCATTATTTTTGACATTGAGGCCGACAAAGTCCCGAGTATTTTGGTGATGAATAAAATTGATTGTTTGGACAATTTTGAACCCAGATTGGATAGAGATGAAAATGGTAGAATTTTCCGTGTGTGGATTTCTGCGCATACAGGCGATGGCATTGAGTTTCTTTATCAAGCATTAGCTGAACAATTGAGTGGTATGATGACGCGTGCTAAAATACAAATTGATGTAAAAAGTGCCTATATTCGCAGTGAAATTCACAATATTGGCTATATCCATAATGAAAAAGTGGATGATTTTGGGCAATGGGTACTTGAAATTAATGTAACTCATCACTATCTATCTAAATTACTAAGTTTAAAAGGCGTAACGCTATTATGGGAACAGAAGACACAGTAAGTGCAATAAATTTGAATCAGGAGTTAGTGCCACTATTACCATTACGGGATGTGGTGGTTTTTCCGCATACGGTAATGCCACTTTTTATTGGTAGAGAAAGTTCTGTTAATGCTATTACTCAAGCAATGGGTACCAATAAATATATCTTTTTAGTGGCACAAAAAGACGAGAAAACCGAAGAACCGAAAAATCAAGATTTACACACAGTTGGCACTTTAGCAACTATTTTACAAATGTTGAAGTTGCCTGATGGCACCATCAAGGTATTGGTTGAAGGTGTTAAGCGTGCTGAGATTGAAGAATTTATTGAAGCTGACGGCTATACTGAAGTTAAAGTGAGTGAACTCACGCTCAAGATCGGTGAAAATGTTGAAGTTGAGGCGATGATGCGTTTAGCATTAGAAAACTTTGAATCCTACATTAAACTTAATAAGAAAATCCCAGAAGAAGTGCTTAATATGCTCAAAGATGTGAGTGATGTTGAGCGTTTTAGCGATATTATTATTGCTAATTTGACCCTTAAAACTGCCGAGAAGCAAGAACTTTTGAGTAGTAGTGATACACAAACTCGATTGGATAAAATTTTATCAGCCATTCAGGGTGAGATTGATGTCTTAGGCACTGAGAAAAAAATCCAGTCTCGTGTGCGCAAACAAATGGAATCCAATCAGCGTGATTATTATTTGAATGAGCAAATGAAATCCATTCAAAAAGAATTGGGGCAAGCAGAAGATGAAAATGAAATTGAAGACTTGCAGGAAAAAATCAATAAAGCCAAGATGCCAAAAGACGCCAAAAAGCAGGCAGAAGGGGAGCTGAAAAAACTCTCACGAATGTCATCACACTCATCCGATGCCTCAATCATTCGCACTTATATTGAAAATCTTTGTGATATGCCGTGGAAAAAACAAACACACATCAATAAAAATTTAGCCAAAGCACAAAAGATTTTAGATGACGACCACTATGGCTTAGATAAAGTTAAAGAGCGCATTCTAGAACATCTTGCAGTGCAAACGCGTGTTACCCACAATAAAGCAAATATTCTATGCTTAGTAGGCCCTCCAGGTGTTGGTAAAACCTCTCTTGGTGAGTCAATTGCCAAAGCAGTCAATCGTAAATATGTGCGTATGGCACTTGGTGGCGTTAGGGATGAAGCGGAAATTCGTGGACACAGGCGCACTTATATTGGTGCAATGCCGGGCTCTATTATTCAAAAAATGCAAAAAGTAAAAGTAAAAAATCCACTATTTTTGCTTGATGAAATTGACAAAATGGCATCAGATTATCGAGGCGACCCTTCTAGTGCAATGTTAGAAGTGTTAGACCCGGAGCAAAATCACACTTTTAGCGATCACTACATAGAGGTGGATTATGATTTGTCTCAAGTGATGTTTGTGGCAACGGCCAATTCATTAGATTTGCCACAACCGCTATTAGATAGGATGGAAATTATCGAACTGTCTGGTTATACCGAAGATGAAAAAGTACAGATTGCCAAGTGTCATTTAATTAAAAAATCAATGAAAAATAACGGCATTAGCACTGATGAAATTGCCTTTGAAGATTCTGCTATTCTTGATATTGTTCGTTATTATACCCGTGAAGCAGGCGTGCGTAATTTAAGCAGAACCCTTGGTACTATCTGTCGAAAGGTGGTCAAAGAGGTGGTATTGAAAAAACGCAAAACCAAAGCCATTATTAGCGACAAAACATTGGAAAAATATCTTGGCGTACATAAACATCGTTTTGGTTTAGCAGAAGAGAACAACCAAGTTGGTGAAGTAACAGGTTTGGCATGGACATCAGTGGGTGGCGATTTACTCACCATTGAAGCCGCTATTTATAAAGGCAAAGGCAAACTTAATTACACAGGCCAACTCGGTGATGTAATGAAAGAATCCATCCAAGCAGCAATGAGCGTTACCCGCACTCGTGCCAAAGAACTCAAAATTGCCAATGACTTTCAGGAAAAGTTGGATATTCACATCCATGTGCCTGACGGTGCCACGCCAAAAGATGGTCCCAGTGCAGGAGCAGCAATGTGCACAGCCTTGGTATCAGTATTAACGGGTCGTAAAGTTAAAGCTGATGTTGCTATGACTGGAGAAATTACTCTTCGTGGAGAAATTACACCCATTGGCGGATTGAAGGAAAAAATGCTTGCTGCGCTTCGTGGCGGTATTAAAACGGTTATTATCCCGAATGATAACGAACGAGAACTTTCTGAAGTGCCTGAAAAAATTAAAGGCAAACTTAAGGTAATTAAAGTTAAGTGGATTGATGAAGTGCTGGATATTGCTTTAGAAAAGTAATATTTGGTTCGTTGACTCAATAAAAAAAATAGGCGCTTTAAGCGCCTATTTTGTTGCCCAACTCCAAGGCTCTTTGTTTTTTGTTATTTGTCAAACAAAGAACACTATTTTCAAAAATAAACCAAACAATCTGGCACTTGCCCTCATCCCAAGTATTATATTGAGACCTTTGCATAAATATAAATAATCATCAAGAATCCACTTTTCACTGACTCGGTAATTTTTTAAACCCAGCCTTAGCCCTGCTAGGGCAAGGTTTAAGAAAATTACCAAGTGGGCAAAAATTGAATTTTGCTAATCATTCATATTTATGCAAAGCTCTCATATTATTCATTTTATTTTCGAAAATGGTAAAACCCTATAAAAGGAATGACACTTAATGATTAATTTTTTTTAATTTAGCATAATAAAAACCATCAAATTCATAGCAGGGGATTTGTTGCTTGCCATGAGTGGCTTTATAGCCCCAGTCAAGGGTGATTTCTTCTTCTATTGCCTCATCATGGGTTTGTAAAAACTGCGCAATTTGAGTTTCATTTTCGTTTTTTAGAATGGAACAAGTGGCATACAATAGCGTTCCACCTGGCTTAAGTAGCATCCATAGATTGTTTAGAATGTCTTTTTGTAAATCTACTAAGGCGCTAATATCTTTAGGCTTTCGTAAGAGTTTAATATCGGGATGACGACGAATAACACCAGTGGCTGAACAGGGTGCATCAAGTAAAATTTTGTCGAATAACTTGCCATCCCACCAGTCTTGATTTTGTGCTTTGCCTTGAAGAAGTGTGATATTCTTAATCTTAAATCGGTCAATATTTTCTTGTACACGCTTAAGCCTATCAGGGTTATTGTCTAGTGCGATAATTTTAGATTGCGGTGCAAGTTCGCTAAGATGAGTGGTTTTTCCACCCGGTGCACAGCAGGCATCTAGGATTAAATCGTCATTTTTTGGATCAAGTAGTGGTGCAGCTAATTGTGCTGATGCATCTTGCACAAAGCAGGCGCCTTTGTCAAAGTCTTGAATGGCATAAACATTGACTGCTTTGTCTAAAATTTGAGCTTGTGGCGCAACCGCAAGTAAGCTTTGTTTATGAAAATCAGGGTGAATACGAAGTGTCATGGGTGCTTGAGTGTTATTTTGCTGAAATATCTGCTCAAAATCGTTAGGATAATATTGTTTGATTTTCTTTAACAGCCAAGTTGGATGTGAGTAGTGTATTTGTTTTTGTAACACACTTTTTTGTCGATCGATTTCCCTAAGAATGGCATTGACTAATTTTTTTGCCCAAGGTTTGTCAAGTTCATTGGTCACATTAACGGTTTCAAAAATGCTGGCATGGGCTGCTACATTAGAATGCAGTATTTGATAAGCACCGAGCAACATCAGACAATGAATGTCCAAATCTTCTTTTTTTAGTGAATGTTTTAACAATCCAGAAACAATGTCATTAAGCTGATGGTAAAAACGAATAGTACCAAAAACCAAAGATTTTGTTAAGGCACTCACTTCTTCTGGATAAACAAAAGCAGAGAGTGATTTTTTTTCTAAAACAACTGAGCAAATCGCTTGTAGGGCAACAGTTCGAGTGTTATTTTCCAAGTTTTTGTTTAATGGTTTTTAGCAGCTTTTCAGCTGGCATATAGCCTGGGATATGTGTACCGTCAGAGAGGAAAATAGCAGGTGTACCATTCACACCCAATTGTTGGGATAATGATAATTGTTGTGCCACTGGATTGCTGCAATTTTTAACATCAGGAACAATGTTTTTGATTTTATAGTCGTTCATTGCTTTCGCTTTGTCTTTTGCACACCAAATTTTTTCCATTTTCCCTTGTGCAGTTGGGTGTAGCGATGCCAATGGTGAGGCAAGATATTTTACTGTAATACCTAAGGCGTTCATCTTGGACATTTGTTGATGTAGTCTTTTACAGAACGGGCAATCAACATCGGTAAAGACATGAATGACATATTTTTCCTCTTTGGCTTTAAAGATAATTTTGTCTTTGTCGCTAATAGTGTCAAGTAGGTCTTTTTTGAGTGCATTAACACGAGCGCTAGAATCTAAAGGAGTAAGCGTTTTTAGGTTAATAATATCGCCTTTAATTAAGTATTTGCCATCAGCTGAAATGAATTGTGAACTGATGGGATTTTTGAAAATTATTTCATATATGCCGTCAAGAGGTGTTTTAATAATATCTTGCTTGTCAATTACTCCAAAGAGAGGCGAGAGGTTTTTAATAATATCGTTATTGCCAGCAATAGATTGAGTACTAAGGATAACGAGGGAAAGTAATATTTTCTTGAGCATAGTTTTTATATGGAAGTAATTAAGATGATAAAATTATACGCATTTTATAGCAACGGTTGCACAATAATGAACTTTAGAATTAATAAATCCACTGTAGGGACGCAAGTCGCCTTTGACGAAGCGCTTAAATTAAACAAAATAGTGTTTGAGGGGGCTAACAAATTGACGATTGGGCTTGGGGGTCAGACACCTAATGGTAAAACGGTAAAAGAATTGGCACTAACTTTAGCGAAAACGGCTAATCAGTTTGGCATAACAGCTTTATTTGTGCCCACACTTGAAGTTGATGATTTTGTACAAATTGCCACCCAAGCGATGGCAAATAATGATTATCAAGTGCAAAAAATTGATTTAAACGCACCCGAAGAGCATACTTTACAAAGCGTAACCTTTGAGCATGGCAAGCAAGCCGATATTGATAAAGCGTTAGCAATTGTAAGTGGTATGGCGTTAACACGCACATTGGGCGATCTGCCCCCGAATATTTGCACGCCAACTTATTTGGCAAATGCAGCACAAGATTTGGCCAAAACATTTGGTTTGACATGTGAAATCTTAGAAGAGGCAGAGATGAGCAAATTGGGAATGGGGTCGCTCTTGTCAGTTTCTAAGGGCTCTATTGAGCCACCTAAGTTAATCAGTTTGAGCTACAACGGCAACGGCAATGCGAATCCGATTGTGTTAGTGGGCAAAGGCGTAACCTTTGACAGTGGTGGTATTTCGCTAAAGCCCGGCACGGCAATGGATGAAATGAAATATGATATGTGCGGTGCAGCATCTGTACTTGGTACCATGCGAGCAGTGGTTGAGATGGGGCTCAAAGTTAATTTAACCGTTGTGGTGCCAGCAGTTGAAAATATGCCAGCACACAATGCCTCTAAGCCGGGTGATGTGGTTAAAAGTATGTCAGGGCAAACCATTGAAATCCTTAACACCGATGCTGAAGGGCGTTTGATTTTATGTGATGCGTTAACTTATGTTGAAAAATATAATCCTGATGTGGTCATTGATGTTGCGACGCTTACAGGGGCAGTAATTATGGCACTTGGCAAGCATCGTTCTGGACTGATGAGCAATGATCAGGATTTAGCCGATGATATTATTAGCGCTTCTCAAACTGCATTTGATGGTGTGTGGCAATTGCCATTAGATGAGGAATATGATGAATTGCTAAAGTCAAATTTTGCCGATATGGCGAATATTGGTGGGCGCGAGGCTGGCAGTATTACCGCAGGTTGTTTTTTAGCAAGATATGCACAAAATTATCGCTGGGCACATCTTGATATTGCGGGTACGGCTTGGTTAAGTGGCGCTAAGAAAGGGGCAACGGGTCGTCCAGTAGCATTGTTGACGCAGTTTGTTTTAGACCAAGTGGAAAAATAAGTGCTTATTGTTTAGGCATTGGCAAATCAATGGTTAGATTATTTGTTTGGAATCTTTGCGCAGGATTCTTTGTCAAGCCAAACGCCCAAACCTTGGGCGCAGATTTCTAAATCGCCTTTAAAAACTTTAATCTGTTTTATTTCCTCTGTGGTTACACCGTGTTTGCTGGCAATTTCTAGTAAATAATCTAATAATGCTGTTTTAATTGCTTTATGACGATTGGGCTGGTGTTGCATTTTGATGGCAATTTCAACAAAATTGTTTATATTGTGAATCAGCATATCAGCAGATTTTTTGGTAAATTCGATGCGATTAAAGTGTGTTAAATAAGCATATTTTGGTTGCAATGTCATTAGTTGTTGAATGGTATTTTTCCAAACATCGGGGTCAAATTGAACGGGTGTGGTGGGTGGAAAAATTAACGCACCTTGTTCAGTGTCAAATTCACGATAACTAACGCCCAAGGTATCGCCAGAGAAGATGCCTTGGGATTTCTCATCCCAAATACACACATGATGACGGGCATGTCCAGGGGTATTAATAAATTTTAAAATTCGATTTCCCAGGGTGATTTCATCTTTGTCTTTAGCGATGACAATTTTCTCTTTAGCAATTGGAATTAAATCGCCTAAAAATTGCTTAAAAAACAATTCACCATATACGCCAATCACGCCAGCACGCAGTTTAGAAGGGTCAATTAAGTGGTTTACACCATATTCATGCACATAAACTTTAGCATTGGGCAGGTGTCTAATAAGCTCACCTGCCCCTCCTGCATGATCAAGATGAATGTGGGTTAGAATAATGTAATCCACCTGTTCTCGCTGAATGTTTTTTTCATCCAGCGTCGCAAGTAGCGTTGGCACCGATAAATAACAACCGGTATCTACAAAGGCAACATGTCCTTGGTCTTCAATCAAATAAGCGGCAACAAAATCATTGCGCATATACTGTGTGTCAATACAAGTAATGCCAAAATCTAATGTGTGATAAATAGGGTTCATAGGGGTTTATTTTAGACAATAAAAAACCGCCCAAAAGAACGGTTTTTAAGTAATTGAAACCTTTGCATAAATATAAACAATCATCAAGAATCCACTTTTTACCCCCTTGGTAATTTTTTAAACCCAGCCTTAGCTCTGCTAGGACAAGATTTAAGAAAATTACCAAGTGGGAAAAAATTGAATTTTGCTAATTATCCATATTTATGCAAAGGTCTCAATTGAATAACTTTAGAAGTCGCCTTCTGCACCACCCTTTTGGATAGCGGTAATCACACGCTTAACCTCTATGGCTTTTTTCAATAACGCAGGTGGTAATGGTGCACCACCGTAAATCATAAAGTCCATGTCTAAAGTGTAAAGCCATCTTTGTCCAGATTTGTCCTCAATTAAGGCAATACGACAAGGCAAGTAGGCTGAAAATGCATCTGAATGATCAATCATAATCATTGCGGTTCGTGGTGAGCAGTATTGATAAATTTTTAAATAACGCTGTGGTTTGAAATCTGGATGACCTTTAGTAACACCTGCTGCATTTGTTTGAATTTCGACCATTTCCGAGAGTGGCAACATACCAACAGAACGAATACTTTCGGCAGTAGCAATAGATTCCATTGCTTCTTCAACATCTGCATTGGAAACATCGTCTGCTACTTTTACACGCACAATAGATGCCATAGTAATATCGCCTGTATCAAGTAACTTATTGGTCATTGGCATATAGACTTTTTTCATTGCATCTGGATGCAATTTCGGGGAAATCATTTCGCTAATAACTTTGCTGGTAACGCCGTATTGTATTTGCAATGACAGCATATAGTAAGTCGTTATTGCACCAATAATAATTAATACCCATTTAACAAATTGAATTGTCTTCATTTTTTACTCCTTTTTTTTAAAAAAATAAATTTCATAGCAATACCCCCTTGAAGTCGCAAGGCGTTAGAATGTTTTTTTGTTTAATTTGAGACCTTTGCATAAATATAAACAATCATCAAGAATCCACTTTTCACCCACTTGGTAATTTTTTAAATCTGCTAGGACAAGGTTTAAGAAAATCACCAATTGGGCAAAAATTGAATTTTGCTAATCATCCATATTTATGCAAAGGTCTCAATTTGACAAACTTTATGTTTGCTGTTTTATTCTAACTTTAATTATGCATTACAGATAAAGTTCAGTGATTTTAAACAGTATGTTAAGTTAGTGCAAATGTATTACTATATGCTAATTTTCTAATGTTTGTCATTCGCTCATTGCAAAACTCGTAAACCATTTAACACAATATTGGTCAAACTAACCACACCAACAATTTCCCCATTATCCAATACTGGGCAACGAGATAGGTTAAGACGAGTGAGCAATTTGGCGCAATAACGAATATCCATATCGGGATGCACAGAAATAGCGGGTTTGGTCATAACTTCATAGGCGTTAACACGGTCTAATGCACGCCCTTTGGCAATTACTTTGGCGGCAATATCGGAAATCAGTATGACGCCGTATTCATCGTGCTCGTGGGCTTTGTCAACCACTAACATTTTGGTTTTTTTGTGCTGCATATCGTTTAGGGCATTTTGCACAGTGCTTTTGCTGTCAATAATATCTACTTCTTTCCACATAACTTCTTTTACTAATATTGGGGTGTTCATATTTTTTCCTCCACGGTTGTTTCTAATGCTTGTATTTGATGTGCGATACCAACGGCATCTTCCACATCAATTTGAAAGGCGATTCCCTCTTGGTTATCAAGGTCAAATTCTCCTGCCCTGGCAATTCTTTCTAAAATCGCTCTGGAGAGATGTTGTTCTACAAGTAACAACAAGACATCTCTGGGGGTGTCAATACTCAATCCTAAAAATGTTTTGTTACTATTTAAGCCCTCTCCTCGTGCTTGAGAGATGATGGTTGAGCCTGTTGCTCCCTCTTCTCTTGCAGCATTTAGAATGGCATCGGTTTTGTCGTTATCAACAAAGGCAATGATCAGTTTAAAGTGCATTGTTTCTTCTCCTGTTTAAAAAATTGGTAATTTGTGCATACGCCAGCACACTCATAATGGGAAATAAAGAGGCAAAAGCAATCAGCCCAAATCCATCAATCATTGGATTCCTGCCTTCAATTGTACTCGCTAAACCCAAACCTAAGGCAGCAACCAAAGGCACAGTTACAGTGGAAGTGGTTACACCCCCTGAATCGTATGCCAAGGCAATAATGTCTTTGGGGGTGAAATAAGTTTGTATTAACACCACCACATAACCGGTAATAATAAAATAATGTATTGGTATTCCAGTAACAATACGAAAACTACCTAGAGAAATACCAACCGCAACGCCAATTGCCACAACAATACGCAACGGCCAAATTTTAATAGAGCCTCCTGAAACTTGATTGGCTTTGATGGCCACTGCCAATAAGGACGGTTCGGCAATGGTGGTGGAAAATCCAATGGAGAAAGCAAAAATATACACCCAATAATATTTTTCCCAACCGCCACTCTCGCCAATGAAAGACACAGCAGTCAATTGGTCTGCCATAATTTTCCCTATGGGAAAAAGTGCCTTTTCCAATCCAATGATAAACAGCGTTAGCCCAATCCACACTAAGATAAAACCAATAATAACCTTTTTTAAATTCGGAATTTTTTGCCTTAGGATTAAAGTCTGAAAACTGAACAACACCAAGACAATAGGCGCAACATCCACCAACATATTAATAAAAGGCTGTAATAAATTCACCACAACATCCCAAATATCATAACCGCTACAATAGGCAGTAAAGAAGCAATGGCAATCATACCAAAGCCATCTATCATCGGGTTCCTGCCACGAATTGAACTCGCCAAACCAACACCAAGCGCCGTGACTAATGGCACAGTAATGGTGCTGGTAGTCACACCACCAGAATCGTAAGCAATACCAATAATATTATTGGGTGCAAAAATAGTGGCAATGATGACTAATATATAGCCACCAATAATAAGAGGCGTAAGTGACCAACCTTTAATGATTCGTAGCACACCGAGCAACACGGAAAAACCAACGGATATTGCAACAGTGTAGCGCAGTGTTTGTGCGTAAGTGTGCAAATCTGCTGTTGTGTTTATTACGCCACCAAGTCGTGCCACATTGGCCGCTTCATTGGCAACAGCGATGAGAGCAGGCTCTGCCACTGTTGTGCCAAATCCGAGTGCAAAGGCAAAGATTAGCAACCACGCAAGTGAACCTTTTTTAACAAAGGCAAATGCCAACGCTTCACCAATGGGAAAAAGCCCTAAATTTAATCCATATATAAACAGCGTCAAGCCCAATAGCACAAAGCCTGTGCCTAGCATAATATCAAAAAAATTAGGAATGCTTTGCTGTAAAACAACCAACTGGAAAAACGCAATAACCAGCACAATCGGTGCCAAGTCTTTTGCACTATTTAGTAAGTTGTTGCCAAATACTACAAAATTTTTTTTCATGAGGGGGTTTATTTTAAGTCTAGTTAAATTATAATACAATCTATGAAACAAGTGGTTTTAATTAATGGAAAAAAGCAAACTAGATTAAGCGTGTTTAATCGCTTGACGCAATTCGGCGATGGTTTGTTTGAAACCTGCGTGGTTAAAAATACCAATTTGCTGTTTTGGTCGGCACATTTTGCACGCCTAGAGAAAGGTTGTGCGCAATTAAAAATTAATCCTATTAGCGAACAACAATGGTTAAAAGATATTGCCAAGGCACTTGAACTTGCCAAACTAGACAATGCAGTAGTGAAAATCTTCCTTTCTCGTGGAGAAAGCGTTAGAGGTTATGGATTTGCATCAAATATTCAGCCAATCCGATTCGTCATTGTCTCCGAAATGCCAACACAGATGCCACTTAAATATGCACTTAGCGTGTGTTGTAGTGGTTATGCTGACAATCAGCTGTTGTCTAATATTAAGCATTGTAATCGCCTTGAGCAAATATTAGCACGCAGTGAATTGAGTGCTGATGAATGCATTATGTTGGACAATAATGGCAATGTTATTTCAGTGACACAAGGCAATATTTTTGCCGTGAAATCAGGGGTATTGCTAACCCCGAATTTAGACAAATGTGGCATTGCCGGCACACGACGAGAAGCCATATTAAAAATTGCCACCGATTTAGGTTTGCAAGTTAAAGTAGGTAAATTGACATTACAAGCATTGTTTGATTGTGATGAGGTATTTATTAGCAACAGCGTAATAGGTATTAAATCAGTAAGCACGATTAACAAAAGACAATTTACTCAACACGCCATCACTCAAAAATTAGCACGAGTATTGCAAAAACATGGTTTAAAAAGAAAAAATAAACACCTGTTGAAACCGAAAAAAATCATAAGGAAGTCTTTAACCATTGTTGCTATATTGGCTTTAACTTGGTCTTACTGGGCGAATACCATTCAAGTCATCGAACCAATGGTTTACCATTTACCCCAAGGTGCCAATATCGTTTCAACCATTAATGACCTTGAAGAGCGTGGCGTGATTCGCTCCCCTTTTTTCATACGCACGGCATCTAAAATCCTTGGTTTTGATACTAAATTAAAAACAGGTTATTATGATATCGTACCGAATATGGGGGTATTGGATTTGCTTGAAAATTTTGTCTCAGCAACCGTAGCTGAGCGCAATATTACTCTAATTGAAGGTAAAACTGCACATCATTATTATCAGCAACTACAAGACATTAAGGCGTTAAAACCCAGTGGATCATTTGCAAATATTATGCAACTGTTGAACATTAAATCACCTTATGAAGGTGTTTTTTGGCCCGATACCTATCGCATACAATATGGTGATAGTGTTGCCAGTATTTTCCACAGGTCTCATCAAGTTATGCAAAGAATATTGGCCGCCGAATGGCAAAAGCGAGACAAAAACCTACAACTAAAGACCCCATTTCAAGCCCTGATATTGGCCTCCCTAATCGAAAAAGAAACCGCACACATTGCCGAAAAATCACAGATAGCTGGCGTATTTATGCGTCGTTTGAAATTGGGTATGCGCCTACAAACCGACCCCACAGTTGTATATGCCTTGGGTAAATCGTACCGTGGTTTTTTAACCCGACAAGATTTAAAAACCAATAGCCCTTATAACACTTATCGAAATCATGGATTGCCACCAACCCCAATTAGTTCCGTCAGTATCACTTCATTACACGCCGCCCTACATCCTGCATCAGGCAACACCCTGTTTTTCGTTGCCAAAAAAGATGGCAGCCATGCTTTTGCCAAAACCTACCAACAACATCGCCTCAATATTAAGAAATACCTTACCTCTAATCCATAAGAATGCAAGCAATTCCATCTTATGTATATTTGATCATTTGAGACCTTTGCATAAATATGAATAATCATCAACAATCCGCGTTTCACCCACTTGGTAATTTTTTAAACCCAGCCTTAGCCCTGCTAGGACAAGGTTTAAGAAAATCACCAAGTGGGCAAAAATTGAATTTTGCTAATCATCCATATTTATGCAAAAGTCTCCATTTATTAAATTAAAATATAATCTTATGCAAAAAGGAAAATTTATTACCATTGATGGCGTCGAAGGCGCAGGAAAAAGCACGCAAATTGATTTTATTTGTCAATACTTGACAGACAAAGGTATCAATGTTGTGCTTACTCGTGAACCGGGCGGAACAGAAGTAGGCGAAAAGATTCGCACTTTGCTACTGAGTAATTCAACAGGTAAAATGCACGCCGATACCGAGTTAATGCTGATGTTTGCCGCCAGAAATGAACACATTCAAAATAAAATCATCCCCACACTCAATCAAGGCGACTGGATACTAAGCGACAGATTTACCGATGCTTCTTACGCCTACCAAGGAGGTGGGCGTGGCTTAGATATTGCACGCATCGCCCAGTTAGAACAATGGGTGTTACGCAGTTTTGCCCCCGATATGACCTTATTATTAGATATACCTGTTGACATTGGTATGAGGCGTGTGGAATCCAGAGGTGAAAAAGACCGCATTGAACAAGAAAGCCTAGATTTTTTTAACCGTGTGCGTAACACTTATATTGCACGCTCCGAACAATATCCTGAGCGCATTAAACTGATTGATGCAGCACAAACGATAGAACACATCCAACAACGAATTCAAGAAATTTTGGATAAATTATGATTTTTGAAAAACAAAAATATCAACAAGATTGTGTTAACAATATCCTTAAAGCTTTAGAGGGTGTTAATTTTAAAGAAAATGACTTTAGTGTATTGCACGACAATTTACAACAACTTGCACAACAAAATAATTACACCAATTTTAATATTGTAAAAAAAAATCGTTTAGATGTCTTAATGGAAACTGGCACTGGCAAAACCTTTACTTATTTAGAGACAATTTTTGAATTAAATAGACAGTTTAATCAAACTAAATTTATGATTGTTTTACCGCGAACTGCCATCAAATTAGGCGTCATTCAAAACATTAAATTAACCGCTGAATATTTTTTTAATAAATACAAGAAACATCTAAATTATATTAATTATCCAGAAGATGGCTTAAGCACGATTCAACAAAATTTTATCAGTTCTAATGAATTGTCAATTTTAATTACAACAGACAGCGCCTTTTCCGATGGAAACAAAAAAAAGAAAAATATCCGTAAAAAAGCAGAAACTTTGTTTAATTTTGGTAGCACTTGGGAGGGCATTGCCAGTAAAAATCCAATCGTTATTATTGATGAACCGCATTTGTTAAAAGGCAAAGAAACCGAAAAAGGGTTAAATGAATTAGAAAATTCATTATTCATTCGTTTTGGCGCAACTTACCCTGATGCTAAAAAAGACGAAAAGCATCAATTGTCAAATGTGGTTTATGTGCTTGACAGCATATCAGCATTTAATCAATATTTGGTAAAAAAAATTGGCGTTAGTACTATTTTTGCCCACAGTGAAACCAGCGGTTTAAGTATTTCCAATATTGAAGCCAAAAAAAGTTTTGACCTTGCCTACAATATTAACGAACAATTGTATAAAGTTAAAATCAGGATTCAAGACGATTTAGGTGCTAAAACTAAATTATCAGATTACCATGGCGTAAGTGTAGTTAAAATCAATGCCAGTAAAATATTTTTGAGTGATGGCTCAACCTTAGAGCCAACAAAAGGCATTTATCAATTAAATGAATTAGAAATTCGCCAAATGATAATTCGCAGTATTGAATTGCACTTTGAAAAAGAGCAAATTCTTTTTGAAAAAAATATTAAAGCGTTGGCGTTATTTTTTATTCCAAAAATTGAAGGTTTTAGAGGTAATAAGCCACTGGTTAAAAATATTTTTGAACAAGAATATAAAAAAATTCGTGATAAAGTCTATCAACAAACAAGCAATTATGACTATAAAAATTATTTAGACAATGATTATAAAGATGGGGAATTGCAAGTAGCAGAAGGGTATTTCTCAGGCGATAGAGGCAAAAACAAAGAGACAAAAGTGGGTAATGGTGTTAATATCATTCTCAATGAAAAAGAAAAATTACTTTCTTTTGACACGCCACTTCGATTTATTTTTTCAGTTTGGGCATTGCAAGAAGGTTGGGATAATCCCAATATTTTTACCCTTTGCAAATTATCTTCAACTGACAAAGACACCTCACGCAGACAACAAGTTGGCAGAGGGTTGAGAATTGCCCTCAATCAATCAGGAAAACGGCTGACTTATCACTATTTAAATGAAAATCAAAACAAATTTTTTGATATAAATATGCTTGATATAGTGGTATCTGGGCAAGAGCAAGATTTTATCCACCAGATTCAAAATGAAATCATAGGGGGCAGTTTTACCATTGTTGGTGACACTATAACGCTGGATGTTTTAAAACAAAAAAAGTTAAGCGACCTTGAAGCAACTGCAATTTACATGGGATTGGTAAAACATCATATTATCAGCCAAATAGGAGAAATATTAAGCCCAATTTTAGATTTTTTAACGACCCATAGAAGTGATTTTCCTCTGATTGATGACAATCGTTTTAACGACATTCAGAAAATGTTCAGCGCCAATCATACAAGCAATATTCTTGATAAGAATAAAGGGGTAAAAAAAGTCAAAGTTCGAGCAAATCAATTTAAAAAATTTAAAGAATTGTGGGAAGTTGTTAACAAAAAATCTAAGATTGTTTATCAAGACATTTGCGAACAATCGTTAATTTCACTTATTGTTAAAGCATTTAATGAAGAACCCATTGATGTTGAGAAGATAAAAATTATCAAAGAAATTTACAACACAAAACAAAATAGAATTGAGTGTGTGTCAGAATTTACAACAGCAGGCGAAGGATATTTTAATCAACAGACTTTACATGAATTTATTACTAAATTTGCCAAAGATGAAAACCTGCCACTTACCTTTGTATTGTCATTATTTGCCAAGTTAAATATCCAACAGTTTTACAACAATCCAAAAAAAGCCAAAATACTGCTAAAAACTTTGATTAAAGAAAATATTCACAGCAATATTTTACAAAGTGTTCATTATGAATTCAATCAAACCAGCATTTATGCCAATGAATTACAAGATAAAAATGGCCAGTTAATTCAGGAAATTGCCCACACAAAATTAGGTAAATTTCTATCCAACGAAATACCAAAAGATGAATTTTTATTTGATAAAGTGGTTTACGACTCAGACATTGAAAAAAACAGTATTTTAAATGACCCAACAATCATTAACAACCAAACCATTACCGTCTTTGCCAAGTTACCAAAAATCAGCATCCCAACACCCTATAAGTCCTATAGTCCAGATTTTGCCTATTTAATAGAAAAACAAGATGGCAAGCAATTGTTTTTAGTCGTGGAAACCAAAGGTTACAAATATCATAGCGATATAGCAGATGAAGAGCAGCAAAAAATAGAATATGCCAAAGTATTTTTTAATGCCTTGCAGCAAGAAATGCCAGAAATTGAGATAAAATATCGAACTAGAATAAACGCCCAAAGTTTGGCTGAAATATTACAGGAGGCAATATGACAACCCAATCCTTTCCAGGAGCTAAATGGTGGAAGTTTGATTTTCACACACATACGCCCGCATCAAGTGATTTTATGGAAGGTTGCCCTGGTGAAGCTAGAGACGAAGTAACGCCTAAATTTTGGCTAGAAAAATTTATTGATAAAGGGATTGATTGTGTTGCTATTACTGACCACAATAGTGGCGCTTGGATTGACAAACTTAAAAGTGCTAACGATAAATTAGAAGAAAAATTACACCTTTTCCCTGGTGTAGAGATATCAGTAACTGGTGATGTGCATATTTTGGCGATTTTTGATCCTAGTAAAAGCACTAGTGATATTGATACTTTATTAGGTGCAGTTGTCTATACAGGTACAAAAGGAGGCAGTGATGGCGTTACGAAAAAATCTATTACCGAAGTTATTGATATTATTATTGACCATGGCGGTGTTGCCATTCCTGCTCATGCAGATAAAGAAAAAGGCTTGTTTGCATCACAGGTAAGCACCCTAAAGCAGGCGTTAAACAATAAAAATATTCACGCTATAGAGTTATGCAATGAAACTTATGAAAAACCACAACTTTATCAAGAACAGAAAATACAATGGAGCGAGGTTCTGGGATCAGATACTCATAACTTTAGAGGGTCTGGTTTTGGCGACTTCACTTGGATAAAAATGGAAGACCCCACTATTGAAGGTTTAAGGCTAGCTTTAACCGATGGCAAGGCATCCGTTAACCGTGAAATGACAAAAGACCTCAATCGACATGCTGAGTTAATAATTGAATCATTTCAAATTAACAAGGCTAAATATATAGGCAGAAAAGAGTTAGAGTGTGAATTTAGCCCTTTTTTAAACACTGTTATTGGTGGGCGAGGTAGTGGAAAATCAACTTTATTAGAATTTATGCGTTTTGTTTTTAGGCGAGATAAAGAGTTACCCGAAGCGATTAGGGGTGAGTTTGATAAATATTATCAATTTAGTGGCGATAATTTATTGACTAAGGATAGTCAATTGTCACTCGTTTATCAGAAGCAAGGCAGTCGTTATCGTTTAAACTGGTCTGCTAATGCAGAACTGCCTTCATTGGAAGTTGTTGATGAAAATGGAGATTGGCAACCAACTGATGGTGAAATCTCCTCTTTGTTCCCTGTGCAAATTTACAGTCAAAAACAAATTTTTGAGTTGTCTAAAAATCCCCAGTCTTTACTTGAGATTATTGATAAAGATAGCCAAGTAAAATTTAGCGAATTTGAAAAAAGAAGGATTGCATTAACACATCAATATAAACAAATTCGTCAAAAAATCGGCGAAATAAAGGAACAAATCAGCCAAAAAGATAAATTAACTGGCGAGTTAAATGATCTAGATAGACAAATTAAGAAAATTGAAGAATCAGGACATAAGGATATTTTACAAACCTTTCGTCATCGACAACGCCAATTGGCTAGTATTGAACGCTTAGAAGAGGAGTGGGAGACAGCCAGTGAAAAGTTGACTGCAATTGTAGTAAAAATAACACCCACAGACTTAGATAATGAAGTTTTTGCACCACAAGATGAGTTAACCAATGCCATTGAAAGCCAACAACAACGATGGCAAGCAATGGCTAATAGAGTTGCTGCAATAGCAGAAGAAGCCGAGACAACTAACCAAAGGTGGCAACAACAAAAAGATACTGCACAATGGCAACAAGATATTAATACAGAGGTTAGGCAGTATGAGCAGATTAAAGTCCAGTTAGAGCAACAAGGTATAGACCCTGAAAAATACCCGATGTTATTACAAATGCAAACAATTAAAAAAGATCAGTTATTGCAGATGAATAGATATCAAGCAGAATTAACTCAATTGAACGAGAAAAGTGAAAAAATTCAAGACGATATTCAAAGCAATAGAAGGCAATTAACTACAGACAGACAAGAATTTTTAGATTCGGTTTTGCAGGATAACACCGATATTAAAATCAAGGTATTGCCCTATGGCGAAGACAAAAAATCGCTTGAACAAAAGGTACGACAGATTTTACAATGTAGTGATAAATACAACAAAGACATAGAAGTCCTAATGGAAATGAATGATCACAAGGATTTAAAAAATAAGGTTAAAGAGATATATCAAGATAGCAGTATCGCAAAACACCAGCGTTTTTATCAACATTTACATAACTTACCCCAAGAGTCTTTGTCTGATTTTGTTTTATGGCACCCTCAAGACAATCTAAAAATTACTTTTGGCAAAGACCAAGATTTAAAAACAGGCTCCGCAGGGCAAAAATGTGCCGCCTTACTTGCCTTTATTCTCTCCTATGGCGATGAACCTTTGTTATTGGATCAGCCCGAAGATGATTTAGACAATGAATTGATTTATGATTTAATTGTTAAGCAAATTCGTGCCACCAAGCACAAACGACAAATAATTATCGTTACTCACAATGCAAATATTGTTGTCAATGGCAACGCTGAAATGGTTATACCGATGACAGTAGAAGGAGGGCAGGGTTATATTAAAGAGCAAGCCAGCATTCAAGATGAAGCCATTAGAAAAAAAATATGTAAGGTGTTAGAAGGCGGACAAAAGGCATTTAGCCAACGCTACAAACGCATTCATTTGGAGGATGACAATGTTTGATACTATCAACGAACTTGCGGAAAAAATAGCATTGGGTGAGGATTCAACTATTGAATTTAAACAAGCATTGAGTCACAAAACATCAATGGAAAATGAAATTACCGCTTTTGCGAATAGCAAGGGAGGTGTGATTTTAATCGGCGTTGAAGATAGTGGTCAAATAATAGGTATAACACTTGAACAGTTAAATAAAGACGAAAAGACGATAATTGAAATTTGCAATGACAGCATTAAGCCAGCGGTTGACATTGTTACCCAAAAATTAACCATAAGCGGTAAAAATATCTTAAAAATAGAAGTGCCACGCAGTTTATTTGTCCATAAAAGCCCCCAAGGTTATTTCATTCGCCAAGGCAGTAGTAAACGAGAGATGTCCCCTGAGCAATTAGAACGACTTATGCGATCCCGCTCTCAAACTAGAATTGTTTATTTTGACAAACAAGCCGTGCCAAATACAAGGATGGAAGATCTGAAAAAGAGCCTCTATCAGCGTTTTATTTCTAGCGACAATAACGAGAAATTAAGTTTGCAAAAGCGCAATTTATTACATCAAGATGGTAGTGTTACTGTGGCTGGCTTGTTGATGTGCAGTCAAAATTCAGATACCTATCTACATAATAGTTTTATCCAAGCAGTTTATTATAATGGCGTGGAAAAAGATGCGAATTATCAAATTGATGCCAAAGATTTTAAGGGCGCACTAGATCAACAAATTATCAATGCCTTTAAGTTTGTTGAACAATACAACAAGGTTTCTGCCACTAAGGAAATTGGCAGAATAGATAAGCCACAATATAGTATGAAAGCCATTTTTGAGGCCATTGTCAATGCTGTTGTGCATCGTGATTACTCAAAATATGGCTCTAAAATTCGTTTATTTATGTTTAACGATAGATTGGAAATTTATTCACCTGGTGCATTGGCAAATACTTTGGCAATCGACACCCTAATTAGTAACCAAATAACACGCAACGAATTATTAACTAGGCTGCTTTCTGAAATTGAATTAAATGATGATATGAAAGTAGGTAGACAATATTTTTTAGAACGCCGTGGCGAAGGTGTCGGTATTATCATGAAAGAAAGTAAACAGCTAAGTGGCAAAACACCAATTTACCAACTGAATGGAGAGGAGTTGCAACTGACTATTTTCCCAGCCCAGTCCTTGCAAGGAGAAAATGACGATGATTAACCAGAAAACCGCTCAAGAAGCGGGTGTAACTATTGTTGATAGCCAACAAGTATTAACAACCGAAAAGCAGGCGTTGATTGAGCAATTAAAGGTGATTTTGCCAAATGTGATTAACGCTGATAACCAACTGGATATTAAAGCCTTGCAAGATGTGGTGGATATTAGTAACACCACTAGCAACAATCAAGGTTATGAGTTGACTTTTGCAGGCAAAGGCATTGCACGGGCGATGGCGGATAAGCCTTGTGAGCTGGAGTTAAAAACCGAATTGGCACAAAGCAAGAATTTTGATGACACTGGCAATGTGGTTATCCGAGGTGATAATTTAGAGGTATTGAAAATTTTACAGGCTAATTATCATAAAAAAATCAAAATGATTTACATTGATCCGCCGTATAACACCAAATCAGAGAACTTTATTTATAAGGATAATTTCAAAAAATCGGATGAGGATTTGATTGAGAATTTTGAACTAGATGAAGACTCGGTGGATTTTTTGCACAATGTTTATGGCACACGAAGCCACAGCGGTTGGTTGAGCTTTATTTACCCACGGTTGAAATTAGCACGAGATTTGTTGACTGATGATGGGGTTATTTTCATTAGCATTGATGACAATGAGCAGGCGAATTTGAAAATTTTATGTGATGAGATTTTTGGAGGGGATAATTTTAGGAATAATATAGTCATCAAAAGAGGTGTTAAAAGTGTGCAAGCACAATTTAAGGATATCTATTCGCTTAATTCTGGGTATGAGTTAGTTTTGTGCTACACAAGAAACACGCAATATAGATTTGAGCATTTGACGGAAATTTTAGAAGAAAACAATTCTGAAGGTTCATGGAATAATCATTGGAGGGGCACGGATAGAAAAACAATGAGATACGAATTGTTTGGAGTAACCCCAAAAAAAGGGCAGTACAGGTGGTCTCAAAAAAGAAGTAAAGACGGGATTGAGAATTACAATCGCCTTTTGAAAGATTTAAAAAAATCTGAAGGCACAGTTAAAGAGCAAGAAATAGACGAGTGGTATTTTAAAAAGACAAATGAAAATGCATTGCCAAAAATAGACTTGTTAAGAAAAAATATCAGCACAGGAAAAGCAGAGCACTATATTCCACCAAAAGATGATAAATTACTTAATGATTTGTGGGTGGCTCTATATGCCAGTAGTTCGTCAAGAATTAAAAGTTTGTTTTCAGAAAATATGTTCAGCAATCCAAAAGACACAAGACTCATTGAAAGGCTGTGTGCTTTTTGTGACTTAAAAAGCAATGACATAGCAATGGATTTTTTCGCAGGATCTGGTACAACTGCCGATGCTGTTATGCAACTTAACGCCGAAGATGGTGGTAGCCGTAAATTTGTACTGGTGCAGATAGATGATCCGATTGATGAGAAAAAATCTGCTGAGGCGTATCAATTTTGTACCGACAACCAATTTAAACCCGTTATTTCTAGTATTACAATTGAGCGATTAAACCGAGCGGGCGAGAAGATTAAAAAAGATTTATCCAGTAAACAAGGTGATTTATTGGACAATAAACAATGCCCTGATATTGGTTATAAAGTATTTTCTTGCACACCAAAGCCGCAAGTTGGCGGAAACGGTATTTTTAAGGTGGAAAATAATCGCAACAATGTTTTGGATACTTTAATTAATATGCTGGTAGCAACTTGCAAAACTTTAGACACTAAAATTGAATGCTTGATTAAAAACAAACTCTATCAAGCCGACAATGAAATTTATTTACTCGCCAATGTTGATAGCAAAGTTCTGGAAAAATATCAAGATGTAAAAATCAATTTAGATGGCTGGGCGGATATTGACCTCACCCAATATCTTAATTTGGGCATTGGTCAAGCCGATAATATTAGCGTGATTTATTAAATGAATATACTACCTTGGCACAAAAACGCTTTTGCAACACTTAAACAAATGATTGATCAAAATCATCTACCACATGCGCTGTTAATCACAGGTATGCCACAAATTGGGAAGTTTGAGTTAATGCAACAACTGGTAGGTACATTGATTAATGATGATGAAATTATTAGAAAAGACAATATTCGGCAAGATTTAGATATGCCTGTCTTGATTAGGCGTTCTAATTATCTTAATATGATTTATTGTCGTGCGGGTGAACTTAATCCAACGACTAAAAATCGTTCTAAAGATATTCGAGTTGATCAGGTGCGGGCGTTTTGTGAGGGATTGAATAAAACGGCTGATAAATTGCAAATTGGTGTTATTTATTATGCGGATCAGATGAATGTTAATGCTGCTAATAGTTTGTTGAAAACCTTGGAAGAGCCGAGAGAAAATACGCTGATTATTTTGTTGGCACACAATGCTAAAAACCTACCTGTAACCGTTGTTTCACGCTGTCAAAGTGTGCATATTAGTCCTGCTTATGATCAAGAAACACAGGCATGGATTAAGCAAAATATTGAGCATGAAGAAGATTTTGAGGTAATGCAATTGTTAGAGGCTACGCACGGCGTGCCTTTTAAAGTGATTGACGATCTTGCGGGGGACAGTTTTATTCATTATCAACATTGGCAAGATCAATTGCTCAATATTGCCATTCATCCAATTATGATTAATAAGGTAGAGGATTTTGAAGGCAATGAAGTTGCTGTGTTGAATTGTTTGCAACATTTGATTATCGAAGGCATTCGGTTAAAATCACTTCAACATGAAGGTGGACTGGTCGAACTTAATCAAATTATTAATATGACAAAAACAGATTTCCTGTTTAAATTGTTACATGATATTCAGCAGGCAATTCGTCTGTCAAAAACCAGTGTGAATATCAAATTATTATTGGATAATGTGCTTATTATATGGTCGCACATTACCCATCTTAAAACTTACCCAAAAATTTTAAATTAAGGATTAAAAATGACAAAATCAGAGCAGTTATTCGATGAAGCACAACACTATATTCCAGGTGGTGTAAATTCCCCTGTTCGGGCTTTTAAAGGTGTGGGTGGGACACCGATATTTTTTACCCGAGGTGAGGGCGCTTATTTATTTGATGCAGATGACAATCAATATATTGATTTCGTTGCCTCATGGGGGCCGATGATTTTAGGGCATGCCAATCAAGATGTGATTAGTGCAGTAGAAAAAGTTTTGCACAACGGCTTAGGCTTTGGTGCACCAACTGAGATTGAAACCAAATTGGCAAAAAAAGTATGTGAATTGGTGCCATCTATTGAATTGGTGCGTATGGTTAGTTCAGGCACAGAAGCCACTATGAGTGCCATTCGCTTAGCACGAGGTTTTACCAAGCGCGATACGATTGTTAAATTTGAAGGTTGTTATCACGGGCATTCAGATTCATTATTGGTAAAAGCAGGTTCTGGTGCATTAACACTTGGTGAGCCTAGTTCAGCAGGTGTGCCAGCGGATTTTGCCAAGCATACCGTAACTCTTGAATACAATAATTTAGCACAAGTAGAAGAAGCATTTGCTGAAAAAGGTAACGAAATCGCCTGCATTATTGTTGAGCCTGTTGCTGGTAATATGAACTGCATCCCACCTGTTGATGGATTTTTACAAGGACTTAGAAGGGTGTGTGATCAATATGGCACAGTGTTGATTTTTGATGAAGTAATGACAGGTTTTAGAGTGGCAAAAGGTGGGGCGCAAGAAAAATTTGGCATCCAACCCGATTTAACAACCCTCGGTAAAGTCATTGGTGGCGGACTACCAGTGGGTGCATTTGGCGGTAAAAAATCCATTATGGAATGTATTGCCCCCCTAGGTGCGGTTTATCAAGCAGGCACACTTTCAGGTAATCCAATGTCAATGGCAGCAGGTTTAGCGATGTTAAAAGCCATTGATGAGGATGCCAATTTATACGAAAATTTAGAGCAAAAAGCACGCAAATTAACCGATGGCATTGTGGCAAAAGCACATGAAAACAATATTCCAATGACGGCCAATGTGGTGGGCGGTATGTTTGGCTTGTTTTTTACTGATGCAGATACTGTTACCAATTTTGCGCAAACTTGTGCTTGTCATGTGGCGCGTTTTAATCGGTTTTTTCATTTAATGTTAGCAGAGGGCGTTTACCTAGCACCCAGTGCCTATGAAGCAGGCTTTATCTCCACAGCACATACCGATGCAGATATTGAACGCACCATCGAATTGGCTGGAAAATGTTTTCAAAAATTATAAAAGTATTATGGCACTTGCATTATTCGATTTAGACAGAACGCTATTAGGTGGTGATAGCGATTTTTTATGGGGTGAGTTTTTGACTGAGATTGGTGCCGTGAATGCCAAGGAATACCAAAAGAAAAATCAAGTATTCTTTGATGATTACGCCAAAGGTGAGTTGGATATTAATCAATATTTAGAATTTTGCTTAAGTCCTTTAGCGAACAATTCTATCAAACAGCTTAATAAATGGCATCAGCAATTTATGCTAGAAAAAATCCAACCTATTTTGTTAGAAAAAGCCAAAAAAGTAGTGGATATACATAAAAAAAATGGCGACAGAACACTGGTCATCACCGCAACCAATTCATTTGTCACCCGCCCAATTGCCCAAGCTTACGGCATTGAAGATTTATTGGCCACCGAACCTGAAAGGGTAAACGGTCAATTTAATGGCAAAGTTTCAGGCATCCCATGCTTCCAAATTGGCAAAGTCCATAAACTCAAGCAATGGTGTAAAGAGAACAATGAAACCCTAGACGGCGCTTATTTTTATTCCGATTCACATAACGATTTACCTTTATTAGAATTGGTGGACAATCCTATTGTTGTACATGGTGATGAAAAATTATTGGCCATTGCTCAGCAAAAAAATTGGCAGTGTATGGACTGGACTTAGTGCTTACATCTGTTTTTCCAAAACCTAAAATCTATGTATTTAAATTTTTCATTATTTGCTTCTCTGGTGTTTTATACCAGCACAAAATTATAGAATAGATGTTAATAGACCCTATAGTTTACACCTCTAAACCCTCAATTAAGGGGGCTTAGAGGGAAGCCTAAGGCAACAAAAAACCTCTTTTTAGTTGGTGTTATCCACCTTTGTTATACCGAGTGAGGATACAATCCCCCCCATCTCAATGCTTAGGTATAGTTTTCTTAAAGGTGTTTAAGGGAGGGAGGGGATAAGCGTTATAGTGGGTGCATTACTTTTATCTCCACACATTACTTCATATACTTTTATTATTCCCAGGTAGAAAGCAACTGTCTCTCCGACGCTACAAGAAAACGCACCTTTATTATTAGTAGATCTAGGAGGGAGTTGGTCGCAAATGCTTCTAACATAGTTTAAGCCTTTAATTGTTGGGTATTTCCAATAGCCCTTAACAGTATCAGTAGAGCATTTTGTATTGAAGGCGGATTTTATCTCTTCTAAAATTTGCAAAATATTATTACGCTCAGCGTCATACTCCGATGTTTTAGAATTAGCATTCTCTGCAATCCATTTTCGATCTTCATCCATAGAATGATAGACAGATTCCACATCCTTCACACCGTTCTTAAGATCGGTTATCGTCTTATCGTTACCTGCTAATAGGTAAGGTTCAACTAATGTGTGTGTCTCAGCCACTAATGTTTTGGCATTAACAATCCACTTATCTGCCAAAACTTCGTTAGCGGATGTAATAATACTGTTCCAATCATTGGCTTTATCCCACTGTTCAGTAGATTGCCTCTTCCACCAGCCTGTACAGTTATCCCAATTGCTAGTATTATTGTGGCTAATATGTTCACCACCCGCATCCTCACATTGTTTAGCCCCTCTGGTAATGTCCACCCGCATGCCGTTTGGCTTTCTAAACCTGTGCATAAATACTTTGTAGTAATCATCCCAAGATATTGATATATTAGGACTTTCAGGAAGATTTTCTATACTAAAAAATATACTTTTTCCATCAGAGTTTAAGAATCCTGTTATTGGAAAATACGATCCATTTACTTTGAGTAATTTATGATAGGTGCGCATTGACAAAATAGTATTAGTATTTGTATTGCCGTGAATATCTGTAGGGCGAATGGTTTCTGGGGTTAAAACTCTAGTTGCACCATAGAATTCATTTCTAAAGAATGCTATATTATCTTCAGGACTATAGCCAGAGTTGAAATCACTAACAAATACCCAGTTGTTTAAGGACAAAGAACTCGAAACGCACTTCCCTTTCTTGTACTCCTTAAAGCTTTGCATTACATTATTTATGGGAAGCTTAAGGATGCACAGGTCTTCTTTTACTTGTTTATTGTAGTAAGTAATATCAAAAACCCTTCTAGAAGAGGAGAGCATAAAGTGCCCTTTTAGGAAAGCCTCCAAATCGCTTTTACTCATAGTAATGTTCGAATAGTGTGGAACATCGGCCTTAATAGTAATATGCTTTCCGTGTGTTGCACCTAAAGAAGCAATCGTTCTAGTGTAATGGCCATTAATTTTAAGAATATTTTGCACAACTATCCAACTACCTCCTTGGACGGAAGTATTAAGCCATCTAACATTATCTAGAAATTTGACTTCTATAACAAGTGTCCTGCCATCGGCCTCTAACTTTGATGTGACAGACTCAATAGCATTTCTCCAGCCTGCTGTTGCCTGCGTTCCTATTAATAGGACAAGTATTGCGACCGAGTTAATTAATTTTTTTATGTCTTTCCTCTGTTTAGTTTAAACATCTGTAAACTAGAAAACAAGTTCCAAATCCGCAGTAATTTTGGTAACACCTGCTTTAATATTTACATGTTTTGTGTTAGCCATCGGATTTTTTGAGACCATAGTGAACATCTTCAAAATTTTCAACTTTATAAACAATATCATATTTCTATTTTTTCTTATTACACATCAGCATATTTTTACATATAAAGATTGTGATCCGACCCGTTGCATTCCTCAAAATAAGTGGCTGCACCTGCAAATTCAACGCCATCAATGAAGTCGTCTTTGTTGTAGCCAAATAAATCAACAGTCATTTCGCAAGCGATGAATTTAACATCAAATTCTTGACACATGGAGCGCAATTCGTTTAATGTAGCAACGCCATTTTTCTTCATGGTTTTCTTCATCAAGTAAGTTGCCAAGTGTTCTGTGAATGGTAAAGACCAAAAGATATTTGGAATTTTAGGGCCAAAATCAATTTTTTGTAGCCATTTTGGACCCATAGGGAGTTTCATTGGCATGGCAGGGTTACCCATAGGAGAAACGCGTAATTTAGAGGTGTCTTTTAATAAAAGATTAAGTCCGTAAAAGGTAAAGAATATAGTAACTTCTTTATCCATTGCAACACCAGTAGAAGCAATAATGAAAGGTGGGAAAGCCCAATCAAAAGTGCCTTTGGTGGCGATGATGGTCATTTTTTTGCTGTCTGACATAGTGTTCTCCTATGAGATAATGAGTTTAGGCTTTTTCAATGGTAAAAATATATTTACCACCTTCTTCTGCTGTTGAAATAAGTTTGTTGCCTGTTTGATTACAAAAGGCTTCAATGTCTTTTACTGAACCGGCATCGGTTGAGATTACATCTAGTATCTTGCCAGCATCCATTTTGGATAGTGCTTTTTTGGTTTTTAAAATTGGTAATGGGCAGTTTAAGCCTGATGCGTCTAAAGTTTCGTCAGCCATTTTGGTACTCCTTATAGTTTATTGTTAAATTAAATACAATTAGAAAAAAACTTCTAATATGTTTGAGTATTTTATCTTATACAGGGTTGAATAGTCAAATATAATACGCTTATGAATAAGAATTTCTCTTTAATATTGTTTTTAATCCCATTTTTTGCTTTTGCACTTAGTGTTCCGGAGTTTCGACTGACAGAGTCTTTGGATGAAAAAAAGCAGGGTAGGGAGTTTTTGCAATTAATTTGGGGAGGAAATTCGGTTGTTTCCGACATTGAGGCGGCTACTTATTTAAAAAAACTGGGCCATAATTTGGTTATTTATAGTAAAAATCCACGCAAACATTTTGACTTTTTCTTTTTAAAAGACAATAGTATCAATGCATTTGCGGGTCCGTATGGCTATATTGGCGTGCATACAGGTATGTTGTTGAGTTCGGATTCTGAATCTGAATTAGCAGGCGTGCTTTCGCATGAAATATCACATGTTACTCAAAATCATTTGGTGCGATTTTCTGAAAAAGCAAATAAGCAGAATTATTTATTATTGGCAGGCGTTGTAGCGGCGGTATTGACTAAAAATGGGCAAGCATCAGAGGCTATTCTCACTTCTACTATTGCTGGCACTTTGCAGCAAAATATTAATTTTACTCGTGAGCATGAATGGGAGGCGGATCGGATTGGCTCAACAATGTTGCAGAAGTCTGGATTCGACCCGCAAGGTATGGCGAATTTCTTTAAAAAATTAAAAGACAGTGGTAATGCCCAAGAGTTTTTACAATCTCATCCACTGAGCATTAATCGCATTGCTGATAGTTTGCAGCGTTCGGCTCGTGCTCCAAAGAGTAAGAGAAAAAGTTCTTTTGAATATGCAACGATTAAGGCTAAATTATATTACCAAGAAAACCAGCAGATTGAATTGCAAAAAGATAAGGCAATTACTTATTATATGCAAGCATATCAGGCATTTGACAAACAGAATTATCAAAGTGCCAAGCGTTATATAGATAAATTATTGCCACTTAATAGTGATAAATCCAGTAATATTTTGGCAGGGCGTATTGCCGCAAAACTAGGCGATGTTGCATTGTCACAACAATATTTTAATAAAAATCATGGCACTGAAGAAGACGAGGCAAGCGTTTATTATGCCGCTAAGGCGTATTTGGATAACCAGCAAATGCGTGCAGGCATTGCTGTGTTAAAACCTTTTTTGCGTACCCATCAAGGCAATTATGAGTCTTATGAACTTTTGGCGTTGTTGTATTTAAAGCAAGGCAACATTGGACGCTCACATATTCAAAGTGCCAAAGCACTGGTCACGCAAGGTAGGCTTAATAAGGCGATTAAACATTATCAGCGTGCAAGAGCGCTGACCAATTCTCAAGATTTATATGACATTATTAATGCCAATATTAGCCGTTTACAACAGACGCTAGACTTGTATGAAAACTAAGCCGTTACCACGCGAACACCATTAGGTGTACCGAGCAGTAAAACATCCGCAGGACTATTGGCAAATAAGCCATTGGTAACTACCCCAACAATACTATTTAATTCCGTTTCCAAGCCTTTTGGGTCGGTGATTTTTAAGTTACTTATATCTAAGATTAAATTGCCATTATCGGTGGTAAATTCTCTGAGTTTTACTGTACCACCAATTCTTTTGCTAATTTCACGACTGACATAATTTGCACTCATCGGGATGACTTCTACAGGCAGTGGAAATTTTCCCATCACATTAACCAACTTAGATTCATCAGCGATGCAAATAAATTTATCTGCTACTGCGGCCACAATTTTTTCACGCGTCAATGCACCGCCACCGCCTTTAATCAGATTAAGTCCGTCGTCTGATTCATCAGCACCATCAATATAAACCGATAGTTTTTCCACATCATTTAAATCAAATACTTCAATGCCATGTGATTGCAATCGTTGTGCTGTTGCCTCAGAACTGGCAACTGTGCCTTTTATTTTGCCTTTCATCGTTGCCAAAGCATCAATAAAAAAATTAGCTGTCGAACCCGTGCCAACACCTATAATAGTGTCTTCGACGACATAGTTTAATGCTTCAATGGCTACCGCTTGTTTCATTTCATCTTGTGTCATGATATTCCCTAATAAATTAATTGTTAAATATTATACTATGAGAAAAATAATCTTAGCCAGCAACAACCAAGGAAAAATTAAAGAATTTAACCTTATGCTCAAAGGTGCTTATGAAGTTGTGTCTATGGGCGATATGAGCGTTAAAGAAGTGCCTGAAACTGGATTGACCTTTGTGGAAAATGCGCTCATTAAAGCGCGTAATGCTTCTGAACAATCGGGTCTGCCAGCCTTGGCAGATGATTCTGGTTTGAATGTGGCAGCATTAAATGGAGAGCCGGGGATTTATTCAGCACGATACAGTGGTGGCAATGATGAGCAAAATATTGATAAGTTGCTGAAAAATATGGACAGTGTTAAAGACAGAAGTGCTTATTTTTATTGTGCTATCGTTTTTGTTGAGCATGCCAATGACCCTACGCCTGTTATTGCTATTGGCAAATGGCATGGTGAGATTTTAGAGCAAAGGCGAGGGGAAAATGGTTTTGGTTACGATGCTATTTTCTATCTGCCCACTTTAGAAAAATCTTCAGCAGAATTGGAAGCATCTGTGAAAAATACCATCTCACATCGTGCTGTAGCCATGCAAGATTTGCTTGCCAAACTATGACTTTACCGCCACTTTCACTTTATATTCACTATCCTTGGTGTGTGAAAAAATGTCCCTATTGTGATTTTAATTCACACCAGCAACAAGGGGATAATGACAAGGCTTATATGCAAGCTGTGTTGGCAGATTTAGACAATCAATTGCAAGAAAATTTGGTGCAAAATCGAGAAATACAAACGATTTTTATTGGTGGTGGCACGCCTAGTTTGTGTGCTATTGATGCGATGGAGGAATTGTTTTTAGGATTGCAAGAAAGGTTGGTTTTTGCCAAAGATATTGAAATCACGCTAGAGGCCAATCCTGGGGCAAGTGACAAGGAAAAATTTAGCGCTTTTAGAGCAATGGGTGTCAATCGCTTGTCAATTGGCGTGCAATCTTTTAATGACACGCATTTGCAAAATTTAGGCAGAATACATTCTGCACAACAAGCAGTTGAAACAGTGCAAGGGGCGCAGGCGTGTGGTTTTGACAATATTAATATTGATCTGATGTTTGGTTTTGAAAATCAAAGTGTTGCCGAATGTTTGAGTGATGTAAAGCAAGCCATTGCGCTCAATCCAGCGCACCTGTCTTTTTATCAACTTACGATTGAGCCGAATACTTTTTTTGCCAAATACCCACCCACACTTTCACAAGAAACGAATTGGGAAATACAAGAACAAGCACATCAATTATTAGTGCAGGCAGGGTTCCCTCAATACGAGATTTCGGCATTTTCACAGCGACCTGCAAAACACAATGTAAATTATTGGCAATTTGGCGATTATTTAGGGATTGGCGCTGGTGCACATGGAAAGATTACCTTGGATGATGAAATTATCCGCACTCTGCAATCAAAATCACCAGTGGATTTTATGCAAAATAATCAGCATAAGACAACTCCTGTAACGCAATCTAGTTTTGAATTTATGTTAAATGCATTAAGGCTGAAAGCAGGCTTTGCGCCTGATTTATTTGTGCAAAGAACAGGGTTGACGCTTGACAATATCAAAGAACCATTGCAAAAAGCCTTTGAACTGGGGTTATTAGAACAAAAGGGCAATATTAGGGCTACAGAAAAAGGCTTTGATTTTTTAAATGATTTGCAGCAGATTTTTTTATAATAATTTGAGACCTTTGCATAAGGGTCTCAAATTAACGCATTGCCAGAGCCTCAGCATGCGTTTAAACCTATTTTCCCCAAGTGTCACGCAGGCTAACTGTTTTATTAAACACCAAATTTTCGGTTTGACTGTCTCTACAAAAATAGCCTTCACGCTCAAATTGATAAGCCTGCTCAGGCTTGGCATCTTGCATACTCGGCTCAACGATACCATAAGTGGTTACCAGAGATTCTGGGTTGAGTAATTGCTCAAAGTGGTCGTTTTTACCTGGATTTTCGAGGGTGAATAATCTGTCATATAATCTAAATTCTGCCCTGAGTGCTTTGCTGGCTTCAACAAAATGAATCACCCCTTTTATTTTGCGACCATCAGTAGGATTTTTGCCCAAAGTGTCTGGGTCATAAGTGGCATATACGGTGGTTATATTGCCATCAAAATCGGTGTCAAAGGTGGTGGCATTAATGACATAAGCATTACGCAAACGCACTTCTTTATCAATGGCTAGGCGTTTAAACTTCTTATTTGGCGCTATTTCTTCAAAATCTGCTCTGTCAATATACAGCTCTCTGGAGAAGAAAATTTCACGCTTACCCATATCTTCATTTTGTGGGTGAATAGGTGCTTGAAGTGTTTCAATTTTCCCTTCAGGGTAATTTTCAATGATGATTTTAATGGGGTCAATCACGCCCATAGTGCGAGGCGCAATAACATTAAGATCATCGCGTATAGAGGCTTCTAAAATTGCCATATCAGTCATACTGTCTACTTTTGAGATGCCGATTTTGTCAACAAAATCACGAATACTGGCAGCGGTATAACCACGACGACGCAAACCTGAAAGGGTTGGCATGCGTGGGTCGTCCCAGCCAGATACCAAATTATGTGCCACCAATTGTTGTAATTTGCGCTTGCTCATTACCGTATATTCAAGATTTAGGCGTGAAAATTCATATTGATGTGGGCGATTTGGCTTGTTGAACTCGTCTAAATTTTCCAATATCCAGTCGTATAAACGGCGATTGTCCTGAAATTCTAATGTGCAAAGCGAGTGGGTAACCCCCTCAATTGCATCTGAAATACAATGAGCAAAATCATACATTGGATAAATGCGCCATTCGTTTCCAGTTTGATGATGCTTGTCAAAACGAATGCGGTAAAGTGCTGGGTCACGCATACACATAAATGATGACGACATATCAATTTTGGCACGCAATACGCATTCACCTTCGGAGAATTTACCCTCTTTCATTTGTGCAAGTAGGGCTAAGTTTTCTGCTTTTGGCGTGTTGCGATAAGGGCTATCTTTACCTGCTTCTTTGAGTGTGCCACGATAAGTGCGTGTTTCTTCCGCATTTAAAAAGCACACATACGCCAACTCTTTGTTAATGAGTTCAATTGCATAGTCATAAAATTTTGGAAAGTAATGTGAACTGTATCGAATTTCACCATCCCAATTAAAGCCTAGCCATTGCACATCACCTTTGATAGATTCAATAAATGCCAAATCTTCTTTGACAGGATTGGTGTCATCAAAACGCAAATTACATTTGCCGTTATAATCTTGTGCCAAAGCAAAATTAAGGCAAATAGATTTCGCATGACCAATATGCAAATAGCCATTTGGCTCAGGCGGGAAACGCGTTTGAATAGATTTGTGTAAATTTAATGCCAAATCATCATTAATTTGATGGCGAATAAAATTTATTACAGGCTTGTCGTTTGATGTGTTATTGCTCATAGGTGTTAAATTATAGCGTGATAGTGGCAGTAGTGGGGTAATCTGACTGAATAAATATAGGGAGACTTTTGCATAATACCATTTTTAAAAATAAACCAAACAATCTGGCGTCCATCCTCATCCCAAGTATTGGCACTATATGATTCATTTTATTTTTGAAAATGGCGTTACTAATATATAGACCTTTGCATAAATATAAATAATCATTAAGAATCCACTTTTCACCCACTTGGTAATTTTTTAAACCCAGCCTTAGTCCTGCTAGGACAAGGTTTAAGAAAATCACCAAGTAGGCAAAAATTGAATTTTTCTAATCATCCATATTTATGCAAAGGTTTCACATAGCGTCTTTAACTACTTGCTTTAAATTTAAGATGCTACTTACAACCTAAGTTTGTATCTTCCCACTCTTCTATATTATTGACAAGGGTATCTGTGGGAGCAATATCAGGAATACTAGGATTAGAGATTGTTTGCCCTTCAAAATATGCGCTCACCTCTTCCCCTCCACTACTCGTTTCCTCTAAATTGGCCTCTTCCATAATATTCTCTCTAACATTTTTCACTTGCTCACTAAATCCCTCTAAATTTATTCCTTCGTCTGAACTACCTTCAGTTTGAGGGCTGAACCTTGGAGAATCTGGATCACCTGTAGGCGAGAGGGTTGTTGAATTAGGTAACTCAGTAACTGGAGGTTCACCTGGAGGTGTTACAGGTAAATCTTCTTTAATTAAAAGTTCGTTCATGGGGATATTTATCTCATATCCTTCCGCTGTCATATTTAATTCAAAGTCTCCTTCTGTGGAATCAGAGGGGTCAAAATTAGAGCGCACTTCGTTAAATACAGAATCAGTACCCTCTCCTAAAGTTTGAGAATCTGCCCCCGAGATATCAACCTCATTATAAAGACGCAGATGACGAAAAAGTTCTTCACGAGTTATATTCGGCATTCCAGCGATTGTATAAGCGTAGTAGAACATGCCAAAATCAATAGCAACTGCAGGCATCAGTACGGCAATAGGAATAACCCAAGAATATGACGATACACCTTTGGAGTCTTGGATAAGAGTGCATGTACCTAAAAACTTATCTTCACTTTCTTTAATAAGAGTCCCGCTATATCCGAGTATGCATTTGCATGATGCCCCGCTTTCATCCTCGGAAGAGTTTAGAATAATCTTCCCCGCTGTATCCATACATTCAGTAGTGGCTAACACAGTAAAACTGCTGAAAAGTAGTAAACTCAAAATACTTGATTTTATAGCGCTCATTTGTTCTCCTTGATTGCAATTTTTTAATCTCTGTTCAATTATATGGGCTTATGCTAATACTCCTTGCCTTGCAGAAGCCTCATGCCATCTTCAAAAATGGCATAACGCAACGGTACGCTTTGTCAAAGTTAAGTTTTGACAAATAAGACACATAAACTTTCAGAGAACTTATTTTTTTAAACAGCAGTTGTGCTTATAGAGTTGAGCCCACCACCTATTATTTTTGTTTTTTGTTTTCGTAAAAGATTTTGGAATACCCTGCAACAGAGAGCATGAGGTTTGATTTAATGCCACGAAACACATTAACAAATAACTTGGCGACATTGTCTTCATCAAGCATAGGATAAAAACGATCATGATTCAAAGCATAGATAAATTCCTTATGAGGATCGGTATCAGTATTGATGGTGCCTCCTTCAAGGCAATTATTATATGCATTCTCTATTACTACCTGCAAAGCGTTTATTTTTGCTAATGCAGGAGCAATAGAGGCGTCCTTAAGTGAATCATACTTAAGGTATGCTTTGCAATAATAGTGCGAATCAGGACTTTGGTTAAATTTCTGCCAGCAAACATTGTTCAAACTTTGCCCATATTTGTTAACATTATTCTTTTTTTCAAACCTCTTTTTTGCCAAGTTTAGCGCTCCTGCTCGCGCCTTTAGTAAAAAATTCTCCCCATCAGTTTTTTGTTTAAGGCAAACCATTCTTTCTACCTTTGCTTTGTTTTGATAAATACTATTGGCATAACTGATCTTGGTATTGCTTAAAAAATGATTATAAGTTTTTGCATAAGATGTTAGAAGGTCACGAAAGGTTACATTTTTAACGACCTCCTTATAAGAACTATAAGAAGCTTGCTTGTGCTTGCGATCGGGAACACTGATTGTAATTGTATCATCTAAAGAGTAGGCGTTAAAATGGGCTCTATAATCGTAAAAAATACCCCCTAAACATCTTTTTATTTGATTGGAAGATTTGTTGGTAAAATTTAGAAAATTAGTTGTATCATTAATGCCACAAAGTGTGAGTGTCTGACTAGAAATGATACTGGGTAGGGTGTTTTCTTCACCTGCAGTTGCCTTTTTAAGGGCAACATCTAACTTGATAAAATCTGGAGAGGCTTTCATCCATTGTTTTGCATATATCCTTGGTAAAGAATCTCCTATTTTTTTAACAGATGACAAATACTGTTTTGCATAATCACGGAGTAATTTTTTGTTAACATTCTCCAGAATTGCCGTAATAGTTGTGCCATTTATTGCTTTTGTGAGCCACTCTTCAATTTTCAATACATATGCCTTTAGATCGGTAACCTCTAGGTTATTAATGGCATAGTGAGATTCATTAGAAGTATTTATTAATGTAACATAAACTTTCTCTTGTTTCTTAGAATACTTGTACTTCTCATAATAAAAGGCTGCGACCATGCCTACGAATGGAATTTGGGCAATTGTCGATTCTACTTTTTGATCAGTTGTTGCATAAGGGTTGAGCCAGATTTTTAAAACATTGTAAGACACGAATCCCGCTAATGCAACTATGCCAATAACACCAAGAGCTAGAGCGGCCTCTTCTAAGGTTATTAGTTCAGCCGCCTCCAAGACACCGTCTTCTAGGAATGTAGATGTTTCTATCGACACCTCACTGATGTTCTCATCAACACTAGCAACATATTCACTTTCTGTGGGAACGCTGTCTTCAGTGAATGATCCACTTTCTTGTTGCGATATTTGTTCATCAAGTTCATCATCCTCTAATGGTGTACATGTGCCAGCATTAATATTAAATGTTAATAAGGCACTAAAAATTAGTGTTAAAAAATTAAATTTTGTTAATATCATAAAATGTCCTATATTTTTTAAATGTAAATATACTTCTTAATACCTGTAATTTGTCTTATATTGTAAATTACAGGTAATACTGATTTCAAAAACTAAATATTATTCACCCTAATCAGGAGCGGGGGCACCTATTACTTGAACCTCTGCTAAAGATAAATATGCCGTCTCGCCAATAACTTTAAGTGCCTCAACTTTAATATAACGACCCGTCACATTGTATGCAGATAAGTCAATTGTTGCTTGTGGATTAGGGGCGGTATAAAATTCATTGACATACTTAACCTGAGTAAAACTAGCATCGTCGGCAATAGTAACTCGATAATTCCCTAACCTATCTTTACAACAGTCGGTTCGATTAAAGATATTAATTTTTGCAATATAAGATTTTTTCTGCAAGTCAACATGCCACCAAGGATTTATTAACTCAGGTTGAGTGCTAGAAACGCTATTATGAAAATAGTCGCCATTGGTGTTACCATCAACAGCTCGACTACTGGCAGCGGTAGCAAAGGTAGAAGATTGTGCAGTGGGCTTGTTCAATGCTATATTTGTCATTTTCGAAATCATATCTGCTTTTTTCGATGCTTTACTATTTTTAATACAGCGCACGCTGAGGGCATTACTTTTAACAGTATTCCCATAATAGACTGTAGGTTTTGATCGGTCTAACCCCATGCTCCAAGCCACTCCAGAATGGCTAGAAGAGGACCAAAAATAGGTTCTGTCTTGCTCAATATTGATTGTAGAATCAGGTTGAGCAATATTATTAAGTAAGTCATAAATATCAAACGGTTTAGGATTTGATACTATGCCTATGTCACTTACTATGCCACCATGGAACAGCCCATGATCCTCCATCCCTAAGCCATTCGCTATGCCACCATTGAATATGTCTTTGTTATAGTAAGGATTAGAATTTATGGGTACTATATTAAGCACAGTGACACCTGTCATAACTGCCTCAAACCCACTAGCACCTCCTACTTTGAGTTGTGTACCTTGGTCATTGCCGATCCAGACGCCATTCTTATTTAAGTCAGCAGTATCCATACCTAGATAC